>Ga0209134_10000093_pt1 | contig 24413 bp, 34 predicted proteins | sample LauGreSp1BDMLBSN_2_FD_187566 | JGI IMG/M metagenome (GOLD analysis project Ga0209134, IMG submission 187566) | Freshwater lake microbial communities from Lake Michigan, USA - Sp13.BD.MLB.SN (SPAdes) (version 2) | ecosystem: Environmental > Aquatic > Freshwater > Lake | place: Lake Michigan, USA... | reverse complement strand
ATGGTTTACACGCGTGTTTGAGTATTTTCGAGATGAAAAGTGCCGATTTCTGTCACTTTGCGTGAGCGGGTCGCTGGCATGGCGTGCGGAGTGTAGCAAAATTTGCGTGCGTCACTTGCGAGCGAAAATAAAATTGCGACACTGCATGCATGGGACGACGCGGCCCCGCTCCGACACCAACATCAATCATGACCCTTCGAGGATCGCGACTCGGGGCCCGTCGTGCCAAGACAGAAGTTGTCGGCACTGATGGCGCACCGCTAATGTTGCCGTGCATCACTGAGAACATCGAGAGCAAAAGAATCTTCGATCTCGTCGTGTCACAGATTACGAAGTTGGGCGTTTTAAAGGAGCAAGACGGCATCGCCGTCAGCATGCTTGCAAACGAAATTGCTCTCGGGGAGCACGCCGCACACATGGCTGTAAAGTCAGGTGGCGATGTGATCGAGGGCAAAGGCGGCATACCGATGATGAATCCTTGGGCACGAGCGCGTCGGGAGTCGCGCGACGCGGCGTGGCGGATCATCACTCACTTCGGTTTGACTGCTTCGAGTCGGGTTGCACTTCAAGGTCAGAAAGCCGCTGGCGATAGCAAAGAAGACACGATCAAAAACCTGTTCAAGTTCGGATCCTAAGCGATACGACTTGCCCGGCTACGACGCAGTCGCGACTGCGGGCGACGGCGATCACTTCGTGCAATCAAAAGCCGACGCGGCTTTCGCATTCTTTGCGCAGGCGTTGCAACACACTAAAGGCAAGTGGGCTGGTCAGCCCTTCGAGTTGCAGGCGTGGCAAAAGGCGATCGTCGGCAACTTGATCGGCTGGCAACGCGCCGACGGCACGCGCCGCTATCGCTCGGCATACATCGAAGTGGCAAGAAAGCAGGGGAAAAGTCAACTCTGCGCGGGCCTTGCGCTGTGGTCGTTGCTCGCCAGCGGCGAAAATAGCCCTGAAGTTTACTGCTGTGCATCAAGTCGAGATCAAGCGGCCATCGTCGGCGACGCATGCAAGGCGATGATCCGTGCGTGTCCTGCGTTGTCGAGCGTGCTCGAGATCTATCGCAACACGATCACATGCTCAAAGAACAACGGCAAGATTGAAATCTTGAGCGCGGACGCTGGCACGAAGCACGGCAAGAGTCCATCGTGCATCATCTACGACGAGTTGCACACGGCTCCAAATCGTGATCTGTGGGATGCGATGCAGACTGGAGTCGGCGCACGACAAGAGCCGCTCTCGATTGCGATCACCACTGCGGGCCATGACAAGCACTCGCTGTGCTATCAGCAAAGAGAATTTGCGGAGAAGGTGCGCTCGGGCACTGTGGTGGATCGCTCGCACTTGCCAGTGCTGTTCGGCGCGGACAAAGATGCAGACTGGAAATCGCCAGCGGTGTGGCGTGCGGCGAATCCGAATCTCGGCGTGAGCGTTGAAGAATCATTCTTGCAAAGCGAATGCGAGAAGGCGCAGGAGTTGCCAGGACACGAAATAGCCTTCAGGCAGTTGTATCTCTGCCAGTGGACAGAAACAAAGAAGCGCTGGATCTCGCTCGAGTCGTGGGCCGCGTGCGCCGCGCCTGAGATTGATGAGCAATACTTTGCGGGCAAGGACATCATAATTGCATGCGACTTGTCCACCACGACGGACTTGAGTTCCGTGGCTGTGATCAATGTTGACGAAGATGAGAATGTCGCATTTCTTTCATACGCATTCTGTCCCGAGAACGGCATCCGCAGACGAGCGCGGGTTGATCGAGTTCCCTATGACACTTGGGCTTCGCAAGGCTCACTGATTGCCACGCCGGGCGATGTCGTCGATTACGAATATGTGGCGCAGAAGATCCGCGACATATCAAAGATCGCACGCTCGGTGAAGGCAGTCGGCTACGACCCTTGGAATGCAACGCAATTCGCCGTCGGGTTGCAACAGGAAGGTCTGCCAATGCTTGAAGTGCGACAAGGTTATCGCAGTCTCTCAGAAGGTTCTAAAGCACTCGAGGCACTTGTCCTCGGCAAGAAGTTAAAGCACGCCGCGCATCCAGTCGCCGACTGGTGCATGGCCAACACGATGATCGACACCGATCCCGCAGGCAATATCAAACCATCGAAAAGCAGTTCGACGGAGCGCATCGATTGCATCGCCGCGCTCGTCACGGCGTTGGCGTGCATGGTGCACAAAGACGCAGACAACAAGACATCAATCTACGAAGAAGGAAATATGCAATGGGTCTAATCGATCTCATCACACGCGCACTCGGCAAAGCACCGCCTCGATCTATGTTTGAGGACACAACTCCAATCGGTCAACCGATCTCAGGCGGCATCCAGTCGTATGTCTCATCGTGGGCGTGGACTGGCAAGACCATTTCGCCCGACAACGCAATGGAGGCTCCGACCGTTTACGCCTGCGTGCGATTGATCTCGCAGACGCTGGCTCGCATGCCGTGGCAAGTTCTGCGCAACAGCGCAGACGGCGCGAGCAATGATGTGACGCATCCTGTGTACCAGCTGCTCAACTGCGAAGCCAACGAGGACATGACATCGTTCGTGTTTCGTGAGGCGCAGATTTCGGATTGCTTGCTCTATGGCAACTCGTTTGCGTACATTTCACGCTCTGCGTCAGGTTTGCCAATTGCCTTAGAACGGCTCCGGCCGGACCTATGTTATTTAATGCGAGACCCGCAGAATCAACCATTTTATAAATACTGGAGCGGCAAGGTCACGGGAGAGAACGCATCAGCAGACATCATCAATCGCACTTTCCGCCCTTACGACATATTGCATATTGTCGGGCCGGGCGCAGACGGCATACTTGGCGAAGCGGCAATCCATCGCATGCGCGACCTGATCGGCATGGAGTTGGAGTTGCAAGAGTTCACATCTCGATTCTTTGCCAACAACTGTCGACCCGCTGGCGTGCTCTCCATGCCGGGCAGACTGAGCGCAGAAGGTGCGAACAGATTGCGCGAGGCATTCGCTCGCGTGCATTCGGGCGCACAAGGCGCGGGCAAGGTTGCAATTCTTGAGGAAGGTCTCAAGTACGACGCAATCAGCACCAACGCTAAGGACAGCGACCTCGACAGCATGAAGAAGTTTTGCCGCCAACAGATTGCGGCCGCATTCAATGTGCCGTCGCATCGCGTCGGCGACAACGACGGCGTGTCCTACTCGTCAGCCGAACAAGCCAACGCTGTTTTCGTGCAGAGCACGCTAGCGGGTTGGGCGGCTCGACTTGAGCAAGAAGTCAATCGCAAATTGATCAGGCGTGGCGATGATGTCACGACCCGCATCTCATTCGATGATCTGTTGCGCGGCGACATGAGCACACGCTTCAGCGCGTATGCCGTTGCCGTCACCAACGGCATCTTGACCCCCAACGAAATCAGAGCGCGAGAAGGATTGCCCGCCGTCGAAGGCGGCGAGTCGATCCGACTGCCTCTGAACACGAGCACACCGACGGCGGCTGCACCTGCTTCGCCGAATGTAACAACTGAAACCGAAGCACAGTTTGAGCAGTCGCCGTCGGATGTTGTGCCAGCGTCGGTCGACATTGAGCCGACTGAGTTGAAGTCAACCGTCAATCCACTTGACCGTGCAGTCGATCTTTTCTATCCGTCGGCGCTTGCGGCGATGACAAGATGCACTGAAGCAGAAGCCAAGTATCTCAAAGGTTGCCGCACAAAAGAAAAGGTATCCAAGTGGATACCCGATGTCGCACGCATCGCCAGCGAGATCGCACCGATCATGCGCGGGCTACTTGTTCTCCAAGGTCACAGCGACCGCGCAAGCGACGGCATTGCCATCGCCAACGCATTCGCCGAGTCGATCAAGACCGAGGCACGCAATGCAGACTGGCACAACACAGGACACACCGAGACGGCCGTGGCTCTCGCCACGCGCCTGATTCAAGAACTCATTCAAACCAACAAGGAGCAACTATGAGCAACATCGAAACACGCAAGGCTGGCGCAGTACGCATCGAGCAAACCGAACCGCAGCCCGGTGAGCCGCTACGACTCAACGGCATCGCCGCAAATTGGGAACGCTACGACATGGGCAACTGCTACGAGCGACTCGAGCCGACCTGCTTTGACGCATCGATCAAAGCCGACGGCGACAAGATCGCCTTGCTGTGGAACCACGACACCGCCAAGCCAATGGGTCGCGTGAGCGCAGGCAACCTCAAGGTCTACTCCGATCGTTCGGGTCTGTGCTTTGAGTGCGATCTGCCCGACACCGACACAAGCGAGGAAGCGCACGCGCTGGTGCGTGCAGGCATTGTGACGCAGTGCTCATTCGGGTTTATCTGCCTGAAGGAAACCTACGAGCCACCGATCAAGGGCGAAACCAAAGGCACGCGAGTTGTGCAACTCGCCAAGTTGCTCGAGGTGTCGGTCGTGACATTTCCCGCCAACCCCGCAACCAGCGTCGAAGCCCGAGCCGAACAACCGAAAGCCAAGAAACGAAAGATCTATCTCCCTCCACAATTTTGATCTAGACCCCTTGCGAGCGAAAATCCGCTTGAGATAATGGGGTCATAACTGAATAGAGCCTCGACCGACGGCGCCAGACGCTGATCGATCACGAGAGCGGACTTCCGCGAACTCCCCGAGAGCACGCTGGCCCGATGCGTACTTAGACCTTCCGCATTTTGCTGCGTGTTTTCTTTTATACACGCAAGGAGTTTGAATTATGAACAAGAACCAACTCGACCGTGGCGGCGAAGAATACGGCCACCTTTTCAAGAATTATTTATTGCGTGGCGCTAAGGGCATGACCGACTCTGAGTTGCGTGCTCTCAGCGAGACCAGCGGCGGCACTGTCCTATTCCCGACCATCTATTCCAACAAGTTTATGGAAGCGTTGGGCGACGACCAAATCCTTGGTCAAGTGCAAAAGATGGTGATTAAGTCGTCCACCTTCTCAATCCCAATCCTGACTCCAGTGGCTTTGCAGGGCGGGTTCAGTTTGCAAAAGAACCCTGGCGAAGCGGGCACAATCATCGATGCCACAGCAACATCGCAGACCACAGTGACCGTTCCAACGATTGCGCTACCGGGCACGACGACATCGGGCACGGCGACATCTACGCTGGCGCTCAAGCGCATCAGCGTGATGGTGAAAGTGTCGAACGAGTTGCTCGAGGATTCGGTCGGGCAAGGCGACGCAAGCGTCGAGAGTTTCATTGTGCGCCAAGCGGCCGCAGATATTTCAACTCAAATTGTCAAGCAGATTCTTGTTGGCAATGCGACAGGAACACAGACCCAAGGAACGGCGAGCACGGTCGGATCTGATTCATGCCACGGCATCTACTCAACATGCAGGCGATACAGTCGGCAATACCCGACAAGTGATTTCAACAATGGTCTCAGCAGCACAGCGGTGCGTGACAGCATTCAGTCAATTCTGTTTGGAAACACAAACGCTCAAACATTCCCGACTCAGTATTTCAACCGAGCGACACTGATTCTTAATTCCCAACTTGGTCGAACCACGGCTACTACTGGAGTTCAAGGAACACAGATCGTCTCAGCCACAAATGCACAAGCGGCATTTGCATACGGCAGCGATCGCAAAGTGTTTGGCGTGCCTTGGTGTTTGCAAGATATGAGCATCTCAAACACTGGCAATGCAGTAATTGCCAGCGGTCAGGAGCCGATGGCAATCCTTGCGGATCTCACACGATATCTATTTGTTTCAAGCAGCGAAGGCGCAACAGTCACAAAACTAGGCGAAACATTTGCAGAAAATGATCAGACGGCTCTGATTGTTTCCATGCGCTGCGCTGGCGTTCTCGCAGATGTAAAGGCTGCAATGGCTTACGGACTCTCTTAATGAATTATTTCACAGACATTCACCGTCGAGCGTGCGTGTCTGTTGCCTCAGCGTTGAGGTAATCGACTCTCGCTCGACACAACAAGAAGGAATTTTATCATGGCAAACGATAGTGGATATGCGGCTCTGGTTCAGAAAATGGGGGCGATCTACGCCGAAATGAAGAAGATGTGCGACGACGCGAACGATAGCGGCGAAGGCATGTCAGACGCTCTCGAAGCGAAGTACAGCGCGTTGAAGATGCAATACGCATCACTCACAGCGCAACGACAACGCAGCGACGAGTTGATGAATGTTGGCGCGGGCTTCAAGGCTGAGGCTCCCGAGTCTGCGAAACAAGTTCGCAATCTTCCCGGTGCTGAGAATGCAAGCAACAAGTCGGGTCGCAACACGGAAACAGCCGAGTACGGAAATGCTTGGAGTTCATACCTTCGATCCGGTGAATACACCAACCCGATGGAGATCCGCGCAATCAGCGAGGCAAGCGGGGGCACGGTCCTACCTCCATTGGAGTTTCATAACGCCATAACGACACGACTGAAGACGATGTGTGCTATCCGTCAACTTGCCAAGGTGATCTCAATCGGCAGTTATGCGCGTGAGTTTGCCGTGGATAACGCGGCGGGCAGTGCGACATTTGCCGCAGAAGGGGCCACAATCACGGAGACTGGTCAAACTTTTGACAAGATCACTTTGACACCAAAGAAGTTGACTGCTCTCTTAAAGGTCTCAAATGAACTTGTCGAAGATGCTCCAGCGCGTGGCGCAGGATTCAGCATCGAGTCAATTCTCACCGAGTCTTTTGCTCGTTTGTTTGCACAAGCGGAAGAAGCCGCGTTTGTTGGACCAACAGCCGCAACCAGCGGCCCTACCAATCCTTTGATGGGAACAGGTTCAGCGGCTACCACGATTGCCACTGGCAAGACTTGTGCGACAAACAGCACAATCCTCGCTTCTGAAGTGATCGATTGGGTTTACTCGCTCGGTCGTCAATACCGCACGAATGCCAGCATCTTGGTTCACGATGCAACTCTCAGCAAGTTGCGACAACTTGGTGCAGTTGGTGGAACAGTTTCATACTTCTGGCAGAACTCTGGCGCACTCGGTGAGCCAGATCGATTGCTCGGTATTCCTGTTTACACATCTGCGGCAATGCCAGTGATGGCATCTGCGACATTGGCAAAGATCGGCGTGATCGGCGACTTCGGAAACTATTCCGTTCTCGCAGAGCGCGGCACTTACAGCATGCGCGTCATGAAAGAAATCTTCGCCGGGTCGGGACAAGTTGGATATTTGGCCACGAATCGTTGTGATTTTTCGATCACGCTCAAAGACGCATTTAGCGTTTTCGCTAACCCTGCGTAATCACTGAATTGATTTGACTCAACCCTCGGCTCGCAGAAATGCGAGCCGAGGATTTATGCGAAATGTGAAGATGATTCAAGGAGTTGTGACAGCGACTGGCGTTCACGCGCCGGGCGAAGTCATCTCTGTTGACGAGCGCACAGCGATCGAGTGGCTCGCACTCGGTTACGCCGAGCGTGCAGATGCCGACGATGTGCAGTGCTGCTCGCGGGCCGTGCCGTGCAAGGCTGTGAAGAAGGGAGCGACACCGCGATGAGAGTCAACACCACGATCACAACCGCTCCGAGTTTCGAGCCGATCTCGACTTCGCAATGCAAAATTCACCTTCGTGTCTTTCACTCACTAGACGACACATATATCCAAGCCAGCACCAGCGGGTCGACATCAATCATTACGACAGCCCGACAGATGATCGAGAACTATTGCGGCATCGCAATCCCAAACACGACATTCACCTCGGTCTACGACTCGTTCCCAACCAACACGCCAGTCCAAGGCTCGAGCGGCGAGGTCTACAACGGCTCGTCATACGAGATCGCACTGCCGCGCTCGCCGCTAGTCAGCGTGACGAGCGTGCAGTATGTCGACACCGACGGCAATACACAGACGCTTTCAGCGTCAACCGACTACACCGTGAAGTCATACAACGGCATTGGACGCATTCAATTACTAGACGGCAAGTCATGGCCATCACTCGTCGGCGGCGGCGCAGGCGTGGTTACGGTTGTCTATGTGGCTGGTCACGGCTCTAGTGCAACTGCGATCCCGATCGCACTCAAGCACGCCATCTTGATGATGTGCTCGACGCTATACGATTACAGATCCACGCTGTCACCGGGTCAACAGTACGCCGTGCCACACACCATCTCCGCGCTCATCGCTCAATACAAGTCGGGTGAGTACCAATGAACAGCGGCATGATGCGGACTCCGCTTGTGATCAAGACCCGCACGCAGGCGCTCGGATCTTTTGGCACGCCGACCTACACCTACACGACTGGCGACACAATCTTTGGCGAGATCAAAGACTCGAGCGCGGTGGAGAAGACCAACCACATGGCGCTGCAACAGATCGTCACGCATCAGATCACAACAAACTTCTACCCGGGCATTAACAACTACGACCGCTTCACCGCAAGTCTGAGTCGCTCTGCGGAAACAGGCACGACAATCAGCACCACATTCGAGATCGTGTCCATCGTCGATTACAAGTCAGCAGGGCACACGCTCATCATGCAGTGCCGAGAGGTGGATTCGTAATGGCGAGCAGTGGCAGAATTATCAAAGGCTTGGATGAATTTCTTGAGCAGATGAAGACTCTGCGTGATGAGGACATCTACAAGATATTGAACAAGTCTGAGATCAAAGCGTTGACTAAGCCGCGAGACAGACTCTCTGAAATGTACGGCGGTTTTGTTGGCAAGAACGATCTCAATCAGACCGACGCGCAGAAGTCGTGGCGCTGGCGTGCCAAGAAGCATCAGCCGATGCATCCGATCAAAGAGAGCCGCATCAACATTGCGCACAATATTTGGAGCCATCAAATCAGACCAAAAAACATTGGTAAGAAAGATGCGACTGTGTGGGCGCGCATTTGGGGCAGCACGCAAAACTCCTGGCTCATCGAGCACGGCCGCTATAAAGATCCATCACGCGCATATCGGGGATGGAAAGTATTTGAGAAGTTTTTCCAAATGTACGGCTCAGCCATCAACGCCAAATTCACCGAGGACATCGGATACGGACTTGAGAAGGTCTTTGCGCGAGTTGCAAAAGAGATCAATAAGGCGCACCGATGAAATTCGTAGAAGCCATCCATCTGGCATTGCAGCAGTCGACCAGCGTCATCACGGCTGTGGGCAGTTCGCAAAAGATATTCCAATCATTTGTCACGCCGACAACATCAGCGCCGTTTATTGTCGTCGGAACACAGAGCGACAACTCACTAAGCCCGACACTCAGCGGCTCAGACCGCTTGCGGGTCGCAACCATTGCCGTTGATTGTGTCAGTTCAAATTTGGCGCAAGCAACCAACATCGCAGATCAAGTGCGGGTCGATCTTTACGGCTCGTTCGGATCGATCGCAACCACAACCAACAGCCCGATGGTGATCCAAAGCATCCGCATTGACGGCACGAATATGGCCTACGACATGGGCAGCGAAGGCACAGAGTACGGCGTGTTTGTCTGCACCGTCAACATCAAAATCTTCTATGTCGCATCTAACCCATCACCGGTCACGCTCGTGACCAATCCAACTCCTCCCGCACTCTAAACAAAGGAATCACTCATGGCACAGTTAATCAGTTACGGCTCAACATTTAAAATGCTCGCAAACGCTGCAAATGCGCAAGACACAGTAATCACCACCGGACTCACAACCATCGGCGAGTGTATTTCGCTCTCATTTGATGGAGTGGCTCAGACCACTGTGGAAACCACTTCGCTTAGTTCAGCCGTGAAAAGTTTCCAGGCTGGCCTGCTTGACCCGGGCAGTATCAGCGCGGAAGTGAATTACGACAGCGACGACGCAGGCATCTTGGTATTGCAGGCGGGACTCACAAGCCGACTTAAGCAAAGTTTTGAAATCGTCTTTGGCGCTGTTGCAAGTTCAACATCTACAAAGGTCACAGGTATCGGCATCGTGACTGGTCTCAGCATTAAGGCGGGTCTTGACGCGGTGTTGACCGCTTCATTCACCATCAAGTGCAGCGGCGCATACACGATTACTGGCACAGCCTAATCAGGAACACACATGTCAATCCGAGAACAACTGCTTGCTCTAAAGATCCCGACTGCGACTGTAAAGGTTGCAGGCATTGACGGACTCGTCTCACTTCGAGGCCTCACGGCAGGCGAACGGGATTTGTGGGAGCAGCAGATCTATGCGGAGAGGGACAAGAAAATGGGTGTGAAGAACATCCGCGCCAGTCTCGTCGTGAGATGTTTAACCGACGAGGCTGGCGTGCGATTGTTCACCGATGCGGAGATTGCGGAAGTGGGCGCAATGCCTGCGAGCGTGATCGACAAGTTGTATGAGCACTGCCAGCGTCTCTCGGGTCTTGGCGCTAAAGACGCAGAGGACCTCGAAAAAAACTGAGGTGCCGCGGTGTGCGTTTCTTCATGTTCACGCTTGCGGCTGAGTTGAAAATGACAGTAGCGGAATTAGGAGATCGAATGTCCTCACGAGAACTCCAAGAATGGATCGAATATCAGAGCATCGTGGGATGCCTCGATTCACGCCAGCGCGCCGACCTCGGCGCGGGCATTATTGCGTCGACTGTCGCCAACGCGCACAGGTCAAGCCGCTCGTCATCATTCAGCCCGCAAGACTTTATGCCATTTGTGGAGAAGCCAAAGCAGACTCCGCAGCAGGCGCTCGAGAAACTAAAGCGCGAGAGGGGGATTAAGTAATGGGTTCTGCAAATATCAAAGGCAAATTAGAAGTTGGACTTTACGCAGATGCCAATCCGATGGTTGAAGGATTTAAGAAAGGCGAGCAGGCCGCCAAGCGTGCGAGTGGCAGCATTGCAGAGAGCATCGACAAGATCAACAAAAAGCAGATGAAGAACATCGGCGCTGGCTTGCTTGGAAATCTTGGCATTCTTGGCGCGCTTGACGCAGGCACAAAGATTGCCGACGAGATGGTCAAGGGATTCCAAGACGGATCAATCAAAGGATTTGGCGGTGCAATTGAGTCGTTGGGTCAAACCATTGTAAAAAACTTGGAGAACATTCCAATTGCAGGCGCATTGGGTCGATTAATCGCCGCTGGCGTTGACGCTGTATCGGGCAAAACGATGGGTCAAGAAGGCAAACAGATCGCATCTCGCGACGAGTTTGATGAAAAGAATAAAGCGGCAATAGAGTTTGCACGCATAAAAAAGATTCGGGACGATGCCGACGCTGAGATGGCAAAGAAACTTGCCGAGCCCGGTATTAAAGCTGCACAAGAAGAGCAAAAGATTCGTGAGAAATTAGATGCTCAACAAAAGTCATCTCTGAAAGAGATCCAAGAGATCAAAGACAATCTCAGGCATGCGACCATGTCCGAGCGCGACATCGAGATCGAGCGCATTCAGGCGCTGCCGCAATTAGTGCAGCGACAGAAGGATGAGGCGATCGCCATCTACGACCAGTTGCAGGCGACCAAGGCTCGCATCGATGCCGAGAAGCAACTGGCAGAAACCAAAGCCAAGGCGCATCAAGACGACATCGACAATTTTGCCAAGGCGCAAGAGCAACAAGACAAAGCCGCCGAGGATTACAAAACCAAACTTGAGGAAAATAAGCAGCAGGCTGCGATGGCATCGACGAACACCGATGTCAGCACCGCGCTCGGGTCCATCAAGGTTGCGGGTACATCGACCATGAACACGCAAAAGATCGCAGAGGACTCGCTCGCAGTCGAGCGCAAGCAACTCGATGAGGCGGTCAAGCAAACAATCATTTTTAAACAACTGATGGGAGCACCATGACAATCGTTCTTTCGTGGATTCGACAAAGCCGAAACGCATCAGTTGACAAGGGTCGATGGTCGGGCACTGAATCGTGGATTGTCAAAGACACGACCGATCAGGTCATCTCTGCCAACGATGTCTTTTCGGGCATTGTTAGTCCTTACAACATTTGGGGAAATGAATCAGGCGTGCCGATCATGCGTTGGGTTGGAACAACCATGCAGCCTGTGGATGGATCAATCGCCACGCTGTGGGCCGTGACGCTCTCATACGAATCGCCGACAGGCGATAGCGGCGCGAGCGGGTCGCCCAAGGACATAAAACAAGAGGACGAGGTTGGATTCAGTAGCATCGAAACCTCGGTCGGCAGTCGCATACTCGATGTCTACCGTTTGCAGAATGGTTCGGCTGGCACTGCTTTAACTTTTCCAACAAGCGGAAACGCACCGGGGCTCACGACCGACATTGGAGGAGACAAATACGATTCCAACGGCGATCCAATTTCACATATTGTTCCGCAGATCACGATCACCGTTCGCAATGTGATTTCAGGTCGACCGAATTACACGGCCTACAAAGATTTGGTTGGATGTCGCAACAACGCCACTGAAACTTTCGGCGGGTCGTTCTCCACCGCGCTTGGAATCGGAACGACTGTATTCACAGGCGCAAGCGCATCACGCATTGCGACCAACACCTATGCGGTGACATGGAACTTCACATGGGACGAGTGGTTCCACCTTGTGCAAGTTCCCGAGATGAACCCGATCACAAATCGTCCAACATACGACAGCACGCTATCAGCGCCCAACACATACAAAGCGGACAAAGTTTATTGGCGACAACCATTTTGGCAAACAGGTGACTTCGCAGGTCTAGGCATGGTGGTCACTTGAACATTCAGCCCAACATCTCAGGAGGGATGGGGGCAATCACGCCAAGAGCGTGGCAGAAGATCGCAAGCGTCGTCAACAAGAACGATCCCGCAACTGATCAGAGCCGCAATCTGCGCAAGGCGCAGCAGGTATTTCTCGCCAAAATCACTGGCAACACAGCGATCATCGCAAATCGACGCTGGTCATACACATGGACGAGCGCGGCATTTGATGTGCCAACGGCGAAATTCAAGGCTGCCATAGGAACGGCACTCATCAGCGACACGAACCAACTCGCCTACAACACGGTCGAGGGATTGCAGCAAGACAGCGGAACTAAGAACGGCCCCGGCATCACGCACTCCAACATCCCCGCGGGCTACACATTGCAGCCGATTGCGACTGGCACTTATGTGCTGATGTTTGGAACCGCTGGCTCGACTGGAAATCAGATCTATGTGTTTAGTGTCGCCAACGCCATCGACGGAACCTGCGCATAATGGCTCCCGCAAAGAAGCCATCTCTGACACCATTGCAGACGACAGTGCTTGTTGGGCAACTTGTCGGCATCCTGATTGCGCTCGGGCTGTACGCCGTCGACCTAGGTCGCCGAGACGCAACGCTCACACGCATCGCAAGCGACACGCAGGAACTGCGCATCGTTGCGCTCGAACTGCAAAAGGCGGTCGTGCGCGGCCAAGCCATCGACGAGAAACACACGGAAACAATCGCCGCGTTGGCGTTAAAGATCGATAAAATGAATCTTAAATAATGGAGGACACATGGAATTTCTTCGTAACGCTATCGGTACTGGCTTCTTTGGCTGCTTGCTACTTTTGGTTGGTTGGGTTGCGGGCTCGTTTTTCGGATTTAACGAGGCAAAAGCCAAATGGTTCGACAAGCGATAGTTCTTGCCGCCCTCACAGCGGGCTGTTCTGCGACCAAGGAGATCGCCAGCAGCGCCAGCGTCGCCGCAAGCGCAGCACACTCAATCTCTGAGCGTGCAGGGTTCATTGCGGCAAACTCGACTCAGCCCGAGATTGTGGCTGCGGCTGTTGTCATAAAAGGCGACACTGCGGTGATCCTGCATGAGGTTTCGCAGATATCAACGGCCGTGGCGGGAGTTAAAGACATCGTGCCATTTTGGATGACACTGATTCAATGGGGTTTAGTAGCCGTTGTTGCGGTGGCGCTGGTGGTGGCGCTGTGGCAGACAGGACTAGGAACGCTCATCCGACTTGCTATCGGTTGGATTCCGCGCCGAGTGCAGAACGAGGCAGATCTCGCGGGCAAGATGCTCAGTGATGACCCGACTACGGCGCGTGAATTTGTGGCGGCGAAGCGGGCGAGTGATCCACTGTTTGCGGCGGCGTGGGGGAGGTCGACGAAATGAGTTTGATGCACGCGGCGGGATGTTGTTGTAATCAATGCAACGCAACATGTTCAGCGGTTGAGCCTGAAACAAATTCTTGTGATTATTCAACATCACCAACTTACATAAATTCACTGCCTGGCTTTGTAACTGTGGAAATTGATTTAACTTGGGATGGAACTCCGTACACATTTTCTTTTGTGATGAAAAAATTTAATGAAATTTGTAATTCTGAATACCCGCCGATGACACAAACTCCCCAATGCCAATATAGAATGTATTGTGGAGATGTAGATGCGTGTAGCGCGTGGCCAAATACTATTACTGGAGAAGTGTATTTAGGTGAAGATGGTATTGGAGCAGTGGGATGTGGCGATGTAATTTGTCCACCAGGGTGTCAGGATCGTAGAAATCCAAGTAATGCTTCAACACCATACAAAGCCATTATCACATGTATTGTCATTAATAATAATTATCCACCTGATCCTGAAACTGATCCGTGTCAATGTGTGTACCCCGATGTTGGCTGCGGGTGGAGTGGGGGATTTAATATAAAAATGGTTGCGGGTATATGCGAAGAAAATAGTTTTTATTCAAATGGAACAGCAAGTATTGCAACTGATACAAGGCTTTTTTATCAACATATCGCATATGTAGCGGATGATTTTGGTGGTGCATCTTGTTTTGATTGGAGTTATCCTGCGGTTTCTACAGATTATTGCATACCCGTTTTTTTGTTAAAAGGGGATGGAACCAACTACGCGCTACCTAATCAATGCGGAGCACTTGCGTGGGCTAGCGTACCCTACTCGTATTATATGTCTTTTACTTTTGGTACAACTACTCCGCAATATTCATGTTGGTCGCCACTAATTGCTTCTTACCCGTTAAACAATCCCACATATCATTATAATGATATTTTTGATGGGTACAGTTTTACTTCTGGTAGTGGAAGTTTATCTACAAATACATATACACCTTGTTGTGGAACTGCTACATCAACAGGCGGGCATTCAATTCCTTGGGTAGTAACTAGGTTTGAAGTATCATGAAAATTTGCGACCATTGGCTAGAATGCGGAGTGCAGGGCGGTGGATGTTGTGCCGCTAAACATTGGGAAAAGCCTACATTGGGAGTGTGTAGAAAATATTGCAAGCACCGAGTGATAGACGGAGTCCCGCAAGCACTGATACAAAGTGAAACGCAAGCACGGACACAGATTCAACTAGCAAAAGATTACGCCCGCGCCGAACTAACACACGCCACGCAAGGCCCTGCTAGCGAAGCAGACGCGGCGGCGCGACTTGCGATCTGCATGGCGTGCAAGCATCGGGCTGTAACTTATAAGGAACAGACCGACGCAGGCGGCGTTGGGTGGTGCACCAAGTGCGGCTGCGGAAACAACCCGCGTGCAATGCTCACCGTGAAGGTGACACTGGCGGGCGTTGAATGCCCGCTCGCAAAGTGGGGTAAGGTCGAAGGCACTGGCGCAAGCGTCGCCAGCGCGGTGGACGCGGTGGCGGGCGTGGCGAAATCGATCATCCATAAATTATCGGGCGGCTAAAGTCGGAGCAAATTAAGACCGAATGTCGGAATATGCTTGAAACTTTTTGGCGCTTATTTTGTCTTTGTGGTTTTACTGCCTACAATCCAACCCGAATGTTAACGCTGACTGACGAGGTACTTGCGTGGGAAGTATGGCTTGTTGATCAACAAGGCTATGACATACATCATTCCAAGAACGCCGGGCGATGGGCGCGGCGTTGGGTTGAACACGCAGGCGACAAACTTACACCCGCATCATGCGTCGCATGGTTGAGTGCGATGAGCATGAGTCGCAAACTCTCGCCGCAGACCGTGCGCAATCGCATGAGTTTATGCAGGCAGTTTGCGGGTTGGCTCGTCGTGCAAGGCAGACTCAAAATCAATCCGTGGGTGTCGATACCCGCTCCGCGTGGACGCGCTGGCGTTGGCGCAGACGCACTCACACAAGACGAGGTCAATAGGTTGATCGTCGCCGCCGAGCGTGCGTCGCGTCATCCTGATGGCCGTATCCGCAACAACGCCAACGCTCGAGCCGTGCTGTACCGACTGCTCAACGGCACTGGCATGCGTTGGGGTGAATGGCGATGTCAACGGTGGGATGACATCGATTTAGAGCGTGCAGAAATCAAGGTCACAAAAGATAAGAGTCGACGAAGAGACACACTGCCTATATCCGCGAGCGTCGTGACAACGCTGCGAGCGTGGCGGCAAATCAGCCAAGGCGAAATGGTGTTCGAGGATTACCCGACGCAGAAGGGACTTGATCGGGACATGAAAAGTTGCGGCATTGAAGGGCGTGGCAAGTGGCATCGCATGCGCGTCGGGTTCATCACCAGCGCATTTGAATTAGGCGTGCCGGCTGACCTGATTCAGAAGTTGGTCAGGCACAAAAGCGTGGATCAAACCCATCGCTACTTGCGTCACAAGGATTCGACCCTCAAAGCAGGCATAGAAAAAATTTCACAATTCGGGAAAGATTTATCATCTACAGCCCTTGACAAGCAGGATCAGCCATGTTCTTCTGCACATGTGTTCAAGCCCTCAACTACTACAAATGCAGCGAATGAGTGTGCTCGCGGGGGCCTCGGGCTTGAACACTTGAGCCCTCGTGGGCACTCTCACTCGCTGCAATCAGACGCAAATCGGGTTGGCGGGATTTGTAACGACAGCCCGATTGACCGTCTGATCCACTCGATTGACCAATTGGTCAGTCAGATAAGGATGCAGAATGAGCAAGGACGCAACATGGGGAGACAGGGCAGAGGATGTGATATTGGCAATGGATCGGCTTCGAGGATTGGCCGCGAGGATCGAACCGACAAAGCCGTTCGAGGCGAAGCAACTCCGACACGGCGCGATGGCGATTCAGTTAGTGATCGCAAGCCGACTCGGCGATGTGATCCGTCTACTTGATCCAGTCGCAGAGGCAGATCCTCAGTCAGTGATGACAGCCTGCGAGAAGATCTTGCAGGGCGACCTACCGAAGGAGATCCCACTGGTCTCGCTCGGGCAGGGCGACATGGTGCGCGAGATCCTTGAGCGTGACCTCGTGAGCGAAGTGCAGAAGTCGTCGTTGATGCAGCGTGCTGTTTTAGCGTGGCGACAAATGCGAGGTGTCGCATGAGTCTGCGTCTACGAAATTGCATCGTCGAGAATTTGCCTGCGCTTGCGTATCACAGCGATGACGCGGTCGGGTCGTCACTTGCTCGCAAGTTGCAAAGCAGCACACCGATGCACGCAAAGGAGATGATGGAAACTCCGATGTCATCACCTGCGCTTGCAGTCGGTTCTGCTACGCATGCGGGGATTCTTGAGCCTGAGAATGATTTAGCGCAGGCGGTTGTGAGTCCCGATGTAGACAAGCGCACAAAACTAGGTAAGGAGGAGTACGCCACCTTCGCCGCATTAAACGAGGGGCGATGCATCATCACGCCAGATCAGGCGCAACAAGTTGACGGCATGATCGCCGCGTGCAATCGTGATTGGCGCATCAAGCATTGCCTTAGCGCATGCAAGAAGCGTGAGGTCAGCGTGTTTGGCGAGATCGGCGGCTTTCCCGCCAAGGCCCGGCTTGATGCGTGGAACGGTCACGGCATGGTCTGTGACTTAAAGACCACACGCGACCTTGCTTGTGATTTTGAGAAGTCGATTGCCAACTTTGGATACGGCATGCAAGCGGCTTGGTATCGGGCCGTGTTGCGATCCGCAATGGAATCGTCAGGTCGCATGTTGCCCGACGATTTCTCATTTGTGTTTTTAGTCGTTGAGTCCGTGGCTCCGTTTGGAACTGCGGTCTACAGAATGAGCGACGAGGTCATGGACTGCTACAGCGAGCGTTTGCCCGAGTTGCAGAAACTGTGGTGGAAGTGTGTTGTCGAGAACAAGTATCCGGGATGGCCGCAGGACGATGTCGTCGACATTGGGTTGCCAGCGTGGGCATTAAAGAAATTACAGGAGCAGAGATGACAAACGAAATCATGTCAACAGATCAGCCGACACCATTGGCGCAGATGCAGCGGGCAAAGGCAATCGCCAAGGAGATTGCGTCGACCGTCGGGCATCTCATCGTCAACATTCAAGGTCGGCAGTATCCGACCGTGGCGTGGTGGCAAGCGGTGGGATGGGCATTCAATGTTACAAGCACCGAAGTAGAGGTAGTAAAGCAGGTAACAGAGGACGGCTCGACGGAGTACATGGCTGTCGTCGCCATCGTGCGCATCGACACAGGCGAGACCGTCAGCCGTGGCTCTGCGATTGCGTCGAGCGCGGAGCGTGCGCCGTGGGGACGCTCGGCGTTCAGCGTGCGGTCGATGGCTATCACTCGAGCGACTGGTCGTGCCTACCGACACGGCTGCGCAATCATCCCGCACTTGCTCAAGATCGAAAGCACACCTGCGGAGGAGATGCCGATCGAGGCCGTGGCTTTGCCTGCAACGCCAAGAAGAAACGAGCACGGATTTGCATTGCCCGAGGCAACAACCCCGAGCAGCGGGTCGAGCAGCGTGATGGCAATGCTGAAGCAGTCTGTTCTTGAGGAGCAGATCGCAGGTCTAGCCGGGCAAGTCAGCGAGATCGCCAAGGAATTGGGTCACAAAATTTCAGCCGCGTCGGCGCAAGCCGCAGCGGAAAAGGGAAGCACATCTCGTGAGGATGTTCGGGATCGACTCGTCGCCAAGGTGGCGACTGGTCACAGCAAATTGTCAGAAAAGAAAGCGAGTAAGAAATGAAACTGATATGGGATGCACCGCAAGATTTGAAGACCGACCGCAAGTTCGAGGAGATCATTCTGCCGAATGGTGTCTACACATTCACGATCACCAAGGCAGAGTTCGCCGCAGACAAGTACAAGGTGAACGAGTTTAACAAGGATGGGATGTCTCTAAAGTTGTGGCTTGACACGGAGTTCCAAGGCAACAACAAACGCATCTTTGCGACGATCGGAGTGGACAAACCTTGGGATATCAACACGGTGGTGCTCGCATGCAACCTGCCCGCGGTCAAAAGGGGCGGGTCGCTGAACGAGCAGAGCCTGGTCGATGTCGAGATCAAGGCAAAGATAAGTCAGTACACAAGCAAGCTTGGCAAGGTTTCAAATATCGTTGACCATTACTTGCCTGCGCATCCTGCGGCCACAACGAAGCATGCTGACCCAGTGCCAGTCGACGACATGGATATTCCGTTTTGAACTGAACCCCCGGACGGCGGGCGGCGGAAATCCTCCACGGGTTCCGTCGCTCGCTTTAACTAACGCAAGGATGCGAGATGAATGAAATTATATTAACTAAAGAAGAATGCAATTTAGTTATTGTTGTTGGATCTCGTAGAGAGTTAAACAACATATTGGGTGGAAATAATCTTGATAAATCTCCACCGCAAAACAATAATAGGGACGGCTTTAAACAGCATATTTATGGAGCATTTGCCGAGTGTGCTGTTGCAAAATTCTTTGGTCAATATTGGTCGGGTGTTGTTGACAATCCCTTCTCGACTAGACCAGATGTAGGAATTGATATAGAAGTTAGATGGGCTAATGATGGGTATGCCATTAAAAAAAGAGACAAGCCTAATTGTCGAATGGTATTTGTTGGCGGTGAAATACCTAATTTTATTATAAAAGGATGGGTTAATACTTCGGATGTAATACATCTAGCCCAAAATGAAAATGGGTGGTCATACATCCAGCAACAATTTATTCGTGATATTTCTGAATTCGAGGCCGCATGAAACTCAAACGAATGCACGACAGCGTCGAGTCGTTTTATCTCGGGCTGTCTATTGGGCTGATCGGGATGTGGTGGATCCTCTACTCGTGGGGAGTGAACTATGGAAACTGAAGTCATCAGCCACGCCTACCGCTTGTTGCCCTACATCTTTGCCGAGGACGACATCATCGAGATACGCACTCTCGGCGCGATGCGCGTGCAGAAGTGGACGAACCTCAAGGACGCGCCCGACATCATTGCCGACCTGACGAAACTTGGAGGCAGCGCGACCGACATGTACTTCGGAGCCAACCCGAGGGCGAACAAGAAGGGCGGCACTGCCAAAGATGTGAACATGGCCAGGTGCTTGTACGCAGACTTTGACGGTGGCACGACCATCGAGCAAGCCAAGATGAAAATAGAGGAGTCACTGATACCTGAGCCGACCGCGATTGTTGCCACTGGAGGCGGCGTGCATGCGTGGTGGCGGCTGTCGGAGCCGTGCCTCGACATGGATATTCACTGTGCGCATCAGAAGGCACTCGCGGCTCGGCTCGGCTCTGACAAGTGCATTCACGACGCTCCGCGCCTGATGCGCTTGCCGGGCTTTGTGAATACGAAGTACGACCACCGACCTCTTTGCTATGTGGCCGCAGTCGACACGGACAACACCTACTCGCTTGCAGATTTTCCTGACCCGACGGATGGAGAGTCGGAGCGAGTGAGTGTTGTCGTGCCGCCAGTGCTGAAGTCAATGAGCAACCTATCGCACCGATTCTTGAACGAGGGATATGTGATGCCTGCGGGTCGTCGTCAGACTGTCTTCACGGTGGCATGTGATCTTGCCGCTCGATCGTGGGATGAGGGCGATGCAGTAAAGGTGATCGAGGAGCGGGCGCAGACGCTCGGGCTGTCTGAGTTTGATTTTAAAGACCTATCGAGGCAGATTGCAAACGCATTCAAGCAGCCGAGATTGCCGTGCGTTGGAGATGCTGAGAGCGTGCTTCCCGCAGTTCCAGATTCTGCTTTGGTAATTAGCCGAGCAGTAGATCTGATCCATGCTCACAAAGAAATGAGGCGACCGATTATCAGAGGTCTGCTTCGTTCGGGTGAAACCATGAACATCATTGCACCGCCAAAGACTGGCAAGAGTTGGCTTGTTTCAAATCTAGCCATTAATGCCTCACTAGGTCGCAAGTGGATGGACTATGACACCGTTGAAAGCAGAGTTCTACTAATCGACAATGAACTACACAGCGAGACCACAGCCAACCGACTACCCGCGCTCTGCACTGCTATGGGGATTGACACAAGCGAACTCGCCAACCTGTTCACGCTGAACTTGCGCGGCAACCTGATCGACTTCAACAAGATCGGGCCGTTGCTGTTCGACACCATTGAGAAGAACAAGTACGACATGGTAATTCTTGATGCCTTCTACAGATTCATCTGCGCTGGCATCAATGAGAATGACAACGGCGCAATGGCGGGCGTGTACAACATGGTCGACGGATGGGCGCAGAAACTCGACTGCTGCTTCGTTCTCATCCACCATGCCAGCAAGGGCAACCAATCTGAGAAGGGCGTGACGGATGTCGGAGCGGGCGCAGGCAGCATCAGCCGGGCAGCGGACACCCATCTTGTCCTGCGTCAGCATGAAGAGGACAAGCACTTTGTTCTTGACGCGGCCGTGCGGTCATGGCAACCCATCAAGCCGAAGGTGCTGCGCTTTGACTTTCCTCTGTTCCATTATGACCCAAGCAAGGAGCCGAAGTTGAAGAATAGGAACTCTGGTCCTAAATTGACGGCTGAAGACTTGGCTCACAATTACATGTTCCAAGGCATCTTCGAGTCGTTGACCAAGATCCACAATCGGGTCAAGAAGAAGATCCCAGTCTCCAAGACCACATTCGCAGAAATCAACGACGAGGCAGTCGAGGAAGGTCTGATTGTGAGCAACGGCAAGACAGGAAATCAACTGAAATACGGTTCATCCGTCTCTCTTCTTCCTCCTCCAAAACAGAGGGAGGAAGAAGGGCATGTTCCTCTTCTTCCTTCTTCCCCCGCTCTTAAAGAGAGAGCGGAGGAAGAAAGAAAGAGAGAAGAGGAACTTCCGAAAGTCCTAGTCTCATGACCTACGCCGACACCATCCTAAGAATCTCCGTCCGAGTCGCCGCGCTCGGGTCGGAGCGAGATGCACAGCGGCTACGGGAGGTGGTGGTTTGGATCTTGGCTTGGGAGGTGAGGCTGAAGGAGTTCGAGTCGGTGGAGCAGAGGTTGAAGCAGTGCGAGGCGGAGCGGGATCACATCCGCGAGCTGGAGCTCGGGCTAAGGCCACGGATCAGCCATAACCAAGATCCGAAGAGCAAGTGGGTGCAATGACAACACGAGACGAAGAGCAGCGTACGATCGCACAGACGCGGGACTTCCTTTTCTTCCTGTTGCACTGCAAGCCAGGCGAGATCAAATTTATCCGCACGGAGTCGCATCGACTGCTGAAGCATTACCCGATCATGCCGCTATTGCGAGCGGGCGATTCGATGAGAAAATGCGACGGTGGAAAGCGATCCAAATGAACCCGACGAGGACTTCACGCTTATTGGCGGGCCGTGTTGCGGGGACACCATCAGTCCCGATCGCTCGGATAATTTCATACGCCTCGGGGTCGTTGCTGGGTGCTGTCTCGATAAAATCGTACCTCTGCATCTCAAGGGCAAATACTCGGAGGCGCTTTACAGTCGCATGCCTGACAACAAGTGGGTCTACATCGGGCGATACAGGTGGGACGGAGACAAGACCTATTTCAGCGAATCTTAATATGCATATCCATGCTGATATGCATAGCCCTATTGCGAGCGAAAATATAAAGGGCAAAATGTAGTCATGGGAAGCCACTCACGAACCAAAGGAAAAGTCGGCGAGCGCGAGTGCGCCGCTGAGTTGGCGAAACATTGGAACTGCACGGAGGCACGGCGCTCGGTGCAGTTCTGCGGCGACGCTGGCGATGCTGATCTCAAGGGCACTGGCAATCTGCATGTCGAGTGCAAGCGATACTGCCGTGTCGCCGTGACCGATTGGGTCGAGCAGGCAGAGATGGACGCAGCGCCGGGACAAACGCCAGTCGTTGTATTCAGACAAGACGGTGACAGCGAGTGGATTGTGATGATGCGCGTGAGCGCCGCTCCGCAGTTTGCAAGGGAGTTGCTGAACCTAATCGGGGAGAAGTAATGGCAACCAAGAAGAGACCGACCCAATACAAGGAACGGCTCGACAAAGATCATTGGCGTGAAGGCTCGACTCCAGGCTCACGCTGGTCTGTTGTGCAACACGAAAAGAATATTCATCGCATCATCATCGAGAACAACGACACTCGCATGAATGTCTCGCAGTGGTTTCTGTTGAGCAGCGACCGCCATCACGATAATGCTCACACGGATCAAGACCTTGAGTTGAAGCATCTAAAGGAATGCAAAAAGCGCAACGGCATCGTGCTGGACTTTGGAGATCTGTTCTGCGCAATGCAGGGCAAGTGGGATCCGCGCTCCGACACATCAGCATTACGACCCGAGCATACGGAAGGTCACTACCTTGATCGACTGGTTAAGACAGCAGCAGAGTTCTATCAGCCGTACAGCGAATCATTTGGGCTGATTTCAAGAGGCAACCATGAGACGGCCATAATCAAACGCCATTCACATGACCTCACGGAAGCGTTAACAGCACGACTCAGCGCGGGCGGCAAAGTGCCTGTGTTTAACGGCGGTTATACAGGTTGGATCATCATCGGGCTGTACTCAGGTGGCTCGCACTTCAGCCTCAAGATGCACTACACGCACGGACTCGGCGCGGGTGGCATCATGTCGCACGGCACTCTTGCCACTCGCCGCATCGCAAGTTTTATCAGCGATGCCGACATCATGGTCAGCGGTCACACGCATGATTCTTGGCTGCTCACGCTGGCATCGCAGCGGCTCACAACGATGAACGGCATTTATCGCACGCGCATCGTGCCTGTGCATCATGTGAAGTGCGGCACATACAAGGACGAGTACGGCACTGGCTACGGAGGCTGGCACATTGAGACAGGCAAGCCGCCAAAGATATTGGGCGCTGTGTGGATGCGGCTCAAGTGGGACGGTGATTACGAAGGCGGCGGTCTGTCTGTCGAGTTCACGAGGGCAGACTAATGGCAGACTTCACCTGCAAGATCGGCGGCATCATGTGGCGCGTGAAGTTCGTCAAGAGCAGCGAGATCAGTCGCACGGCGTGGGGAACCTGCGACCATCCACCGGGCAGACGGCCCACCATCTGCATCCGTGCATCGATGACACCAGCGCAACGCCTCGACACCATCATCCACGAGACGCTGCATGCCGCGCTGCCGCTGCTCGACGAGGCGGCGGTGCGCTCGACCGCAACGGACATAGCCCGAGTGCTGACTAAGTCGGGCTATCGCCATGCCGAATAGACCGCCGCGCTTGGGGCAACCTGTAAGCAAGTCTTACAAGTTGCGACTGCCTGATCACAGAGAAGGATCACACAAGCGCGGGTATGACGCGACTTGGCATCGCATGTCGAAGATGGTGCGGATGGAGGAGCCGCTGTGCCGACATTGCCTGCGTGATGGCAGGGTTACTGCTGCCACGCTCGTCGATCACATCATCCCCATCTCACAGGCTCCCGACCTGCGTCTCGTCAGATCAAACCTGCAAGCGTTGTGCGCCTCATGCCACGCCCGCAAGACGCAAGCCGAATCGAAAT
>Ga0209134_10000092_pt1 | contig 24437 bp, 20 predicted proteins | sample LauGreSp1BDMLBSN_2_FD_187566 | JGI IMG/M metagenome (GOLD analysis project Ga0209134, IMG submission 187566) | Freshwater lake microbial communities from Lake Michigan, USA - Sp13.BD.MLB.SN (SPAdes) (version 2) | ecosystem: Environmental > Aquatic > Freshwater > Lake | place: Lake Michigan, USA... | reverse complement strand
CTACTGGTTCTCTAACTTATGCAACAATTTCTCCTGCTGGAAATAAAGTTGCCTTAGTTGCAGGAAACACTGAAGACGTTAACTTGTCTTGTGGAACTGCAATAACTGGAACAGCTTATTATTCGGCTATTATTAATTTGCCAAACATTACTGGATTAAACTTAAATACTGCTTCAGGGGATTATTCAATCGCTTTAGGTGGTACTGCTGGAGCATCAGTAACTGCTTTACCAGCTAGGATTTACTTTAGAGCTGGCGCTACTGCAGATACTTTTAATTTAGGTATTTTAAATAATAGTGGCGGAACTGTTGCTCCATCTTATGTTGCAACTAATTTTCCAATAAATACTCCAGTTTTTGCAATTGTAAAATATGACCTTACCACAAATACTGCTAGTTTATTTATTAACCCAGCATTAGATTCTACTGAACCAACTGCTACTGTAACTAATAACACCGGTACAGGTGCTGCCCCAACATCAATTGCTAGTGTAACGTTAAGACAAGCAGGTACTGCAACAGCAGGCACTGGAAATGTTGAATTTGACGACATTAGAGTTGCTAATAACTGGGCTTACGTAAGTAGTGCTACTCTTAAAATTAACCAAAACTCTATTTCTGGTTTAAGTGTTTATCCAAACCCGGTGAAGAATGGAGTATTCTTTATCAATACCGATGCTAATGCAGAAAAAACAGTTACTGTTTTTGACGTATTAGGAAAACAAGTATTAAACCTAACTACTTCAAATAATGCAATTAATGTAAACAACCTTAATTCTGGTGTTTATATGGTTAAAATTACTGAAGAAGGAAAAACTGCTACAAGAAAATTAGTTATCGAATAATTAATTTATAATATATTTGAAAGCTCCAATTTGCGTTGGAGCTTTTTTATTTTTATTACTTTTGTAAAAATTATTCCTTTGATTACTTCACAAGATATTTTCACTATTACTGGGCCAAAGCAATTTGAAAAAACAGCTTTAAAAGTTTTTCGTTTCCAGTACGAGAACAATGCCGTTTACCGTGAATTTTGCGAATTATTAAAAGTAGAAAAAGGAAGTGTAAAAAGTTTACAACAAATTCCGTTTTTACCTATTCAATTTTTTAAAAGTCATGAAGTGGTTTCTAATTCGGATACGATACAGGAAACTTTTACTAGTAGTGGCACCACAGGAATGATCACAAGTAAACATTTAATTACCGATGTCACTCTATACGAAAATAGTTATCGGAATGCATTTTCGGAATTTTACGGAAACATAGAAGATTATGCTGTTTTAGCTTTACTTCCGTCCTATTTAGAACGCAGTGGCTCTTCTTTAATCTATATGGTTAAAGATTTGATAGCACTTTCTAACAACTCTAACAGCGGCTTTTATTTGAATAATTACGACGAACTCATTTCAAAATTGATTGAATTGGATTCCTTAGGTCAAAATGTAATTTTAATAGGGGTTACTTATGCTTTATTAGATTTAATTGAGAAACAAAAATTTCAATTAAAAAATACTATCATCATGGAAACTGGTGGAATGAAAGGCAAACGAAAAGAAATCATCCGAGAAGAACTACACGAGATTCTTTGTAAAGGGTTTGGAGTTACTAGCATCCATTCCGAATATGGTATGACCGAATTATTATCACAAGCTTATTCTTTAGGCAATGGTATTTTTGAATGCCCTAACTGGATGGACATTCTAATTCGAGATACTGAAGATGCCTTGACCTATGTTACATCCGGAAAAACTGGCGGTATAAATGTTATAGATTTGGCCAATATTAATTCGTGCTCGTTTATAGCCACACAAGATTTAGGTAAGAAATATCCTAATAATTCCTTTGAAGTATTGGGAAGGTTTGACAATTCCGACATTCGTGGATGTAACTTAATGGTATTGTAATTTTTTTTCATTAAATTCGTTAGAAGTTATTCTTTCAGTTTATGCAAAAATTGTATTCCTTTCTCTTCTTCATGACCTTAACCGTTTCAGCTCAAATAGAACTGAAAATTGATTCTATTTCATCTACCGATATATCTCCCAAAAAAAGAAAGTTTTCTATTAACTACCATATTAAGAATTTAACGGATAAGGAAATTTCTTTTTTCTTAATTCCAAATTCTCTTATTGCCCATTCTGCTAGTTCCTTGACTTTATTTCCAGTTTATAAAATATTTCAAAATGGGGTTTTTGAAGATGTAGATGGCCCATTTTACGAAAGGACTTTCAAAGAACAAGACGACCTTGAAGACATGGACGATTCGGATAAAAGTAAAAAAATAATAGAAGAAATTACCAAAAAATACCTCTCGGAATACCAAGCCATAATAGAAAATTACAAGAAAAATGGCGGAAAAAACACGGAGGATATGTGGATTTTTAAAAATCAGAAATTATTGCAAAATATTGTTGTCCTTAAACCCAAGGAGATACAAAATTTTATCATCCAAACTAATTGGAACAAAAATCGATATTATAAGATGGATGATACTGAATACTATCTTAATGAAAATGATAAATTTGAAATAGAGCTCTCTTTATTTTTAGACAAATCCAATAGAAAAAATTCTCTTTCGACAGAAGAATATTCTAAAATTAATAGTGATAGAAATTTCATTCAAGGCACGTTTACTTCTAATAAAATGGACGTCAATTTTAAAGAATAATTTTACAAAAGACTTTTCCTAACTAGCCCCGATAGAAGTGGAAATCCTGGCATTGCGATAATCGATTGGTGAATGGGATTGCTTCGTGTGCCTCGCAATGACAGATTGCAGCGGATAGCGGGAATTGCCTTTACTAAAATGCGCAAGCCTTTCGCTCCTAAAAACTATATCTTTTTTCGCATTCGTGCAACTGGAATATCGAGTTGCTCTCTGTATTTAGCTATAGTTCTGCGGGCTATTGGGTAGCCTTTTTCTTTTAGTATTTCGGCCAATTGATCGTCAGGAAGTGGCTTGTGCTTGTCTTCGGCTTCGATTATGTTTTGAAGAATTTTTTTGATTTCGAGGGTAGAAACATCTTCGCCTTGGTCGTTTTTCATGGCTTCGGAGAAAAACTCTTTGATGAGTTTAGTGCCATAGGGCGTATCAACATATTTGCTGTTGGCAACACGAGAAACGGTGGAGATATCTAACCCTACCATATCGGCAATGTCTTTAAGAATCATGGGTTTCATGCTGGTTTCTTCGCCATCTAAAAAGAATTCTTGTTGGAAATGCATGATGGCGTTCATGGTCACGAAAAGGGTTTCCTGACGTTGTTTTATAGCATCAATAAACCATTTAGCAGAATCTAATTTTTGCTTGATGAACTGCACCGCATCTTTTTGGGAATTGGATTTATCCCGAGACTCTTTGTAGGTTTGCATCATTTCTTGGTAGTCTTTGGAGACGTGCAAGGAAGGTGCATTTCGACCGTTAAGGGTTAGCTCTAGTTCGCCATCGTTAATGCGAATGGCAAAATCGGGAACGATATTTTCGGTGATTTTATTGTTTCCAGTGAAGGAGCCTCCTGGTTTTGGATTCAGTTTTTCTATTTCGTGGATGGTCTTTTTTAACTGATCCTGTGAAATTGCAAATTTTTGAAGCAATTTGTCGTAATGCTTTTTGGTAAAAGCTTCAAATTGGTTTTCAATAATGTCTATTGCCAAAGCAATATCTTGGTTTGGAGTTTTGTGTTTGAGTTGCAGTAACAAACATTCTTGCAGGTCTCGTGCGCCAACGCCAGAAGGTTCTAATTCGTGAATAACGTGTAGCATGCGCTCAACATTTTTCTCGTCGGTATAGATGCCTTGAGTGAATGCCATGTCGTCTACAATATCTTGTACGGTTCTGCGAATGTAGCCCATATCGTCTATGCTACCTACCAGAAATTCAGCAATTTCACGGTCGGTATCGTTTAGGATAAAGGTATTTAACTGGTTGATTAAATCTTGATGAAAACTTACAGGCGATGCGAATGGATTTTCTCTTTCTTCCTCGTCGCTGTAATTATTGGTTTGTAATTTATAATCGGGCGTTTCGTCGTTGCTTAAATACTCGTCAATGTTGATGTCTTCGGCTTCAATGTTGTCGCTACCTTCATAGTCTTCGTATTCGTCATTGTTGTCGAATTCGTCTTTTTCGAACACTTCTTCTTCGTCTTTTCCGGTTTCTAAAGCCGGATTTTCATTCATTTCTTCCAACAAACGTTGCTCAAATGCCAATGTAGGCAACTGAATTAACTTCATCAACTGGATTTGTTGCGGAGATAATTTTTGAGAGAGTTTAAATTGTAAGTTTTGTTTTAACATTGTAGTTTGTGGTTTGTTGTTTTTGGTTTGTAGTTGAAACGATTAACTACAAACCAAAAACTATAAACAATTTTTAAAATTCTGCATTCATTGGTGTTCTTGGAAAAGGAATTACGTCTCTAATGTTGGTCATTCCGGTAACGAATAATACTAATCTTTCAAATCCTAATCCGAAACCTGAGTGAACCGCAGAACCAAATCTTCGGGTGTCTAAATACCACCAAAGTTCTTCTTCGTCAATTCCGAGTGCTTTCATTTTTTCAACCAAAACATCAAAACGCTCTTCTCTTTGCGATCCACCAACGATTTCACCAATCCCTGGGAAAAGGATATCCATGGCACGAACGGTTTTTCCGTCTTCGTTCAATCGCATGTAAAACGCTTTGATATTTGCAGGATAATCAAATAAAATTACCGGACATTTAAAGTGTTTTTCTACTAAATAACGTTCGTGTTCGCTTTGTAAATCAGCGCCCCATTCGTTAATGATATAATTGAATTTTTTCTTTTTATTCGGAGTACAATCTCTTAAAATATCAATAGCTTCGGTATACGAAACACGTTTGAAATTGTTTTCTAAAACAAAATTTAATTTTTCAAGCAAAGCCATTTCGCTTCGTTCGGCTTGTGGTTTTGCTTTTTCTTCGTCTAATAAACGAGCTTCTAAGAATTTCAAATCGTCTTGGCATTTATCCATCGTGTATTTAATCACATTTTGAATAAAATCTTCTGCCAAATCCATATTGTCGTTCAAATCATTGAAAGCCACTTCGGGCTCTATCATCCAAAATTCTGCCAAATGGCGCGAAGTATTGGAGTTTTCTGCACGAAATGTTGGACCAAAAGTATATACTTGTCCTAAAGCCATTGCATAGGTTTCGGCTTCCAATTGTCCAGAAACCGTTAAGTTGGTTTCTTTTCCGAAGAAATCTTCTTTGTAATTTACTTTTCCGTCTTCGGTTTTTGGAGTTCCGTCAAATGGCAAAGCGGTAACTTTAAACATTTCTCCAGCACCTTCGGCATCCGAACCTGTGATGATTGGTGTATTTACATATACAAATCCTTTTTCTTGGAAGTAGTTGTGCACTGCAAAAGACAGTACCGAACGCACTCTCATTATCGCACCGAACATATTAGTTCGTGCACGCAAATGCGCGTTTTCACGAAGAAAATCTAAACTTGGTTTATTTTTTGGTTGTATTGGAAATTTCTCGGCATCACAATCTCCTAGAATTTCTAATTTAGAAACTTGAATTTCGTATTTCTGTCCAGCACCTTTGCTTTCTACTAACTCTCCGGTAACGGAAATTGCAGCACCAGTGGTAATTCGTTTTAAAATATCTTCTGAAGTATTTTCAAAATCAACAACACATTGAATATTATTTATAGTTGAACCATCATTTAAAGCAATAAATTGATTGTTTCTAAAAGTTCTAACCCAACCTTTTGCATTTATTTCATGTAGCGTTTTGGTGCTATTTAATAAGTCTTTAACTTTTGTATGTTTCATTATACTATTGATTTTTGATTTAATATGTTATTGTATTGTTGTGCAAATATAAATTATTTTTTTCTTTCTAATTCGTCCAATTCTTCGTCGGTATGTTCTAAAATATCAAAGGTTGGTACAATAAATTCTTGCTTGTTAGCTAATGTTTTGTTTAAAGTTAAAACCAATGAAGGCAGCAAAACTAAGTTAGACAACATTCCGAAAAACAAGGTCAAGGCTACAAGTCCTCCCAAAGCTACGGTTCCGCCAAAACTAGAAAGCATAAAAACGGAGAATCCAAAAAACAAGATTATAGAAGTGTAAAACATGCTTATTCCAGCATCATCAAAAGTGGCAAATACCGATTTTTTAATTTTCCAATCGTTTTTGGATAGCTCTAATCGATATTGTGCTAAAAATCGTAAGGTATCATCCACCGACATTCCGAAGGCAATTCCAAAAACTAAAATGGTAGATGGCTTGAGAGGAATCCCTAAGAATCCCATTAATCCGGCAGTCATTAACAATGGAAGTAAATTTGGAATTATGGAAACCAATACCATTTTAAACGATCGAAACATAATTGCGACTAAACCAGCGGTAAGAAGAAAGGCAAATAATAAAGAGGATAATAAATTATTCAATAAATATTTAGTCCCTTTTTGAAAAACGGATGCTTTACCAGTAATGATAACCTCATATTTAGGAGATGGGAAAATTCTATTGACTTTATTGCGAATATGTTGCTCTATAGCTTCCATTTTTTCGCCATTTTCATCTTTTATAAAAACAGTGATTCTTGCTATTCTTCCATCGGATGCAACATAACTTTTTAATTGATTTCCTTTTGATTTATCCAGTGAGTTTTTTATGTAGGGTAGAATGAAAGCTTCTTCTTGTGAGGTTGGAAGTGCATAAAATTCAGGGTTTCCGTTGTAATAAGCTTGTTTAAAGCTTTTGGCTATATTTACAATAGAAATTGGTTTTGAAAGTTCTGGAATATCCGAGATGGTTTCTTCTAAATCTTCCATCCTTCTTAAATTGGTCAATTTTAAAGCGCCATTTTTCTTTTTGGTGTCGATCATAATTTCTAATGGCATAACACCATCAAATTCTTTTTCGAAAAAACGAATGTCGGCAAAGAAATCGGTTTTCTTTGGCATGTCTTCAATAATACTTCCGGAGATTTTTATTTCATAAATTCCAATAATCCCTACCACTAATAAAATAACCGAGGTAATATAAACTCCTACTCGATTGTATTTAACGGTTTTTACAATCCAATTCATAAAAGCGGTTAGATATTCTCGTTCTAAATGGCCTAAATGTCTAGGAATTGGTGCTGGGGTATAACTAAAAAATATTGGAATAATTAACAAACACAATAAATAAATCGCAATTATATTAATTGACGTTACTATTCCAAATTCGGTTAATAAAGTGTTATTAGTTGCAATAAAAGTAGCAAAACCAAAAGCCGTTGTAAGGTTGGTCATTAAGGTTGCCGTTCCAGTTTTAGTGATAACTCGTTGGAGGGCTTTTGCTTTATTGGAATGTTTTTGGTATTCTTGATGGTATTTATTGATAAAGAAAATACAATTCGGAATTCCAATTACAATTACTAATGTTGGCACTAATGCGGTTAATACGGTAATTTCATAGCCCAATAACCCTAAAATTCCAAACGACCACATTACCCCAATAATCACAATAACTAAGGAGACTAAAGTGGCTCTAAAAGAACGGAAGAAAAAGAAGAAAATTAGTGAGGTAATTAATAAAGCTGCCCCAATAAACAAGCCTATTTCGTCTATAATTGTTTTGGCGTTTAGTGTTCTAATATAGGGCATTCCCGAGGTATGTAAATCGACACCGGTTTCTTTTTCAAATTTTTCAATTTCTGGAATAAGTATGTTTAATACATATATTTTCCGTGCTTTTGTGTTAACAATTTTTTTATCTAAATAAATTGCCGATCGAACTGCACCCGATTTTTTATTAAAAAGTAATCCTTCATAAAATGGCAACTTATTAAATAATTCAAGTTTTATTTGTTTTAAATAGTTCTCGTCTTGAGTTTTAGCGTTGTCCACTAATGGTATTAATTCGAAGGTTTGTTTCGATTCGTTTTTAGTTAATTTTTGCAAATTATCTATAGAAATTATCAAATCTACTTCTTTATCCGACTGGATCGTTTTCATCAATTTACTCCAAGCAGTAAATACTTTTGGAGTAAATAATTTCTTATCTTTAGTAGCAATTACAATCAAGTTCCCTTCTTCCCCAAAGTTTTTCAGAAAACTATTATAATCTACATTTACTTGATCATCTGCTGGAATTAAATTAGCTTCTGTTTGCGTAAATTTAATGTACTTCCATTGCGTAGCCATTAGAATTGTAAACAAAGCAACCACACACAAAATTATAATTCTATTTCTAAGGATTATTCGAGCAATTATTTCCCAAAAACCAATACCTAACATCTTTTTCATTTGAAAATTTAAAAAGTGACCAAAGGTAATGAATAGACTTTAATCTATAGAGTTTAAAAGCTTACTTTTAACTAAAAAATTTTACCGTTTACAAATTCTAAATATTATATTAATTTTATATTCAAATGATAAATATTGATTTTGTTTTTATCATATTTGTATCATTAAAGAATAGAAAAACTTTCGAATGAAAAATTTTAAAAATGCACTGTTTTATATTGGAGTTACAGGTGGATTTACTGCTTTAATTTTTTGGATTGTATCAAAGGGAAAATCTTTAGAAATTGGACGTAATATTGTTGAAAAAACTTCAACGGACACCTTATTCGGACAGTTTTTTACAAGTTTAATTCATAATTTAAAACATCCTTTGGCAATTTTATTATTGCAAATTATAACCATAATTGTAGTTGCCCGTTTCTTTGGATGGATTTTCCGAAAAATAGGCCAACCATCGGTTATTGGTGAAATTATTGCTGGAATTTTTCTAGGTCCTTCCATTGTTGGGATGTATTTTCCAGAATATTCTTTGATGCTGTTTCCATTGGAATCTTTAGGGAATTTACAATTTTTAAGTCAAATAGGTTTAATCCTATTTATGTTTGTTATTGGTATGGAGCTCGATTTAAAAGTTCTAAAAAACAAAGCTAATGAAGCAGTTGTTATAAGTCATGCTAGTATCGTTTTTCCGTTTGCACTTGGTATAGGATTATCCTATTTTATCTATTATAAATTTGCTCCTGAAGGTGTAGAATTTTTGTCGTTTGCTTTATTTATGGGAATTGCAATGAGCATCACAGCATTTCCAGTTTTGGCAAGAATTGTTCAAGAAAGGGGTATAAATAAAACTAAATTAGGGGCAATTGTAATCACGTGTGCAGCTGCAGATGACATCACTGCTTGGTGCTTACTTGCTGCAGTTATAGCTATTGTAAAGGCAGGGACTTTTGCTAGTTCATTGTATATTATTTTGCTTGCAACTGTTTATGTATTGATGATGTTATTTGTTGTAAAACCGTTCCTGAAAAAAGTAGGTGATTTATATGCAACTCGAGATAATTTAAGTAAACCTGTTGTTGCAATATTTTTATTGACTTTAATAATATCTTCTTATCTAACAGAAATAATTGGCATTCATGCATTGTTTGGCGCTTTCATGACCGGTGTAATAATGCCAGACATTTCTAAAATTAGAAATATCATCATCGAAAAAGTTGAAGATGTAGCCTTAATTTTACTACTTCCGCTATTTTTTGTATTTACAGGTTTGCGAACACAAATTGGCTTGATTAACGACCCTTATTTGTGGAAGGTTACAGGATTAATTATTCTTGTTGCGGTTGTTGGTAAGTTTATTGGAAGTGCATTAGCAGCTAAATTTGTAGGGCAAAATTGGCGCGATAGTTTAACCATTGGAGCCTTAATGAATACCCGTGGATTGATGGAATTAGTGGTATTAAACATTGGTTATGATTTAGGCGTGCTTTCTGCTGAAGTATTCACCATGATGGTTATTATGGCTTTAGTTACTACTTTCATGACAGGTCCGGCAATAGATTTAATCAATTATTTATTTAACCGAAAAGAAGTAATTATTCCGCAGGAAATTAGTAACAGTAATTTTAAAATTTTACTATCCTTTGGTAATAATGAAAAAGGAAAATCCTTGCTTAAATTAGCCAATAGTTTAGTGAAAAAACAAAAAGACAATTCTAATATTACAACCTTACACCTTTCTTTAAGTGATGAAGTGCACTCTTATAATTTACAAGATTATGAAAAAGAAACTTTTGAACCAATAATAGAAGAAGCTAAACTTCTAAATCAAGACATAACTACTATCTTCAAATCTACAATAGATATTGAATCGGATATTGCAGATATTGCAAGTCGTGGAGAATATGATTTAGTTTTAGTTGGATTAGGTAAATCCATTTTTGAAGGGTCACTACTCGGAAAAATTCTTGGTTTTACCACTAGAATAATTAATCCGGATAGATTGTTGGATAAATTTACAGGAAAAGAAGGACTTTTTGCTAATTCTCCTTTTGATGATAGAACTCGTTTGGTAATTTCAAAAACCAAAAAACCACTCGGAATTTTAATTGACAAAGACTTGATAGATATTGAAGAAGTATTTATTCCAATATTCGGAATTGAAGATGCTTTTTTAGTTGATTATGCTCAAAAATTAATTTACAACAACGATTCTAAAGTTACTGTTTTGGAAATTAACGACCAAGTAAAAAACAACTTCATCATTGAAAACGCAATAACTACTTTAGAGAATACTTATCCTAATGCAATTTCCATAATATCAGAAGGAGAAATGAAAGCAGGCTTTTTGGCCAAGCAAGATTTAATGGTAATTTCGTTAGAAAGTTGGAAAAAATTGGTTGATGCACAAAGCGTTTGGTTGAGTACTATTCCTTCGGTGTTGATTATAAAGCCGTAATTTAAAACCCTAAATCCAACACATACGAAATCTTTAATGCCAAATTGTCTTCCAGTTTCGGCAATCCATAAGGACCATATCTAAAGAAGAAAGTAAGTCCGAAACCTTTATAAATCGAGTTGGCCTCAATACCACTTTCCAGAAAACCTTTTTCGAGAGTTTTGTATTCCAATCCAACATGTTGTTGTGGTTGGTCCATAGTTCCAATTGCCATTCTAGTAACCACCGAAATTAGAGGCTTAATTTTATAAGCTAATTTCACTTTGTTAAAAGTATGTTTGGCTTGAAAAGTAATATATTTACTAGAGAAAAATTCATTGAAATACATCGTTTCAAAACTGTTTTTACCAGCAAAAGTGATTCTTTTTAGCATGGAATCTTTATTCAAGTTATTCGGCGCGATACTATAAAGATGCGTTAACGGAACGTCGCCAAGCGCTAAACCTCCTTGTAAAATAAACGAAGTCGTTTGCCCGGATAAAAACGGAATTTCATGTACAATTCGCAAGTCTATTTTGGTAAAATCAAAATCACTACCCATAATGTTGGCAAACGATTTGGTAAATTGAAACGAGATTTTAGGGTGTTTTTTATCAATTTCTAATCTACCTGTAGAGGTTTGCATATAATCACTAAACGGATTCCATTGGATAGCAAATTGCACAGTAGTGCTATTGAAATTGGTATATTCATTATCTTTTGCTAAAAATTTATAATCAAATAACGGATTGATTTCACTTTTTGCAATAGCAAAATAAGTATCCGTTTTTGCAAAATATTTACTTTCTACAAAGACAGAAAAAGTTTTATAATTATAAAAAGTGGAAATATTTATAGGACGTGGATCGTAAATTTTAAACCTTTTATTTTCAGTTGCAAACTGGATTTGCCCAATTTCTTTAAGATCATTAGAATAAGATGCACTCACCCAAGTGTTTTTTTCCTTATTTAGCAAGTAGGACGGAGTTATACTATATTTTAGTTTATCGTCTTTAAAAGCATAGGCTACATAACCACTAAGCTTGTATTTATCCGACAATTTATTGTTAGTTACACCACCAATTCCTAAACGGAAACCTTCAAAATTGTTGTATTTTATTATCGATTTTAAATCAACATCAATTATGTTTACAGGATAATATCCGTTAAAAATTTTACGTCCAAGAAAGATTTTATGTTCAATTTTTCCTGCTTCCGATAAACTATCCAAACTCACATAAGTAGGGATTTTTCTAATATCTAAAGAATCCTTTTGGAAATTCATCCAATAGGAGTTCGGTTTAGACCTACTTGTTTCTGGAACATCAATTTTTATCGCAGGATTTTTAAAAAGTACTTCCCGATTTATTTTAATATCAAAAGGAGTAGACTCTAATTTTAAATAACATTGATCGGAAATGTCGTTGCTCATTCCATCTAACCCAGAATTGAATTTAATGGTGTTTCCAAGAATGTTTAAATCCTCGGCATTGTTCCCTTTTACCACTATAATTTTCCGTTTTTCGGGAAACCAAAGGGAATTCTCTTTCAAATAGTTAAAGGTATACAGTGCATTGATGTTGGCAATTCCGTAGATTCTAAAAAAAGCTTTGCACAAGGCATTACTTTGGGCATCAATATAAAGTAAACCGCGTAACCTATTGGAGTTTAATTTTTTTGGCTGAAAATAAATGCGATAGGCTGTTCGCCCTTGAACTGTAACAGTATCAATAATTTTAAATACATACAAATTTCTACCATAATTGGAAATAGGATTGTGTATGGAAACGCCAAGAATATCTAATTTGTTTTCGTAAAGCGAGTACGACATTAAATTCAAACCTAAATATTCATACAAAGGTTTTTTAAACCCAGCCATTCTTGATGCCAGAACCGTTTCTTTGGTACCAAAATGATTGTACTGAATAAGATTCACTTTTTCGGTTTGGTACAGGTGTTGCTTCTCGGAAAAACGTTTAAATTTAAAATTAGTGGAGTCGAGTTTGATTTTTTTTCTTCCAAAAAAATTTCTTTTTATAATGGTATCTATTTTTTCGGAAATTGAATCTGTGTTGGCAGAAACTAATAAGTGCTCGTAATTTTTATATTCAAAAGTGGTGAGTGCTTTTTCTGGTTGGTTTTTTGGCTTGCCTTCAATTACTTTTTTGATAATAGAATTCACCTGATTTTCTGAAAAAATTTCTTTTTCTTTCAAAGAATTGTTAGAAACCATTTTAATTAAAAGAAATTTTATACCAACCGTTTGGTAGTAACTTTTATCGTAATATCCTTTATAGGTAAAGTGAATAGGCTTGGAATCTTCTTGAATTTCGATACTAAATTTCCCCTCCCAGTTAGAGCTAAAAGTTTTATTGTTGTAGGTAATATTTGCAAAAGCTATAGGCACGGTGGTGTCGTAATCAATGATTTGACCCTGCATTGTTTTTTGAGAAAAAACTAAAGAACAACTAAAAAAAGACAATAAAATCCAAAAATTTTTCATCCAGAGGATTTGATTTTGAAATAGAAAATTATAATTAGCACAAATGTAGTAATAAAAAAATCCGTGCCATAAAAGGAACGGATTTTAATATAGATTTAACGAAAGTGTTACACTTTCATAATTTCAGCTTCCTTATGCGCTAGATGCTCTTCAATTTTTTTGATAAAAGCATCGGTTAGTTTTTGAATATCTTCTTCGGCTTTTTTACATAAATCTTCCGAAGTCCCCTCTTTTTCTAATTTTTTAATATCGGAATTGGCATCTTTTCGATGGTTTCTAATTCCGATCTTAGCATCTTCTGATTCTTGTTTTGCTTGTTTTGCCAAGTCTCTCCGACGTTCTTCGGTTAATGGCGGTACACTAATAATTACAATGTCACCATTATTCATTGGGTTGAAGCCAAGATTGGCAATCATAATTGCTTTTTCTATAGGGTGCAACATACTTTTTTCGTACGGCTGGATGGTAATAGTTCTTGCATCTGGCACGGTAACGTTTGCAATTTGAGAAAGAGGTGTTTGTGATCCATAATAATCAACAAAAACACTTCCTAGCATTTGTGGCGATGCTTTACCAGCACGAATATTTAAAAAAGATTTTTCTAAGTGGTCTACAGAACCATTCATGGCTTCTTTAGTGCCATCAATTATAAATTCAATTTCTTCCATTTTATTCTATGTTTGATATTAAGTTTATAGTTTGCATAACAATGAACAACAAACAATAAACCATTAACTAAATATTTACTATTGTCCCTACGTTTTCTCCTTCACATATTTTCAAAAGATTTCCTTTTTTATTCATGTCAAAAACCAGGATAGGCAATTTATTTTCTTGGCTTAAGGTAAAAGCAGTAGTGTCCATTACATTCAATCCTTTTTTCAATACATCTTCAAAAGAAATATAGTCGAATTTAGTAGCATTCGCGTCTTTTTCAGGATCGGATGTATAAATACCGTCCACTCTAGTTCCTTTTAAAATAACATCGGCGTGCACTTCTACACCACGTAAAACGGCTGCAGTATCGGTTGTAAAATAAGGATTACCCGTTCCAGCTCCAAAGATAACTACTCTTCCTTTTTCAAGATGGCGTACCGCTCTTCTTTTAATGTAAGGTTCTGCAATGGCTTCAATTTTTAAGGCAGTTTGCAATCTAGTCAAAATTCCTTTGTCTTCCAATGCGCCTTGCAAAGCCATTCCATTAATCACGGTAGCTAGCATTCCCATGTAGTCCCCTTGCACTCTATCCATTCCGTTGCTTGCTCCTGCTACTCCTCTAAAAATATTTCCACCACCAATAACAATTGCAATCTCTACTCCTTTGTCGTGAATTTGTTTAATTTCATCTGCATATTCAGATAAAATCTTAGGATCAATTCCATATTGTCTTTCGCCCATTAATGCTTCACCACTTAATTTTAAAAGAATTCTTTTGTATTTCATTGCCGTTTTTGGTGTTTATAGAGTCTCATTTTTTTACTAAAAATTACTCTTTTGGTGTTGTATTGTTTCAATTTGTTTTGCAAATATAAACATTTCCTTTTTTTATTTATATGCGAATTATCAAGTTGTGTAACATTTCTTACCAAAGGTTTTTTTTCGGAATCGTATATTTGCCTCACAAACAAACTATCCACCATGAATTCGATACTAAATAATAGCATTGCCAAAAGCAAATCCTACCAAGAATACAGAAGTTTCATTGCTAAATTAGCTCAGGATGGGAAAACTTCTGGAGAAAACACTACCCCAGATCATGTAAATTATACCAAGTTAAACGAGTCGCGTATGCACCGTTTGGATAAAACATTGCAAGTGGTTGCAGCAGTAAAATTATTTTTAGAAAACTTATCCAAAGAATATATTTGGTTAGTACTTGCCGAAAGTTGGTGTGGAGATGCGGCACAAATTGTACCCGTAATTAATAAAATGGCCGAGGTTTCAGATAAAATTGATTTACGAATTGTGCTCCGAGATGAAAATGAAGATTTGATGAATTTGTTTTTAACCGATGGCACAAAGTCGATACCAAAATTAATTATTATAGATAAAGAATCAGGGGCGGTTGTTGGTGATTTTGGTCCAAGACCAAAACCTGCCAAACAATTGATTTTAGATTATAAAGCTGCTCACGGAGTAGTGGATGAAACTGCAAAAATTGAATTGCAAAAATGGTATTTGGCCGATAAAGGCGTTGCAATTCAGATGGAGATTGTAGAGTTGATTAAATAATCTATTTTTATTATTTCACAATTCCGTTTGCCTGACTTGGATCTATAATTTTTTTACCTTTCCCGCCTTTTAATTTAGCGTTTTCAGTGACAAGTCGTTCTTTCACGACCTCATACATTTTTTTGTATTCTTTAATATCTGAAGCATAATATTGTGTGCTTTTAGCAAAAGTTATGCTGTCTATCTTATATTTATTTTTAATAAATTCAGTTGGTTTTATATAATTCTGAACTGAGGAATTTTGAGTTCTTGCAGCTTCCAATAAAGCTAAATCATAAAGAATATCCTCCATTTTATCTTTCGAAATAAGATTTTTTGGCTTTGCAATAATTTCATCTTTGCAACCTGTAGCCACAAAAACTAAAATAGTAAAAAGTAAAATAAATTTTTTCATAGTATAAATTATCTATCAAAAAGCAATCTTTTAGCCGCTTTTAGCTCTTTAACTTTAGCGTTTTCATATACTAATTGTCCATTAACAAAAGTATGCGAAATTCTGGATTTAAAATTAGTCCCTTCAAATGGTGACCATCCACATTGGTACAAAATATTATCTTTATTAACGCTCCATGGTTTTGACGGATTAACAATTGCCAAATCGGCATAATATCCTTCTTTGATAAAACCTCTTTTTTCAATTTTAAAAATAATAGCCGGATTGTGACACATTTTTTGAACGATTTTCTCCACTGAAATTTTTCCTTGTAGATGCGCTTCAAACATAGCTACAACTGCATGTTGTACTAGTGGCCCTCCTGAAGGAGCGCTACTGTATTTTTGGGATTTTTCTTCTAAAGTATGGGGTGCATGGTCGGTTGCAATAACATCTATTGTATCGTTAAGTAATGCTTTCCATAAAGCATCCCTGTCTTCAGCCGTTTTTACAGCAGGATTCCATTTTATGAAATTTCCTTTAGTAGCATAATCCTCATTGGTAAACCAAAGATGGTGGATGCAGACCTCAGCGGTAATTTGTTTTTCGTCCAACGGAATTTTATTTGAAAAAAGCTCCATTTCTTTGGCTGTTGAAAGATGAAATACGTGCAATCTAGCACCTGTTTTTTTGGCAAGTGAAATTGCTTTAGAAGAGGATATATAGCAAGCTTCTTCACTTCGAATTAAATGGTGTGCAGTAACTGGAATATCATCTCCATATTCAGCTTTATATTTTTCTAAATTAGTTTTAATTGTTCCTTCATCTTCACAATGAACGGCAATTAACATTTTAGTGCTAGAAAATATTTTTTCTAGTGTGGCTTCGTTATCTACCAACATATTTCCGGTAGAAGAACCTAAAAACAATTTTATACCTGCAACATTTTTTGGATTGGTTTTTAAAACTTCCTCTAAATTATCATTCGTGCCACCCATCATAAACGAATAATTGGCATACGAACTTTTGGAAGCTATTTCATATTTTTGCTCCAATAATTCCTGAGTAATTGCATTGGGCACCGTATTAGGCTGTTCGATAAACGAGGTGATTCCACCAGCAACGGCTGCCCTACTTTCGGAAGCAATGGTGCCTTTGTGTGTTAAACCTGGTTCGCGAAAATGCACTTGATCATCAATAGCACCCGGAATTAAATAGTTTCCTTCGGCATCAATAACTTTACAATTGGAACTTTTATGGCTTATGTTTTGGGCAATTTCTTTTATGAATTCCCCTTCAATTAATACATCCCCTTCAAAAATTCTTCCTTCATTAACAATCTTTGCATTCTTTATTAAAACGGTATTCATCATTTATTTTCCTTCTTTCGAAACTCATTTTAAAGAGTAATCGAATATTAATTTATAGATTATTAAACATTCTTTTAATTCGTAGCGACAAAACTCCAAAAATAGCTTCCTTAATTATGGAACCACTCATTTTAGATTGCCCTCGGGTTCTATCTGTAAAGATAACTGGGACTTCTTGTATATTAAAATTTTTAGAAAATGCTCTGTATTTCATCTCAATTTGAAAAGCATATCCAATAAACTTAATTTTATCTAAATTGATGCTCTCCAGTACATTTCTGCTATAGCAAATAAACCCTGCAGTTGCATCCATAATTTTCATTCCAGTAATCATTCGCACATAAACCGAAGCAAAATAGGACAACAAAACTCTACTTAAAGGCCAGTTAACCACGTTTACTCCCGTAACATATCTTGAACCAATGGCTAAATCGGCACCTCCAAAATGGCAAGCATCATACAGCCGTTCTAAATCATGAGGATTATGTGAAAAATCGGCATCCATTTCAAAAACATATTCATAATTATGAGACAAAGCCCATTTAAAACCATGAACGTAAGCCGTGCCTAGGCCCGCTTTTTTTTGTCTTTGCTCCAGAAACAAATTTTCGGCAAATTCGTTTTGAAGCTCTTTTACCTTTTCTGCTGTTTTATCTGGCGAATTATCATCCACAATAAGTACATGAAATGGCTTATGTAAAGAAAAAACTGCTCTTACAATGCTTTCGATATTTTCAATTTCGTTATATGTCGGAATAATTACAAGACCACAATTCATAATAAAAGTAAAATAGTTTGTGCAAAAATACTCATTTTATGCCATCCTTAATCTTAATAAAATTATAATAGTATGTAACAAATAAAATTTAGTAATTTTGCGCCACATGATAGCGCAAATTTTACATCCAAGAATAATTGAAAGCAAAGACTGGGCAACCCTTGTTTTTGTAATCTCTATCGTACTTATTGCTATTGCAAAATCGGCATTTGAATCCCGATTTAATGATTTTATTCGGTTAGTTGTTTCGGATAAATACACCAAAATATATAGAGAAAGCTCTCATCTAATGAGTGGATTTAACTTATTATTGTTAATAGTTAATCTTGTTTCCTTATCCTTTTTTATACAATTAATCTTCTATCACTTAGGATTAGGAGGAAAAACAGATTGGGTATTATTTGTTCGGATTTTCACCCTCCTTACGGTTTTTATTCTTTCAAAATTTTTAATTGAAAAAATAATTGCTACAATATTTGGAATTGAAGAAGTCATAGAACAGTTTAATTTACAAAAAGTTACCTATAGAACTTACCTTGGATTGTTATTACTTCCAATTTCTATTATTCTTTTTTATAGTAACATCATTGCAAATTCCTTAATATTTGCAATTATTTTTATTTTATTAACAATAAACTTACTCACATATTTTATTTCTTTAAAAATTTATAAAAATTTAATATTCAATAAGTTGTTTTATTTTATTTTGTATCTTTGCGCACTTGAAATAGCCCCTTATTATTTCATTTATTATTTGATTACAAAAAAATAGAGTACAACATGTCAAACTTAAAAGTAAGAACGATTTTGGTTTCACAACCAGAGCCAAAAGTAGAGAATTCCCCTTATTTTGATTTACAACAAAAACATAAGGTTAAAATAGATTTTCGCTCTTTTATTCATGTAGAAGGGGTTAGCGCGAAAGATGTAAGGGCGCAAAAAATAGACCTTAATAATTTTACTGCTATTATTTTAACAAGTAAAAACGCGGTAGATCACTTCTTCAAAGTTGCCGAAGAAATGCGATATAAAGTTCCTGAAGACTTAAGATATTTTTGCCAATCGGAAGCAATCGCTTTTTATTTACAAAAATATGTGGTTTACAGAAAACGTAAGATTTATGTTGGACAAAAAGATTTTGCTGATATGGCGCCTCTTTTCAAAAAATATAAAGACGAAAAGTTTTTGTTGCCTGCATCCGACCAGTTAAATGCAGACGCTCCAACAACTTTAAACAATTTAAAAATCGATTGGACTCCAGCTGTTTTCTATAAAACAGTTATGAGTGATTTATCCGATTTGGCTAATGTTTATTACGACGTATTAGCTTTTTTCAGTCCAACCGGAATCAAGTCTTTGTTTAAAAACTTTCCAGATTTTAAACAAAATGAAACTAGAATTGCAGTTTTTGGAAGCACTACTCAAAAAGAAGCTTTGGAACACGGATTGCGAATTGATATTCTAGCTCCAACTCCAGAAACACCATCGATGACTATGGCATTAGAGCGTTATGTTGCAGAAGCCAACAAAGGAAAATAAACTTTACCCTTTCAAAATATTTAAATCCCAAATTCAATCCATATCATTGGAAGAATTTGGGATTTTTCACATAAAAAAAGTCCGGCATTACTGCCGAACTCTTTCCGTTTAGTTTGTTTGTGTATTATAATTTTGGACCCGCTTGAACTAGGTTTTCGCCTTCCGCATTGTCGGTGTATTGAACGAAGTTTTTTACGAATCGTCCTGCTAAATCTGCTGCTTTGGAATTCCATTCGGCAACATCGGCATAGGTGTCTCTTGGATCTAAAATTGCAGGATTTACATCGTGCAGAGCAGTTGGAACCACAAAATCAAAAACTGGAATTGTTTTAGTTGCTGCTTTTTCAATAGAACCATCCAATATAGCATCAATAATAGCTCGGGTGTCTTTAATAGAAATACGTTTACCGGTTCCGTTCCAGCCCGTATTAACCATATAGGCAGTAGCATGGTGTTCTTCCATTTTCTTAACCAATTCTTGCCCGTATTGTGTTGGGTGCAAAGATAGGAATGCTTTTCCGAAACAAGCAGAGAAAGTAGGTTCTGGTTGGGTTACGCCTCTTTCGGTTCCTGCTAATTTAGCCGTAAATCCGGAAAGGAAATAATATTTAGTTTGCTCCGGAGTTAATTTAGAAACTGGAGGCATTACTCCAAAGGCATCCGCAGTTAAAAAGATAACTTTTGTAGCATGACCCGCTTTAGAAACTGGTTTTACAATATTGTGAATATGGTTTATTGGGTAAGAAACCCTAGTGTTTTGGGTAACAGAACCATCTTTGAAATCAATTTTTCCATCGGCATCTACCGTAACATTTTCTAATAATGCATCTTTAATGATAGCACCATAAATATCCGGTTCATTTTCCTTGCTTAAATCGATGGTTTTAGCATAACAGCCTCCTTCAAAATTAAATACGCCATCGTTATCCCATCCGTGTTCATCGTCACCTATTAATTCCCGTTTTGGATCGGTAGATAATGTAGTTTTTCCTGTTCCAGATAATCCGAAGAAAATAGCAACATCTCCATCGGCACCTTTATTAGCCGAACAGTGCATAGAAGCCATTCCTTGTAGAGGCAAGTAGTAGTTCATCATAGAGAACAACCCTTTTTTCATCTCACCACCATACCAAGTACCACCAATTAATTGGATTTTTTCAGTAAGATTAAAGGCAACATATACTTCCGAATTTAATCCGTGGTTTTTAAAATCTTTAAAACTAGTTTTAGAGCCATTCATTACAACAAAATCAGGCTCCCCAAAATTTTCTAATTCTTCTTCCGATGGACGAATAAACATATTTTTGACGAAATGCGCTTGCCAAGCTACTTCCATAATAAAACGAACTTTAAGTCGGCTATTTTCATTAGCACCACAAAAAGCATCTACCACAAACAATCGTTTTCCAGAAAGTTGTTCTGCAGTTGTTTCTTTTAATGCATTCCAAGTAGTTTGTGAAATTGGCTTGTTATCGTTAACCGCTTTTTCCGAATTCCACCAAACCGTATTTTCGGTAATGCTGTCTTTAACAATATATTTATCTTTTGGAGAACGACCTGTAAACTCACCAGTCATCACATTTACGGCTCCAAGTTCAGTTAACTGTCCTTTTTCATAGCCTTTTAAGTTAGGATTTAATTCTTCTTTATATAAAAATTCGAAAGAAGGATTGTAAATAATTTCTTGTGCATTTCGTATTCCGTATTTTTCTAACGAAATCGATTTCGTAACTGGAGTGTAATTGTCCATAAAAATGTGTTGTATTGCAATTAGTAATTAGGGTGCAAAGGTAAAAAAATTATTATTACAACGTTGTAGTTAATAAGTTAATTATATTTTTTTCTTTAAAAACTGCACCATTAAGATACTCCAAGCAATAATCAATAACAACCCTCCAATTGGAGTCACGAAACCTATAACCTTGAAATTAAAGTCATTAAGACTATCCGTTGCCAATAAATATATAGATCCTGAAAAGAAAATAACACCTAATAGGGTTAAACCTAAGATAGTTTTCTTAACTTTAATAGACAAATGAGTATTAAGTCCTAAAAATAACAAAAATAAAGCGTGGTACATTTGGTATTTAACTCCTGTTTCAAAAGTAGCTAATTGCTCTACGCTCAAAACTTGTTTCAAAGCATGTGCACCAAAGGCACCCAAAATAATGGAAGTCATTCCGAAAAAAGCAGCGGTAGATAGTATTTTGTTATTCATTTTTGGATAGGATATAATTTTTAACAAATTTATTAGTTATCTATCAATTGAGAAAGGACTTTTATGTTTTCTTTTAGATTAAACAATTTTAAACTTTTATATTTGCATTTAAATATTTTTTTATGAAAAAAGCAGTATTTACATTAGCACTAATTTTGATTTTATGTTCTTTTAAAACAGAAACAAATACTGGAATCCCTTCAGGAGAAAAATTAATATTTGTCGGCTCCTATAACATGAGCGGACTAATGACCCAATTAGCACAAGTAACCCTTTCAACCGAAATGGTAAACACTTCTAAAAATTCGTATTTGCACCTTAACTGTGAATTAGCCACTTATGCGAAATGGGATAAGTTCTTCAAAATCAGAGATTCCTACGAATCCTATGTAGATCCAACAACATTAAAACCTAGCCTTTACAAACGAAGCATTGATGAAGGTGGTTGGACTAAGAAAGAAAAATACACCTTTAAAGGAAATTCGGTAACTAGTACTTCTAAAAGAAAAAATAGTCCCGAAACCACAAAAACCTTTTCTGTTGGTGGTTCCACACAAGACGTAGTTTCTTTAATGTATAAGTTAAGAACTATGGCTATTGACAAAATGAAAACAGGGCAATCGCAATCGTTTGTTGCTGTTTTTGATGAAAAACAAATCCCAGTAACCGTAAAATTATTAGGAACCGAAATGGTTACTGCAGGAAATTTAGGTTCTAAAAATTGCTATAAACTTTCTATCGGAGCCAAAACTGACGTGCTAAAAGGCAAAGATAAAAACCTAATTTACTTAACTGCCGATGAAAAAAAAGTTCCCGTTTTAATGAAATTTAGCATCCCTGTTGGAACCGGTCAATTAGCATTAACCTCAGCATCCGGAATATAATCATGAGAAAAACTTTATTAATTATTGCCATCGTCCTAACCATTGTTAGTATTATTTTTTCGGTATTACCCTTAGATACTCTAGCCCTTGCCCCTATAGGATTGGCCTTGCTTTTTATTTTCTTAGCCTTTAAAAAATCGGACGTTACACAACGAAAATTAACCAAGATTCTTTTCATCGTTACCTATATTTGCGCCTTAGTGGTTTTAGGGAAAACCTTTTTAATAAAAGATAAAGTTGCGGTGGATACCAAATTTGAACAACAAAAGGTAGAATCTAAAAAAGAAGATATAAAAGATCTAGAAGGTTTAGAATAATTTTACCTCCACAAACTCTAAAGCCCATTTTGCATGGGCTTTTTTGTTTTTATCAAAAAAGAGTGTCAAATCATTACAAATTCCTAAATTTGTATTCCATTTACAAACAAATTATGAGAAATATTCTAATCATAGGTGCTGGACGTTCGGCATCCTCCCTAATACAATACCTTTTAAATAAATCCACACAAGAAAATCTGCACCTTACCATAGCCGATATATCATTAGAATTAGCGCAACGAAAAACCAATAACCATCCTAATGCTACCGCAATTGCGTTAGACATTACTAACGAATCCCAACGACAATCTGAAATTGCTAAAGCCGACATCGTAATTTCGATGCTTCCGGCACATTTGCATATTGAAGTTGCTAAAGACTGTATCACCTACAAAAAACACATGGTTACAGCGTCTTATGTTTCCGATGCAATGCAAGAATTAGATGCAGCCGCAAAAGAAAACGGACTAATTTTCATGAACGAAATTGGTTTAGATCCCGGTATTGATCACATGAGCGCTATGAAAGTAATTGAAGAAATACGAGAAAAAGGCGGCAAAATAATACTATTCGAATCTTTTTGTGGCGGACTAGTAGCACCCGAAAGCGATAACAATCTTTGGAACTACAAATTCACTTGGGCACCAAGAAACGTGGTTCTTGCAGGTCAAGGTGGCGCAGCCAAATTCATTCAAGAAGGAAAATACAAATACATCCCCTACACTAAATTATTTCGAAGAACCGAATTTTTAATGGTAGAAGGCTACGGAAAATTTGAAGGCTACGCCAACAGAGATTCCTTAAAATACCGCAGCGTTTACGGTCTAGACGATGCTCTTACGCTATATCGTGGTACCATCCGAAGAGTTGGTTTTTCTAAAGCTTGGAATATGTTCGTGCAACTCGGCATGACCGACGACACCTATGCCATGGAAAACTCCGAAAAAATGAGTTTCCGCGAATTCACCAATTCTTTTTTGCCCTACCACCCTACCGATTCTGTAGAAATTAAAACCCGTATGGCTCTAAATATCGAGCAAGACGACATCATGTGGGACAAACTTTTAGAACTCGATTTATTCAATCCCAACAAAATAGTTGGACTAAAAAATGCAACTCCCGCACAAATTTTAGAGCGCATCCTTAACGACAGTTGGACCTTGCAACCCAAAGACAAAGATATGATCGTCATGTACCATAAATTTGGCTACGAAATACAAGGGCAACAATACCAAATCGATTCCAAAATGGTATGCCTGGGCGACGACCAAACCTATACTGCCATGGCAAAAACTGTGGGCCTTCCCGTTGCAATTGCCACCCTACAAATCCTAAACGGAAACATCAAAACCCCAGGCGTACAACTGCCCATTCGCAAAGAAGTATACGAACCAATTTTAAAGGAATTAGAAGAATTTGGAGTAGTTTTCCACGAAACCGCAATGCCCTATATTGGTTACAATCCCGATAAATTAGTGACTTCTAATTAAGATGCTGAGATTTTAAGTTACC
>Ga0209134_10000090_pt1 | contig 24661 bp, 23 predicted proteins | sample LauGreSp1BDMLBSN_2_FD_187566 | JGI IMG/M metagenome (GOLD analysis project Ga0209134, IMG submission 187566) | Freshwater lake microbial communities from Lake Michigan, USA - Sp13.BD.MLB.SN (SPAdes) (version 2) | ecosystem: Environmental > Aquatic > Freshwater > Lake | place: Lake Michigan, USA... | reverse complement strand
ACACAAATATTTTCTGATTTGCTTCCCTCAAAATATTTAAAACATAAACCTCCTCACTCTCTTCGCTTATTCTTAGAGGTATTTCAAAACCTTAAGCAACATCCATTTCTTTTCTCTTCTCTATACTCTCTTATCTCTGCTCTCTAAAGCGATTCGGCGAGAATAAGCTAATTCTAAAAATCATTCACCATTTACCACTTACCATTCATCATTATCTCTTCTCTATACTCTCTTATCTCTACTCTCGTTTATTCTTTATGCTTTATTCTTTATGCTTTAACTTTTTTTATAAAGAGACGTAGACGAGATTTCGTTTATAATGTTTGGGTAAAAAATTATTGCGCAGCACAATTTTGACCCAAATATTATAAAGGAAATTCCAAAGGATCTGGCCATCTGAATTCATACTTCAATTCTTCGCAGATTTTATCGCCCGAAACTATTTTGCCCCCTAAACAAGAAATGGAATAATCCCAATAGCCGGCTGGCATTCCGCGGCGTTCGATATCATTTTCACCTACTTCTCCTTTCGTCGGGTGAATAGGAGCCACTATATTGTAAATACCTGAATCGATTTTCTCAGCGGCTAAGGCAATCAAAGCTACCACATCATCTTTGTGTACATAATTGATGGGGCAATTTGCACCGTCATTGCGTTTGCCAGAGAAATACTTAGCCACATAACGATCTCCACCCATGAGGCCTGCTAGACGCAAGATGACAGAAGGGATTTTCGAGGAGGAGACGATGGCTTCGGCTTTGGCCATTAAAGAATCCTCATTAATGCCTGAATTTTCATCGACTGTATCAGACACGTTTGAGTAGACCGAAGTCGATGAAAGGAAAATGAGCTTTTTAGCTGAACCTACGGGCAAATTATCTACCCAATCTTGCAAAATAGCGAGATAGGTTTCTTCTGCATTTTTCTTGCGGCGTGGAGGAATGGCCCAAATTTGGACCTCTGAATCATTTATGGCAGACCAATTTTCTGCTGGCATGTCGGGTTCTGCTCTGAAATCCAAGACCTTGATCTTCGGATGTGCGGCTTGCTGATGAACACTGGAAGCTGAAACGCGCACATCGAAGTCCGCTAAAGCCAGTTTAAATGCCAATGGTGCGCCTACCCAACCGCCCCCGTAAATACTTATCGTCTTTTTCATGTAATTTTGCACCTTTGGAACAATTGAATCGCAAAGATAGTTTAAGTGCTATGAATAAAATGTTTTTTGTGCCTTTTATCAGTATTGTGTTAATCGCGTTAGACTATTACGTTTGGATGGCGGTCAAAACCGCTTTTCGAAATGCTCGACAAAGCATGCAAAACACCGCAAAATATACCTTTTGGGGATTTACCATCTTCATTTTATTAGGTATAATTTCTTACAATGCACTGCCATTACACGCCTGGAAAAATGAAATCCGGATCACTTTTATGGCGATCGTGATGATTTCCGTTATCACTAAACTGTTTATTATTATCTTCTTATTGTTAGAAGACATCACCCGTTTCTTCCGTTGGGGGACCAAAAAAGTATTAAAGAAAGACCCTAGCGCCATCAGTCGTCACGAGTTCTTGTCCCAAGCGGCTTTGGCGGTGGGAGCGGTGCCTGCGGCGACCTTTGCTTTTGGCATTATTTCAGGCGCCCACGACTATACAGTGGAACACATTCCGCTAAAAATCAAAGGTTTGCCCTCTACCTTTAAGGGCCTTAAAATTGCCCAAATTTCCGATATCCATACGGGGTCATTCTTCAATAAAACCGCCGTTAAAGGGGGTGTGGAGATGCTGATGCGCGAAAAAGCAGATGTCGTTTTCTTTACCGGGGACTTAGTTAATAATGAGTCCAAAGAGGTACAGAACTACTTCGACGTGTTCAATAAGGTCAAAGCTCCTTTGGGTGTTTTCAGTACCTTGGGGAATCACGATTACGGAGATTATGTACGCTGGAATAGCCCAGCAGCGAAAAAACAAAACTTACAAGACCTCATGAAAGCCCACGAATTGATGGGCTGGGATCTCTTGATGGACGAACATCGTTTCCTAGAAGAATCAGGCGAAAAATTAGCCATTATTGGGGTCCAAAACATCGGATTAGGCCGTTTCCCTTGGTACGGCAACTTAGAAAAAGCGCACAAAGGCACAGAAGAGGCTTCGGCAAAACTCCTATTATCTCACGACCCAACTCACTGGAATGCAGAAGTAACGAAAAAATACAAAGACATCGATGTGGCCTTTGCTGGGCATACGCACGGTACACAGTTTGGTGTCAAAATCGCCGAAATGCGCTGGTCTCCAGCTCAATATGTCTACAAACAATGGGCTGGCTTGTACCAAGAAGGAGAACAACAAATCTACGTGAATCGCGGATACGGCTATTTAGGGTATCCAGGTAGAGTGGGGATGCCACCGGAGATATCGGTGTTTACGCTTTCCTAACTCTTTTAAGATTAGAGATAATAGAGTAGAGAGTAGAGATGGTAAATGATGAATGCATCCTTCGGACTCATTCCCTCCGGACTGACGACTGTCAACTAGATTAGAGATAGTAGAGTAAAGAGTAGAGATGGTAAATGGTAAGTGGTAAATGGTGAATGTCTACTTCGGACTCATTCCATTCGGACTGACTACTGGCTACCGGATACTGACTACTAAATACTTTTTTCAACCAGAACTTTGCTCCTTTATTAAAAAAAGCTAAATTTGCATCCCAATTAATTGGTTTCGTGGCCGAGTGGCTAGGCAGAGGTCTGCAAAACCTTCTACAGCGGTTCGAATCCGCTCGAAACCTCTAAAAACCTTCCAAACCGGAAGGTTTTTTTATGCCCATACACTAGATACAATTTTATCTAAAAATAATTCAATTAATGTCCTGAAGCGTTATTTTGAAAAATTCTAAATAATAAATCCGATTAAAAAAATACAAAAATTGAATAGAGAATTAATTGTTTCCTAAAAAATCGAATTGTAGTTTTGCGGACTGAATTAATATGAGAAAATCTATATTTATGTGTTGCAAAAAATTAACTCTCGTTAAGTTTCTATTTTCCTTCTTATTCTTAATTGCTTCAACGACAGCAATGCTCGCACAGGATGCAGCAGAAGGCGAAACACTATTTAAAAACAACTGTGCGGCTTGTCACGCATCCACTGATGAAGTTTTGGTAGGACCTGGTTTAAAGGGAATTAGCGAGCGTCGTCCGATCGAATGGATCGTTAAATGGGTACACAATCCACAAGCAGTAATCGCTTCAGGAGACAAGTACGCAAATGACTTGTACAATAAGTTTAATAAGGCTGCGATGACACCTTATCCAAACTTCTCAGAGGCGCAAATCAAAGGAATTATCGCATACATCGATGCTTCTAATGCAGCTCCAGCGGCTCCGGCAGCAGGTGCAGCTCCAGCAGCAGGTGCGGCGGCTCCGGCGGCTCAATCGTCTGGAGGAATGATGGAAGTGCTATTAGTAGGCTTATTGATCATTATGGTCATCGTATTAATCGCCTTACTTTCGATCGTTAATTCATTAAGCAAATTATCGAAGGCAGCTGAAGCAGATCCAAGCAAGTCTTTTTTCGAAAGAGTATCGGAGAATGCTAAGTCTTTAGCAGCTAATTCTGCGGTAAAGACAGGAATAATTGTTTTGGTCTTATTATTAGGTGGTAAAGCAACGATTGATGCAGCCTATGGTGTAGGTATCCACCAAGGATATGCACCAGAGCAACCGATTAAATTTTCGCACAAATTACACGCAGGTCAATACCAAATCAACTGTAACTATTGCCACACAGGTGTTTACGAAGGCAAAGGAGCTAACGTTCCATCGGCAAATATTTGTATGAACTGCCATAATGCGATCAAGCGTGAGTCTCCAGAGATTCAAAAAATCTACAAAGCGTTAGAAAAAGACGAACCTATCCAATGGGTGCGTGTACACAACTTACCTGATTTGGCCTACTTCAACCACTCACAACACACAAACGTAGGTGGCTTAGAATGTAAAAACTGCCACGGTGAGATCGAAAAAATGGAAGTAGTAGAGCAACGTTCTTCTTTAACGATGGGTTGGTGTATCGATTGCCACCGTCAAACAGACGTGAATGCAAAAGGTAACGCTTACTACGACAAATTAGTAGAGGTTCACAACAAGGACAGCAAAACTCCTTTGAAAGTGCAAAACATCGGTGGCTTAGAATGCTCTAAGTGTCACTATTAATAGAAATAAAATAGATTCAATTTTAGTCTGAATAAGAAAGATTATATGGAAAATTCGAACAAGAGGTATTGGAAAGGGATTGAGGAGTTAACCAATGAGCCATCGTTTGTCAAAAATATCCACAATGAGTTTGGCAATATGCCATCTGAAACGGATGCTAAAGGAGATTCTTTAGTAGATGGAGCAGGCACTCATCGTCGTGATTTTCTAAAGATGTTAGGTTTTGGAGTAGCGGCTGTTTCATTAGCAGCATGTGAGTCTCCGGTAAAGAATACCATTCCTTACTTAAACAAGCCTGAAGATGTAGAACCTACCATTGCAAACTGGTATGCGTCTACTTACACAGACGGAGGCGACTATGCTTCTATCTTAGTAAAGACACGTGAAGGTCGTCCGATCAAAATCGAAGGAAACAAATCATCGTCTATCTCGAAAGGTGTTCTTTCAGGTCGTGCGCATGCCTCTGTTTTGAGTCTATATGATAATGAAAAATTAAAAGGCCCTCAAGCTGCTGGCAAAGCAACGGATTGGACGTCTTTAGATAAAGATTTCACTGCGAAATTAACTGAGGTGGCTGCCAAAGGTGGTCAAATCCGCATCGTTTCTAATACCATCCTTTCTCCTACTACGAAGAAAGTGATTGCAGATTTCGCAGCGAAATACCCAACAACACAACATATTACGTATGACGCAAACCCAGCTTATGGTTTAACACAAGCACACGGTGGCGTTTTACCTAACATTGATTTCAGCCAAGCAAAAACAATTGTTTCTGTAGGTGCTGATTTCTTAGGTTCTTGGATTGCTCCTACTGAATTTGCTGCACAATGGGCGATCACTCGCCGTGTTAGCTCTGAAAAAGGAGGCAAAAAAGATATGTCTCGTCACTACCAATTCGAGACCATCCTTTCGAATACAGGTGCGAATGCAGATTACCGTGCATCTTACAAACCATCACAAGAAGGTTTAGTAGCGGTTGCCTTATACAACGCGGTGGCTAAATTAACTGGAGCTGCGACTATCGCAGGTGCATCGGTTAAAGTAGATCACTTAGAGAAAGCAGCGAAGGATTTAGTCGCTTCTAAAGGAGCTTCTATCATCGTAGCAGGTTCGAATGACCCAGAGGTTCAAAAAATTATTGCTGCTACAAACGCTTTAGTAGGCGCTTATGGCACAACGATCAATACTGGCTTAGCTGTTAACTACCGTCAAGGTAACGACATGGCAATGGCTAACTTCATTAAAGAAGCAGGTGCGGGTTCAATCGCAGCCGTTATCTTCTACAATGCAAACCCAGTCTACAACCACCCAATGGGTGCCGCTCTAGCAGCTGCTCTTCCGAAAGTTGGTTTAAGCTTAGCAACAAACGATCGCGCTGATGAAACGGCTTCCTTATGTCAATTCATCGCACCAGATTCTCACTTCTTAGAATCTTGGAATGATGCAGAGCCTAAAGCTGGTTTCTATTCCTTAACACAACCTACAATCTCTACTATCTTCAAAACACGTCAAGCTCAGTCAAGTTTCTTAACTTGGGCAGGTTTGTCAGCTGATTTTGCAGCCTACTTAGAGAGCAACTGGGAGAAAAACATCTTAAAAGGTGGTAAAGTAGCTTGGAATAATGCACTTCACGAAGGTGTGTTTGAACCAACAACTGCTACTGTTTCTTCTGCTAGCCCATCTGTTGATGTGAATGCATCAGCTGCAGCAATTAGCAAAGCATATACGGCTTCTTCTACTGGTTTAGAGATTACAGTATACGAAAAAGTAGGTTTAGGTACAGGTTCTCAAGCAAACAACCCTTGGTTGCAAGAATTCCCTGAGCCAGTTTCTAAAGCATGTTGGGACAATTATGCGGCTATTTCGCAACCGACTGCAACTAAATTAAAATTAAAGCAAGGTGATGTAGTGGAAGTAAGCGCGAAAGGATACAAAGTATCTCTTCCTGTTTTAGTTCAACCAGGCCAAGCTCAAGATACCATCGCTATTGCGATCGGTTACGGTCGCACAAAGGCAGGTAAATCTGCGGACGGTGTGGGTGTAAACGCTTATCCATTCATTTCTGAAATCAATGGAGCTTGTGTAGGAACTTGTACGCAAGGTGTTTCTATCACAGCAACGGGCGACACAAAAGATATCGCTCAAACGCAAACACACCAAACGGTGATGGCACGTCAAGCAGTCGTTCAAGAGACGGTGTTAGCTGACTTTGCGAAAGATGCAAAAGCAGGTAGCTTCACTCCTCGCGTGAAAACGTCTGAAGGAGAAAAAGATGCGACTGATTTAACGCTTTGGAACGGTCACGAATACAATAACCACGCGTGGGGTATGGTGATCGATTTAAATACCTGTACAGGATGTTCTGCTTGTGTGGTTTCATGTAATGCAGAAAACAACGTTCCTGTCGTAGGTCGTCAAGAGGTTATTAACCGTCGTGAGATGCACTGGATGCGTATCGACCGTTATTACTCATCTGACGCTGAGGTAGAAGATTTGAAAGGTTTAGAAATTGCGTCTGATAATCCAGAGGTAGTTTTCCAACCGATGTTATGCCAGCACTGTAACAACGCTCCTTGCGAGACGGTTTGTCCAGTATTAGCAACGACTCACTCGACAGAGGGTCTAAACCAAATGACCTATAACCGTTGTATTGGTACACGTTATTGCGCAAATAACTGCCCATACAAAGTGCGTCGTTTCAACTGGTTCCGTTACTTCCAAACTGATGACTTCGATTTCAACTTCAACAACGACTTAGGACGTATGGTCATCAACCCAGACGTAACCGTTCGTTCTCGTGGAGTGATGGAAAAATGCTCGATGTGCGTTCAACGTATTCAAGCTGGCAAGTTAGAAGCGAAGAAAGAGAAACGCCGTCCAGTTGATGGAGAAATTCAAGTAGCTTGTGCTCAATCTTGCCCTACAAACGCGATTACTTTTGGAGATATGAACGATCCAGCATCTGAGATCTCTAAATTATTATTAGTAGAGAAAGAAGGACGTGCTTACCACGTAATCGAAGAGATTAACGTGAAGCCTAATATTTCTTACTTGAAGAAAGTTCGTAACAAGGATGCTAAGAAAGAAGCATAATTTTTTAATCGTAAAACAGTAAATAAAAATATGTCGCACGTTGTATCACCCATAAGAGAGAAACTAGTTACTGGTGGAAAATCTTATTCCGATGTTACCCACGATATTTGCAAGCAAGTAGAGGGAGAACCTACCAAAGAATGGAAAATTGCATTCGGGATCTCTTGTCTTGTATTCATTTATGGTGCTTATTGCCTTTTCTACACTTGGTGGCAAGGTATTGGCGTTTGGGGATTAAATAAGACCGTAGGTTGGGCTTGGGATATCACTAACTTCGTATGGTGGGTTGGTATCGGTCACGCGGGTACCTTGATTTCTGCCGTATTATTATTATTCCGTCAAAAATGGAGAACTTCCATCAACCGCTCAGCGGAAGCGATGACGATCTTTGCCGTACTTTGTGCTGCATCGTTCATCTTAGCGCACATGGGTCGTCCATGGTTAGCTCACTGGGCTTTACCACTTCCAAATGCTTTCGGTTCTTTATGGGTTAACTTTAACTCTCCGTTAGTATGGGACGTTTTTGCGATCTCTACGTATTTATCTGTTTCTTTATTGTTCTGGTATATGGGTCTTGTGCCGGATTTGGCAACGATTCGTGACCGTGCGACGACTGCAGGTCGTAAGTTTTGGTATGGTTTCTTCAGCTTAGGATGGACTGGTTCTTCTAAGACTTGGGCACGTTATGAATACATGTCATTAATCTTAGCCGGTATCTCTACTCCTCTTGTACTTTCTGTACACACGATTGTATCGATGGACTTTGCAACGTCTGTTATCCCAGGATGGCACACAACAATCTTCCCTCCGTATTTCGTGGCAGGTGCGATCTTCTCTGGTTTCGCGATGGTACAAACGCTATTGTTAATCACACGTGTGGTTTTCAAATTAGAGGACTATATCACGATTGAGCATATCGAAATGATGAACATCGTTATCACGGTAACGGGTTCCGTAGTAGGTATCGCTTATTTAACTGAATTCTTCATTGCTTGGTACTCAGGTGTGGAATATGAAAGCTATGCCTTCATTAACCGTGCAACGGGTCCATATTGGTGGGCTTATTGGATGATGATGACATGTAACGTAATCTCTCCACAATTGTTCTGGTCTAAAGCGATCCGTACGAACTTGATGGTTTCTTTCTTCTTATCTATCGTGGTAAACGTAGGTATGTGGTTTGAGCGTTTCGTAATTATCGTGACGTCTTTACACCGCGACTACTTACCCTCATCTTGGGCGATGTTCTCTCCTACAATGTATGATATCGGTGATTACATCTTCTCATTCGGTTTATTCTTTACGTTATTCTTCTTGTTCGCTAAATACTTACCGGTGGTAAATATGGCGGAAGTGAAATCCGTAATGAAAGGCGTTTCGACAGAATTTACGATCAAACGTATTAAGCCAACTAAAAAAACAGAGGAGTAATTTTCTATTAAGCAAATTCGAAATTAAAACAATATGAGTTCGACAACTAACTACATTTTGGGAGTATACGATGATGAAGATGAGGTTTTACACGCTGTAGGCAAAGTAAAAGCGAAAGGAATCAAAGTAGAAGATGTATATTCTCCATTTCCAATTCACGGATTAGACGTAGCCGTAGGACATGAGCGTACACGTTTACCTATCGCTGCCTTTATGTTCGGTACTTTAGGAATGATCTGTGCCTTTTCATTGATTAGCTACACGATGGTATTCGATTGGCCTATGATCATTGGTGGTAAGGATTTCTTTGCACTGCCTAACTGGATTCCAATCGCCTTTGAAGGAACGGTGTTATTCACGGCTTTTGGCCTTGTTTCTACTTTCTGTATCTCAAATGATTTATGGCCAGGTAATAAGACTCTTCCTTTAGATATCCGTACGACAGATGATAAATTTGTGATGGCTATCAATGTGGATAAAAACAGAGTAAGTGCAGCTGATATCAAGAAAGCCTTGAAAGAGTCTGGAGCGATCGAAGTAAATGTTAAATAATTAAACGAATAATTCTCAAGAAGATATGTTCAATTCAATTCATAAATTCACTTTAGTAGTCGGCCTAACAGCAGGACTATTATCTTGTGGAGATGACCATAATGATACAGGTACAGAGTTTGCACCTAATATGTACAATTCAGTAGGTTACGAACCAATGACCCAACTGCAAGGTGATACGAATAAAATCAACCCTTACGGGATGAATATGCGTTTACCGGTAGCAGGCACGGTTTCTCGTAAAAAATATACAGGTGCTGATAGCATTCAACAAGCGTTCTTAGCACAAGAATTATTGGCAAAAACAGTCCCTAACGACAGTTTATCCTACTCTGCGGCCTTATTAAAAAACCCATTAGCTGCAACTCCAGAGAATATCGAAGCAGGTAAATTACAATACGAGCGTTTCTGCCAACACTGCCATGGTGAAGGAGGAAAAGGCGACGGCTTAGTGGCCAAACAATACAAAGGTGTTCCTGTTTACTCAAGCGATGCCTTGAAAGACGTAAACGATGGACATATTTACCACGTTATTACGCACGGTAAAGGCCGTATGTGGCCACATGGCTCACAGATTTCCTCAGAGAATCGTTGGAAAATCGTACTATATGTACACGAGTTACAAAAACAATAAGATCAAATTCATTTAAATTAAAATAGAGAACAAGATGGCGGGACATTCACATTTTTCCCCAGCAAACGTAGAGGAGCATTTTGACTTCACATCAGAAGGTAAAAAGCGAATCATATATGCTTTCATTGCAGGCGTTGTTGCTTTAGTTATTGGAATTTACCTTTTATCTAAAGGAGAAGCAGGTGGTCACGAAGTAGCAGCAGCAGGACATGAGGCAGCGAAAGCAGGACACGAAGCAGCGGCAGAGCACCTTTCAGGTGGCGCAGTTTCACACCAACCAGAAGCGGAAGAGCACTACAATTGGATGAATCGCGTTTGGGCGAACGTTTGGTTGAATGCTGTATTCTTTACAGGTATTGCTGTAGTAGGTATGTTCTTCGTTTCTTTACAATACTTAACTAAGTCAGGTTGGTCATCAGTGATGAAGCGTGTACCTGAGGCTTTCCCTAAGTTCTTATATATCTCCTTACCTATCTTGATCTTAACTTTCTTCTTCAAAGGAGATGTTATTTTCCACTGGATGCACCATGGTGTAACAGAAGTAGGAAGTGCTAATTATGACAAAATCATTGCTGGCAAGTCTGGTTACTTGAACAAAAACTTCTTCTTAATTCGTTTAGTTGTATTTGGCGGATTGTGGATCCTTCTTTGGAACATGTTACGCAAAAAATCATTAGAAGAGGATTTGAATGGCGGAACTGAATACTTCACCCAATTAGTTAAAATCGGTACAGCGTTCATCGTGATCTTCGGCGCGTCTAGCTCGATCTTCGCTTGGGACTGGGTAATGTCAATTGATACCCACTGGTTCTCAACGATGTTCGGTTGGTATATGTTCTCCTCCTGGCACGTGACAACCTATGCGGTGATCGTTTTGACGATTTTATTCTTAAAGGATAAAGGCCTAATGGGCTATGTAAATGAAAACCATTTACATGATTTAGGTAAGTTTATGTTCGCCTTCTCTATCTTCTGGACATACGTTTGGTTTGAACAATTCTTGTTGATCTACTATGCTAATTTACCAGAAGAGACCATCTATTTCTTAGAGCGTTGGGAAGGATATGATAAACTTTATAAAAGCTCAGAAATTTTAATGGTAATCCTAAACTTCTTGCTACCTTTCTTAGTTCTAATGACACGTGATGCAAAGAGAACACGTATCTTCTTGAAGATCGCTGCTTTCTTAATTATCGCTGGTCACTATATAGATTTCTACCAAATGATTATGCCAGGTGTTGTAGGTAAACATGGCGGTTACGGTTTAGTAGAATTTGGAATGGTTACTGTTTTTGCTTCAGCGTTTATTTATGTCATCTCTGGAGAATTAACGAAAGCAAGTTTAGTGGCGAAAAACCACCCATTCTTGCCAGAAGCATTACACCACGATATTTAATTTTTGAACTTGTCTTAAAATAACGATTATGTTTTACCTAATAGGTCTTTTATCAGTTATCTTCTTTGCTCTTGCGATTAACGTCATCAGCAAAAGTATTAAGTTGAATAAGTCTTTAGCTGCAAACGAGAATACAGGAGAAGCTTTAGATTCAAGCAACAATGCGAATGCCTACGGAATGATTATTTTCTGGGCATTGGGTACTATTGCAGGAGTATGGTCATTTATGGTAGCGAAACCAGATTTCTTACCTATTGCTGCATCTGAACACGGTCTAAGAACAGATAGCATGTTCTGGGTATCGATGGCTGTAGTTACCTTTGCTTTCTTTGCAACGAACACGTTGTTATTGTTCTTCGCCTTCAAATACCGTTACAATAAAGACAGAAAGGCTACTTTCTATCCAGTAAACCACAAGTTAGAATTAATTTGGACGGTTATTCCTGCGATCGTCATGGCCATCTTAGTATTCACGGGTTGGAGAACTTGGAGAGATATCACCTCTCAAGCGCCAAGTGATGCGGTAGTAATCGAAATCACAGGTCACCAATTCGGATGGTATGTGCGTTATGCTGGTGTAGATGATAACCAATTAGGTAATTACAACTACAAATTAATCGACGAGACGAACAATATCGGTATCGATTTTACAGATAAGCACTCTTTTGACGACTTTACAGCTACAGAACTTCACCTTCCTAAAGGAAAGCCTGTGTTGTTAAAGATTCACGCTCAAGACGTATTACACTCGGTATACTTACCTTTCCACCGTGTGAAGATGGATGCGGTTCCGGGTATGCCTACTAAGTTCTGGTTTACGCCTAACATGTCAACTGACGAAATGCGCGCTAAATTAGGCAAGAAAGATTTCAACTATAAGTTAAACTGTACAGAAATTTGTGGCCGTGGTCACTTTGGTATGGCGATTACTGTTTTTGTAGACGAACCAGAGGATTATGCCAAATGGTGTGCAGAACAAAAGCCTTTCTTAGCTACGAACCCTACGTACTTAGCGAAAGTACCAGACAACTTAAAAGCAAAGGCTAGCAAGTATATTCCTGCTGAGCCAGTAGCGGTCGATAGTGCTGCGGCACCTGCGGCAGAAGCGGTAAGTGTAAACTAATTTAATTAAGAACAGAAGAAAATAAATTCATATGTCAACTGCAACATCACACGCTGAAGAAGTTCACACCCATGCACACGATCATGAGCATGAGCACCATGAGCTAAATTTTTGGACAAAGTACGTATTCTCTACGGACCACAAAACGATCGCTAAGCAATACTTGATCTCAGGTATTATCTGGGCGTTCATTGGTGGATCCTTATCAATCATCTTCCGTTTGCAATTAGGTTTCCCTGAAATGCAATTAGATTGGTTACGCCCTATCTTAGGAGAGTGGATCGATGAAGGTGGTAAATTAGATAAAGAGTTTTACTTAGCGCTCGTTACCATGCACGGTACCATCATGGTATTCTTTGTATTGACAGCGGGTCTTTCTGGAACGTTCTCTAACTTCTTAATTCCATTGCAAATTGGAGCGAGAGACATGGCCTCAGGATTCATTAATATGTTATCCTACTGGTTCTTCTTCTTATCGTCTGCCATTATGTTCTCGTCATTATTTATCGAGACAGGTCCTGCATCAGGTGGTTGGGTAATTTATCCTCCATTATCTGCTTTACCACAGGCTATGCCAGGTTCTGGTTTAGGTATGACTTTGTGGTTAACGGCCATGACTTTCTTTATTGTATCTTCTTTAATGGGAGGTATTAACTACATCTGTACGGTCATTAACTTACGTACACGTGGTATGACGTTTACAAAGATGCCATTGACTATTTGGTCATTCTTCTTTACAGCGATCTTAGGTTTATTATCATTCCCAGTATTATTATCTGCGGCTTTATTATTAATCTTTGACCGTTCATTCGGAACATCGTTCTACTTATCAGAGATCTACATTCAGGGACAAGCTTTACCTAACATGGGAGGTTCACCTATCTTGTACCAACACTTGTTCTGGTTCCTAGGTCACCCTGAGGTATACATCGTATTATTACCTGCTTTAGGTATGACTTCTGAGATCATTGCAACGAACTCTCGTAAGCCTATCTTCGGATACCGCGCGATGATCGGTTCTATGATGGGTATTACGGTTCTTGCGTTCATTGTATGGGCTCACCACATGTTCGTAACGGGTATGAATCCATTCTTAGGTTCGGTGTTTATGTTCTTAACCTTGATCATTGCGGTACCATCTGCAGTGAAAGCGTTCAACTACATTACGACACTTTGGAAAGGTAACTTGATCTTTACTCCAGCGATGTTGTTCTCTATCGGCCTTGTATCCTTATTCATCTCGGGTGGTGTGACTGGTATCATTTTAGGTAACTCTGCATTAGATATTAACTTACACGATACCTACTTCGTAGTGGCTCACTTCCACCTTGTAATGGGTGCAGCATCTTTCTTCGGTTTGATGGCAGGTGTTTACCACTGGTTCCCTAAGATGTTCGGTCGCATGATGAACAAAACGTTAGGTTATATTCACTTCTGGTTTACATTCGTGGGTGTGTACATGGTATTCTTCCCAATGCACTATATAGGTATCGCAGGTTTCCCTCGTCGTTACTACTCATTTACAGCGGTAGGAAATGATGGAGCAGCTGCCTTTACAGATATGAACGCATTCATCTCGATTGCAGCCATCATCACCTTTACGGCACAAGCGATCTTTGCTTGGAACTTCTTCTATTCGATCTTTAAAGGAAAGAAAGCTCCACAAAATCCTTGGAACTCGACTACTTTAGAGTGGACTACTCCAGTGAATCCGGGTCACGGGAACTGGGAAGGAGAAATTCCAGCAGTATACCGTTGGCCATATGATTACTCTAAGCCAGGTTCTGATGTAGACTTCATTCCACAAAACGTACCTTTCTCTGCAACGAAAAGCTCTAACCTTCCAGAAGAAGACGCTGAAATTGCAAAAGAAAAAGATATCGATGGTTTATTAGGCGCGCAAAACGAGAGTTATAACCGTTAATTAACCTAGACAATCAAAGATGCATCCGAATGAATCTCATTTAGATGCATCTTTTTTTTACCCCAAAAATGGCCTTTAGAAAATTCGCAATCCTATCACTCCTGAGCATTTATTTGCTCATCCTTGCCGGCGGAATCGTACGCAGCACAGGATCAGGAATGGGATGCCCGGATTGGCCGAAATGTTTTGGACGCTTCATCCCTCCCACTAAAGTCGAGGAATTACCACTACATTACGAAGTCATTTACCAAGATAAGCTACATGGCGAGGTGGAGTTTAATGCCACAAAGACATGGATTGAATACATCAATCGTTTGCTGGGTGCTTTGACCGGAATCATCGTTTTAATTACGACTGCCTTAGCCTATAAAGAAGGGGGGAAAGTGTTCTTGCCTACTTTGGCAAGTTTAGTATTAATCTTAGCGAACGCCGTATTAGGCAAATATGTGGTGGACTCGTTTCTACTACCGGGCGTTGTTACCGCCCACATGTTATTATCCATCGGAGTCATCTATTTTTTAATCAAAGCTTTAAACAATCAATCTTCATCAGAAGTTATACCTCTGAGGAATCGCCTATGGATTGGGCTAAGTTTGCTTGTTGTTTTAATCCAAATCATCTTAGGCACACAAGTGCGGGAGAACATGGATCACGTGATAAAAGCGTTGGGAGAAGGGGCCAAAGACCAATGGGTCGCTAACCTAGATTTCGGCTACATCATTCACAGAACGTTCTCTTGGGTGATCTTGATTTGCCACCTGGTCCTTTGGAAGAAATTAGCAGAAAGTTCGCTACAAAATTATAGAAAAGGCGTTTTAGTCTTAATCGGTATTTCCCTAGGAACCGGAATTTTGATGGCCTACTTCGCATTACCTTTAGGTAGCCAAGCAGTACATCTATTGATTTCATTGGTATTAATTGGCTGGCACATCAGCTCATGGATACAAACTAAAAACGCCTAAATGTCGTCTATAAAACCTTATATCGCCCTTTTAAAATCGAGACTATCTATGACGGTAGCCTTTTCCGGGACGTTCGGGTATTTATTAGCGCCTATTGAACATAAACCACTGGGAATTTTCTTGATTTCTCTAGCTGGATTCGTCCTGACAGGAGCGGCAAACATCGTGAATCAATTAAAAGAGATTGAACTCGATAAGTTGATGAAGCGTACCGCGAAACGACCTTTACCTACGGAGACTTTAACGCCGGAGCAAGCCCGTAATTTCGGTTATGTTCTTGCCGTCGTCGCTTTAGCCCTATTGAGCTATTTCACCTGGAAAGCGGCCTTGATCGGCCTTATCTCCTATATCCTTTATGGCTATGTGTATACGCCGCTAAAGCGTGTGGGACCTATCTCCGTATTTGTAGGAGCTTTCCCGGGGGCTTTTCCTCCCATGATCGGATGGGTAGCTGCGACGGGACATTTCGGATGGGAACCGGGTATCTTGTTTGCGATTCAATTTTTCTGGCAGTTTCCACACTTCTGGGCGATTGCCTGGGTGGCGGATGCGGATTACCGCAAAGCTGGGTTCAAGATGTTACCTAATGATGGTAAGAAGGACATTAAAACGGCTTTCACCATCATGATTTATACGCTCTTTTTAGTGCCCTTGGGATTTGTGCCCTATTTATTGCACATTACTGGAATTCAATCTGCGATCATCACGGTGGTAGCGGGGATTCTGTTTTTATGCCAAACCTTTTACCTCATGATGCGCCCCACAGACAAGGCAGCGAAGTGGATGATGTTTGGCTCGTTTTTCTATTTAATCATCATACAAATTGCCTTATTATTTGATAAAGTTTAAATCATGAACGCACAACAAAATACCATCGAACCAGCTGAAACACGCTCGATTAATCCTAAAGTTTTCACGATGTGGTTATTTATCGTTTCCATCATCATGCTCTTTGCAGCTTTCACGTCTGCTTACTTAGTGCGCAAGGCCGAAGGTAACTGGGTTGAATTCCAAATGCCCAGTTTGTTCACCTACAGCACAGGCGTATTAATCTTGAGTAGCCTTTCCATGCATTACTCGCTATTAGCTGCAAAAAAAGACCAATTTAATGCACTTCGAATAAGTATTTCTATTACTTTTGTGCTCGGATTACTCTTTTTAGTAATGCAATTTTATGGTTGGATCCAATTAGTGGAGATGAACGTATTTTTTGTAGGTAATCCATCCGGTTCTTTTGTCTACGTTTTATCTGGTTTACACGGTTTACACCTTGTTTCAGGCCTAATCGTTCTAATTTTCGCCTTAGTGGCTGCCTTTAGATTGAAGATAAACGCGAAGCAATTGACCCAAATTAAGATTTGTGCCACGTATTGGCATTTTTTAGATGCATTGTGGCTTTATTTATTTGTATTTTTATTGATTAACAATTAAGCTTATACCTATGTCAGTAGCACACGCTGCCCCAGCGGTTCCAGAAAATTTAACATGGCAAGGCGGTTCTGAGCCCCTTAAAGCTAGTTATGGAAAATTGATGATGTGGTTTTTCCTTTTATCGGATACCTTCACATTCTCTGCCCTTTTGATCACGTACGGAATGATTCGTTTTAGCCAACCAGCATGGGAAGGCGCTCCAACCGATTTCTATTTCTCTACGACTCACTGGCCAATTCCAGAAAAAGTTTTTGAAGCCGTTCCGTTCTTGCACGGGATGTCATTGCCTTTAGTATTCGTTGGTATTATGACATTCATCTTAATTGCTTCCTCTGTAACGATGGTATTAGCGGTAGAAGCAGGACACCGTGGTGACCGCAAGGATGTAGAAAAGTGGATGCTTTGGACTATTATTGGTGGTTTTACTTTCTTGGGATCTCAAGCGTGGGAGTGGTCACACTTTATCCACGGTCCAGAAGATTTAACATTAGCAGCTAAGCAAATCGTGGATGGCGTTAGCACTCCTATTGAAGGGGCGAACCTCGTTCGTAACCCATACGGCCCTCCTGCATTTGCAGACTTATTTTTCTTCATTACAGGTTTCCACGGAACACACGTATTCTCTGGAGTAATTTTGAATGTCTTGATTTTCTTTAACGCAGCTACGGGTGTGTATGAGCGCAGAGGACATTATGAAATGGTAGAAAAAGTAGGTTTATATTGGCACTTTGTCGATCTAGTTTGGGTATTCGTATTTACCTTCTTCTATTTAGTTTAATCTTATAACCTAATTATATATGGCTTCGCACGTAGCACACGGAACCTCAGAAAAAGAAATTCCAGCTCCTAATACAGGCGCGATTTGGAAAACATTTTGGATTTTATTGATTTTAACGGCGATTGAATTCGTTATTGCTTTCACAATGCCTGCTAACACCTTGCGTGTGGCAATCTTCTGTGGAATGACAATCGTTAAAGCCTTTTATATCGTAGGAGAATTCATGCACTTAAAGCATGAAGTAAAATCCTTGATTTGGGCAGTATTAATCCCTACACTTTTCGTAGTATGGCTTTTAGTAGCCTTGATCTACGAAGGTGGTCACTTATATTGATTTTAATTTCCTTCTTGGATAATGAATAAAAAGACAGGCATATTATTTCTCGTATTAATAGTGCCTGTCTTTGTTTATTTAGGGCTTAAGACTTTTGGCACAAACCATTTTAGTCTTCCACGCTATGTCCCAGCCATCGATTCCACAACGGGAGAAATCAAAATGGCCAAGCGCCTGAATCCTCGCTGGAATGAAGCAGAGATGGATACGGTTTTCCAAACGATTCCCTCATTCACTCTCCTTGACGAGACGGGTAAGCCCTTTGATTCGAACAACTTAAAAGGCAAAATCTACGTCACCAGTTTCTTCTTTACGCGTTGCGGAACCATTTGTCCTAAAATATCTTCGCAAGTAAGTCGCGTACAAGATACTTTTCATGAAGATCCTGAAGTAAAACTGCTATCCATTTCGGTAGACCCTAAATTCGATCAACCTGAAAAGCTAGCTGCCTATGCAAAACGCTTTGACGCGAACAAGGGGCAATGGCATTTTTTGACAGGGGAAAAGAAGGTTATTTATCCGTTGGTCCTACAAGGATTCCACGTTCCTTTAGCGGATGCTTCCGAATATGACGCAGCTATCAAGAATCCAGATGAAACATTTATCCACTCGGAACGGTTAGTACTAGTAGACAAAGAGGGAATTATCCGTGGGTTTTATGACGGAACGGATAAAAAAGAGGTGGATCGACTGTTAGTTGAGATTAAAGTATTGAAAAGCATCTATTCAAACGAATAAATTATGTTGAAATTGACCAAATCACCACAGAATAATTTAATCATTAATGTCATTTCCATTGCTATTCCCCTAGCTGTTGCAGGCCTATTATCTTTGCCCACTAAATTACCTTTAGGAGATTGGACAAAAATGCTGCCTCATTTTATCGGGGTAATTAATTCGACTACTGCGCTAAGTTTACTAGTGGGCTTGATCGCAATTAAGCGTAAAAATATCGGGGGACATCGCAAAGCGATGGGCGCGGCAGTACTTCAGGGAGCCGTTTTCCTTGTTTTATATATTTTGTACCATGTAGCGAATGAGTCTACCAAATTTGGAGGAGAAGGTCTCATAAAAGGAATCTATTTGTTTTTGTTAGCCTCTCACATCTTTTTGTCTATCGGGGTGGTGCGCCTTGTATTATTGGCTCTTTACCATGCCTTGACTGGCGATATTGAAGCGCACAAAAAAACGGTAAAATGGGCTTATCCCATTTGGTTATATGTATCTATTTCTGGCGTTATCGTATATCTAATGATCTCACCTTACTATGTATAAGAAAATATTCCTCTTGGCAGCGATTCTTGTTTTGACGCAAATCGATGCGGTTGCACAGTGTGCGATGTGCCGGACGACGGTAGAGAGTACCATTTCGAATGGTCGCTCTAACATTGCGACAGGTTTGAATACGGGAATCTTGTATTTATTAGCGGCTCCCTATTTAATCGTAGCGGCGATTGCTTTTTTATGGTTTCGCCAAAGCAAGCAAGAGCAACAAGCCCGCCTAGCTAAATTACAGCTACGTCAAAAAGTCTCTCAACTTTTCAGTAGCCAGTCCTAATTAATCCCAGATAGGATAAAGTGTGAGCTTGATGGCCTCTCCAAAGAAGATTTGGGTAGACTTTTCGAAGGAATCTGTGTAATCAGACACATAGAATTGACGCGTCGACTCCTTCCCTTCATGCAACATATCTTCCGCGGTTAAGATTCGCTTGATTTCTTCGGCTACAATAATCGATGTATCAATGACGGGAATACTCCCTTTATAATACGCATCAATTTGAGGTTTGATCAACGGATAGTGCGTGCAGCCTAAAATTAATCCCTCAATTCCTTGTAAGGTAGGTTGCGCTAAGTATTCTTTGATGATGTGCTCTGAGATGGAATTCGAGAAGAAGCCTTCCTCGATCATGGGGGCTAGTAAAGGGGTTGCCAAAGATTTCACCCGAATATGCTTTCCCAGCGCTTCCGCCTTGTTTGCATAGATCCCGGAGTTCACCGTTTGCTTTGTTCCAATTAAACCGAGGGTTTTGTTTTCCCAGTTTTGGTCCAAATACGCAATTACCGGGTCAATCACATTCACGACTTTGGCCTTCGTACCCACATAGGCCTTCACTAAATCGTAAGCCGCCGCCGAAGCCGAATTACACGCGATTAAAATCAGCTTGCAATTCTTCTCTAACAGCAAATTGCAAATCTTCACCGAATAGGCCTGAATCGCCGTCGCCGATTTATCACCATAAGGCAAGTGCGCCGTATCTCCAAAATAGATGATATTCTCCTGCGGCATCAACTCCGTGATGGCATGCGCCAGAGTCAATCCTCCAATTCCACTATCAAAAATCCCGATGGGCGCTGCGTTTGGCATACGATTAATTTCAACAAAGAACGGAATTTTGAAATTCTTTTCAAACTCACGCAACCATTTAGCGCTTTGTGCCATCTTTGCATTCGAATAACAAAATAAACACTTGAGTACACGTTTACCTTCCTTTACTTCTGAAATCGAGCTTATCGCCGCCTGCCGAAATAACAATCGGCAAGCGCAACAGGCCTTGTTTCAAAAAATGGCAGGAAAGATGCTCTCCGTGGTGAAGCGCTACATATCCAATACCTCCGAAGCGGAAGACACCTTAATGGAGGGTTTTGTCAAAGTATTCTCGAAACTAGACCAATACCAAGGCGGAGGTAGTTTCGAAGGCTGGGTTCGCAAAATCATGGTCAACGAGGCCCTGATGTCCATTCGAAAGAACAAAGACCGCTATCCGGTCGACATCGATGTGGCTTTTGACTTAGCGCATCCAGACGAAACGTTGATGCAATTGGGCCTACAAGAAATCGAACAATTGATCGCCTCCTTGCCCACTGGCTACCGGACTATTTTTAATTTATATGCCATAGAGGGCTACTCCCACGCGGAAATTGCACAGCTTTTAGCTATTTCAGAAGGGACCTCTAAATCACAGTTATCACGAGCAAGAGCTTTATTACAAAATCAACTAATCACCTTACAGTTATGAAAAATTGGAATTCTGTAGAGGAAAAATGGAGAGAGCAACTCTCAAACAAATCCGAGGACATCCCTGAGGGATTGTGGTCGCGCCTAGAGGAGAGGTTGCCAGAGAGGCTAGAAGAGAAGCCTTCTCGTCGCTTCCCCATCTATTGGGCGGCGGCAGCGATGCTATTGCTGGCGCTGGGTCTGAGCTGGAATTGGAATCCTGCACTGGAAGAGGGAGCCGCAGAGGTGACACGTGTCATCGAAAAAACAGAAGCCCCTGTGGAAAAAGCCGCAACCTCTGTCTCTGAAGCATTGATAGTTCCGACCAAAGCTACCGAATCCACTTTTACGAAAGCTCGTTTTGAGCGAGTATCGATGGAAGAATCTCCCGTAAATGTGGTAGAAGAATCTCCCAAAGAAGAAATCGTTGCCACGGTTCCAGCCACAGAGAAGAAGGATGAATCACCAGAGATTGTCACAGTCCGCCTGGACATTGACCCTATTGAAGAAGAAGAAGTGAAGCCTGCTTTTACACAGCAAAAACGCAGAAAATCTTTGTTCGGAAAAATCGTGGGCGAAATCAGACAAGCCTTGGATGGCGAACCTGTGAACTGGCAAAAACTAAAAGAGGGTAACGCCTCTTTTGAAAACAGCATACACACCGTAGCAAATACCTACGTAAAAACAGAAGAAAATTTAAAACGCACATTACAAATCCAATAATTATATGAAAAAGTTCATCGCTATTATCTGCCTATTAGTAAGTGTATTCAGCCTTTCTGCAAAAGAAAGACAGGATTCCTTGATTTTAAAAATTGACAAAAGAAACCAAACCTTAGTGGGAGCGAAGACGGCTAATCGTACCCTTCGAGAGGAATTAGAAATGGCCTTTGATAAAAAAGGTCTCGTGTTGACGGATAGTCTTTGGCAAAATATTAGACAAGCCATTAAAACAGATTCAGATGGAGATAGTAGTCTTTCCGTTCGAATTGGAAATAGTTCGGTGAAAATCGGGATTCTAAAGTCCGGCGTTAAATATAAATCTGAAATTAATATGAAGGCCAAACCAAGTGGTGTTAGCATAGCATCTTCTGGCAAAGAAGAAGTACGCGTCGGATTAGATGGTGTACACGTGAAAGATGGTAACGAAGAGACGCACGTGACTTGGGATGGGGTATACCACCGAGAGGGGAATGAAGTGACCAAAGTGATTTGGGGAAAGGATTCTACTAAAATCAAGCGCCCAAATTTATACAGCAGAAGAGGTTTAAACTTCTATTTAGGTTTAAATGCGCTGCCAGGGGGAGAAACAGAAGTGGCCGTCCCCTACCCAGGAGCACCTGCTTACGTTCCTAACTTTACGTTAGATCCTATGGGATCGCGGTATGCGAGCATTGAAATCTCCCGTTTCGTGACACTTTCAGAGGGCAAAAAATCAGCCTTCCGTTTAGGCTATGGTTTAGAAATCGATTGGTATAACTTCCGTTTTGACCATAACCGCATCGCGACAAAAGGGCCTAATAGCGTGCAATTCACAACCATTACGTCCTCTACCGGAAAAGAAGTGGCTATGAGCAAGAACAAGATGAGCGTTTCTTACCTTACTTTGCCTATTATGCCACACTTGTCTTTTGACAAAAAATCAGCTATCCAAATGATCGCTATCGGTGGATATGTGTCGTATCGCATCGATACCTGGACTAAAGCAATCGAAGAAGAGAGTGGAAACTTGCGTAAAGAGACGAGTAATTTATACGTAAATCCCTTCCGATATGGTGTGAGAGCCGAATTTGCGCTGCGTCACTTCCCAGATTTATTCTTTAGTTATGATTTGAGTCCACTGTTTGAGCCAGGTAAAGGTCCAGAAATGCGCGGATTAGCCTTTGGAATCCGATTATTGTAAAAATTTATTAGAAATTTTTCACGGATGTGTTTGCGGAAATGAAAAAATGAGCTACTTTTGCGAACTATTTCAGTGGAACGTTACACTGAAAGCATAAATGAAGGGGATATACCAGAGCGGCCAAATGGGGCAGACTGTAAATCTGCTGGTGAATGCCTACGGTGGTTCGAATCCATCTGTCCCCACATTTTTTTTATTACCTTGAATCCTTTTTACAGGAGGATTCAGCAAGCGGGAGTAGCTCATTTGGTAGAGCGATAGCCTTCCAAGCTATAGGTGGCGGGTTCGAGCCCCGTCTCCCGCTCAGAAATACAAAATGTTGCTAAGGGAGAAATCCCTCTTAGCGATATTTTTGTTTTCGTTAATCGAAAGAGGTTAACAAGAGGCCGCAAGGTTATGCCTTTGTAGCTCAGTGGTAGAGCACTTCCTTGGTAAGGAAGAGGTCGGCAGTTCAATCCTGCTCAAAGGCTCTACAATTAAGCAAGGCCGTAGTAAAGCGTACATTTGAAACTTTTTATAACTAAATTAAGAACTAAATAATCATGGCAAAAGAGAATTTTGACCGAAGTAAACCCCACGTTAACATTGGTACGATTGGCCACGTTGACCACGGTAAAACAACCTTGACAGCTGCTATCACTAAAGTTCTTTCTGAAAAAGGTCTTGCTGAGAAAAAAGATTTCTCTTCCATTGACTCTGCTCCAGAAGAAAAAGAACGTGGTATCACGATCAACACTGCGCACGTAGAATATTCTACTGCTAACCGTCACTACGCACACGTTGACTGTCCAGGTCACGCGGATTACGTGAAGAACATGGTTACTGGTGCTGCACAAATGGATGGTGCTATCTTAGTAGTTGCTGCTACAGATGGTCCAATGCCACAAACGCGTGAGCACATCCTTTTGGCTCGCCAAGTAGGTGTACCTCAATTGGTTGTTTTCATGAACAAAGTGGACATGGTAGACGATCCGGAATTATTAGAATTAGTTGAAATGGAGATCCGTGAGCTTCTTTCTTTCTACGAATTCGATGGCGATAACATTCCTGTAATCCAAGGATCTGCTTTAGGTGGATTGAACGGAGATGCTAAATGGGTAGCTACTATCGATGCGTTAATGGAAGCAGTAGATTCTTGGATTCCACTTCCTAAGCGTGATGTTGATAAGGCATTCTTGATGCCAGTTGAAGACGTATTCTCGATCACAGGTCGTGGTACTGTAGCAACAGGTAAAATCGAGACTGGTGTTATTAACTCAGGTGAAGCGGTTGATATCTTAGGTATGGGAGCTGAAAACTTGAAATCAGTAGTAACTGGTGTTGAGATGTTCCGTAAGATCTTAGATCGCGGTGAAGCTGGTGATAACGTAGGTTTATTGTTACGTGGTATTGAGAAAACTGATATCCGTCGTGGTATGGTAATCTGTAAGCCAGGTTCAGTGAAGCCTCACACTAAATTCAAAGCAGAGGTTTATATCTTGTCTAAAGAAGAAGGTGGACGTCACACTCCATTCTTTAACAAATACCGTCCACAATTCTACTTCCGTACGACAGACGTAACAGGTGAAATTACTTTACCTGCAGGAGTTGAAATGTGTATGCCTGGTGATAACTTAACAATTGATGTTACGTTATTGAACGCAGTAGCTATGGACAAAGGTTTACGTTTCGCGATTCGTGAAGGTGGCCGTACTGTAGGTGCAGGTCAGGTAACTGAAATCTTAGACTAATTTTTATTAGCCTATACGGAAAAGAGCGGTCAGTGACCGCTCTTTTTTTTTGTACCTTGCTCACCTAAACAAATAAACCTATGAAAAAAGTACTTTTATTGCTTCTCTTGTGCAGCTTTGCGGTGTCTGCACAGGAATATTATGAGATCAGAACGTATCG
>Ga0209134_10000089_pt1 | contig 24736 bp, 25 predicted proteins | sample LauGreSp1BDMLBSN_2_FD_187566 | JGI IMG/M metagenome (GOLD analysis project Ga0209134, IMG submission 187566) | Freshwater lake microbial communities from Lake Michigan, USA - Sp13.BD.MLB.SN (SPAdes) (version 2) | ecosystem: Environmental > Aquatic > Freshwater > Lake | place: Lake Michigan, USA... | reverse complement strand
GAGAGAGTATATGTATATAGAAATAAGGACAATTTATATTTCTTTTTTAACCCTAACCCTAACCCTAACCCTAACCCTAACCCTAACCCTAGACCCTAGACCCTAGACCCTAGCCCCTATACCCTAGCCCCTAGACCCCTGTATATATAGAAATAAGGACAATTTTATATTTCTTTTTTAATCCTAGCCCATAGCCCCCCTGTATATAGAAATAAGGACAATTGTGGCGCTCCAGGTCCCTGGTCATGGGATAAAACTCCGAAATAGCCATTATTCGGACAAATCTATTTAAAAATCCGTTAGATCAGCTTTTTAATCCGTTAGATCAGCTTTTAGATCCGAATGGTGTCACAATGTGTATGGGTTTATTAATAAATGAGAACTATGAATATAATAAAGGCATTGTCTATTCGCAAACTAACTAAAAAAGGGGCAGTGGTACGAAAAATAGCTCAGCAATTGCCTAGAGTTAAAAAACAACAAAAGGTAGATATGAAACAGGAAGAAGATAGAGATGAACAAGAATTCGCACGAGTATTAATAAAACAACGTGATCAGTTGTTTCGCCGTCAATTCAATCAACGTCTTGGATGAACTTTAACTAATAAATGAAAAATTACTCTTTATCCGAAATCACTGCTGATTACTACAAAATTTTAATTAATCTTCAAGAATGTAATAATAATTTAATCAATTACATTCATCATCTAGAAAAGGAAAATCATTCTTTAATTAAAAAAAATTCTGCTGATGATAAAGACCTTAAAATCCAATATCTTCAAAATGAAAATCAATTATTAATAGAACAAAACCAATCATTATTAATTTCAAATCAAATTTTAATAGATCAAAATGTTAATTTTCTGTTATCAATGAATCTCTAACTACAATTATATTCTCCAATTGCCCATCTTCATTCTTACTTACTATGCAAGAGAATTTTGAAAAGAAGTAATTTAAAACTCCATTATGTTCACAAGTACTCATTGATAATAATTCGCTTATTCCAAATAAAAGTCCTGAAAAAATATTTGTAATTACTAGCAATTCTTCACTAGTCATTAAATTTCATGTCACATTTTATTTCTTACGTAATTACCTTACGTAATATTGTAACGCCACAAAGGCTATAAAAAGAGATCAAGTTCCCACCTTCTTTCCCAAAAAATGTCCAAATTTACTCCTTCTGATCTTACCAATGAAACACTAACCATTTCAATTGACGTTGAAAAAGCCAAGGACAAATACTCTAAAGACTCCAAGAAATTCATTACTGTTGCTCCTTATAAGGTTGCAGAAAAATCTTTTAAACTGGTTCTTAATGGTGAAGTATCTACTAATGGTATTGCTACTTATGATTGGGAACAGGGAAAGAAAAAGGTTACTACCTATTCTATTGGTATCCGGTTCAATGACGAAAACGATATTTCCGCATTTCATTCTATTAGTGAAATCCTTTCTAAATCAATTGGTGACGACTATGATATACTAGAAGTAATCAAGGATGAAATTCTCTATCTTAAACTCAAGTTGTCTAATGATAAGAAATCATTCAAGGGTGTACGATCCAACCTAAAACTTGATCCCAAGCGAACGGACGACATTCCTATGGGTCAAAAAGTAATTGTTTACTGTGACTTGGGATGTTATATTAATTTTGATAATTCCAAAGCAGGAATCACCATCAAACCAATTCAATTTGAATTTGAAGAAGAAGAAGAAATTGAAAGTAAGCCAAAGAAATCTAAACTTAATTAATAAAATGTTTATTGCCTTCTCTTTATTAATTCAAAAGGAGGAACATTCATATTGAAACCTAAATCTTTCTTTAAAAGACTTTGTAGTACATTCTCTATACTTCTTCTATATACAATAGGTTCAATTTCAGGAACTTCTCCTTTAGACATCCTATCGGGATAACAAGCATCTACTCTTTTCTTTACAACAGACATACTGAATTCTCCATCCATTTTCAAAAACACCCACAAATTTTGTAGAAATATAAAATCAAATCGACAATCTGATCGGTTTATATCCCATTCATTACTTCCGTATATATCAGTAAATAAATAAACCGGTCCTTTCGTGCTGAATTTTTCAACCACCACCGTAAATGGTAGTAATGTATTTGGTCTTACTACTTCATATAACATGGTATCCCTTTCCAAAATTAAATACTCTCTAAAACCATAACTAGATTCAAGTTTTTTAAATTCAGGTTTTATACTCTGTAAAATCCCTTTAAACTCATATTCATCAACTAATTCCCCATGAATAGGTTCCAATCCATTTTTCTGAATAACCGGTTTTCCCAGTATATCTTCTGCTCTTTTAAACAAAAGCTCATCGCAAGACTTGGAAAACAAATGAAACCGAATCCATAAATAAATTGCACTCCAATCCAAACTATTAAGGACTTCACCTTCATTGAAAACAATCATGAATTCAGGCCAAAAAGTCATGTCTAGATTCAGATCTTCTACTTGATAGTCATAGAACCCTTCACCCCCAAATGAATACAACCGGTGTTCACTTTTAATATTATTTAGGAACCAATTATAATCTCTGGTATGTTTTGCGTCATAGAATGGACTAAACTTTTGTTCTTCAAACATACTCAATATTTTTTGAGAATTATTAGATTCAAAGACAAATATATGGGGAGTAAACATTTTGGTAAAAGATTTTTATTCACAGCAGCAACGATATAATTACTTCTAAATGATAAAGTATGAGGTCCATCTTTTTTTTCTTATCCGACTGTGGACTTTGGCAGGGAATCGGAGTTATCGGTGGATTTTGTGGCGGCGTCTGTATTAACGGTGGACTTGGGGGCTTCGGGCTCGGTAGAGGGCATATACTCCTTGCTGTTGTAATAGTCATATTTAAATCAGGAGATCCTGTTGAAACTTTGTGAAAACACCAAATAAATATACCACCTTGATACCCAGCCAATCGATCTTTCTGTACCCAATTACAGGCTTTTTTAATATCATCCAAGTTGGTAATGTACCCACCCCAAGCTTGTGGACCTAATTCAAAACCTAATAACAAAGGTCCCTTATAGTACATTCTATAAGAGGTATAGGAAGCCAATGGATCGAAACTAGTTATATCACCAGCATCGTAAGCCATAATATGAATAGCATCAAGTAAATGTCCTTTTGCTACAATTCCCTTTATATTCATTCCTTTATACCCATCACCATTTCCATTAGGGGTATATACACCAGAACCAGTACATGCGGCCGTCAAGTACTTTATACCAACATCTTTACATGCTTGAATAATTTCACTAAAATGCCAGTCAATTTCAATACCATTTGAGGGTTCCCAATCAATATCAATACCTTCACAACCCAAATCATCAACAAGATCTTTCATGTCTTTAAATTGTGCATAGGGAACAAATGTATTGTACTGATAAAGACTTCCCCCTACACCTAGTAATACTTTAACTCCACGATTTTTCAATATTTGAATTGCTCCTTTCACAGTTGTAAAACTTGATGAAAATTCTAATCCAGTATTTGCAAAGGTAAAAGAACCTTTTTTATAACTACCTTTTGGATTAGCAAAAGACAAAATCACGCTAGTGACATCTTTCGGCATTTTAGCTAAATTCATAGCGTTGGGGTCATCAGTCCATTTACACGCCCATGTATCGTAATAAACACATATTGACATATTCTTAAAATCATACAATATTTTTTTTAATTAAAGTCCAGTCGTACTCTACGTTTACATTGTTAGGGTCATAGGCACATGTATTACATAAATGAAACAATCCAATGGTACCATCCAATTTTGTTATATATAAATACTTTGTATCATCACCGCCACAACATTCACAATTACTTTTCCTATTTTTCTCAACCTCAATTTCTTTCTTTATATTATCAAGTATCATTATTTAATTGGGTAAACATTAAAGCCTTGTCAAAATTTTTCCTCATTCTAAAATTTTTAGGACCATACATGTCTATAAATAAGAATTGAAAATCTTCTTCTGTAGCTTCTCTATACAGTTCTAACCATTCCTCCCAAGTCAACCCCATTTGAAACTCTTCGTAAATAACAAATAATTCTTTCATATTCCCAATTTTGAACAAGAGTAAACAAGTCCAATTAGTTCTTATTGTTTTTGGTATTTCTTTGTATCCCTGACTTACCATTATAAAACTAGCAGAGTGATGCCTATGTTTTGTATTAATCCCCGTAAAGTAGGCTCTTTTCTTCCCACTAAACAAAGGACTACCCACCTGATCATCAAAAATTACCAGAACTCTATCAGCTAAAGTTTTCAATTGTCCATGATCCTTCAATAAATCAACTGTTTTTTTTTGATTTTCCATTAATTCCCTAAACTTTTCATCATTGTAATCATGAAAAAACCATTCTTCAGGGATTTCAGTTTGAAATTTCTTTTCAGTATCCACTAAATTCTGAAATAATTTATCAAGTGGAATAGGTTGAATCGGACCATTAACAGGAGCTGATTTTGAATTGTCTTTGATCCATTTTTTTAAAGCCAAATTTTCAATTAGAACAGGTAATTTTTTCGCATAATCCCATTTACTATCACTTTTAATGGTAGGACTGAAAATATAAATTTTATGAAAATATTTTGAATATATTTCAAGAAGGTTTACAATAGTGGTTGTTTTACCACTACCTTTAGGTGCAATTAACCCCATGGTAAATTCATGAACCGGCATCAATCCCATCCCATTTGGGGGTTCAATATGACTGTCACCTTTAGGCACAGGTATTTTTTTAATACTTAAATCCCTCATACTAACTATCGCACACTTTATTTTAGGTAACTACATCATTCTACTTTTTCCATTTACATAAGAATATCCAAAAATAGATTGACCCTTTTTCATCCATGTATCAAATGATTTTTTATCTCTATCCGACATGGGTAGTTTTGTTGATTCTTCTACATTTTGATTTTTTTCTATAGGTTGGGGTTCAGGTTTAGATACCTGTTTAATTACGTTTTCAATAACCAATGCTTTTTCCTTTTTTTCCTTCTTCGGTTTTTCAACAGGAGAAACAGAAGAAATAACGGGTGTTTGTACCTGTTCCTTCTTTTTCTCGTCACGAACCAATTTACGTTTTTCTGCAAGAGCTACCTTTTTCTTCTCCAATTCCTTTTTCTTTTCAGATTCTTGTAAAGCTATTTTTTCAGATTCTGCAATTTCTGCAGCCTTCTTTTCCTCTCGAATCTTCTTCATTTTTTCAGTTGCAGCAATTTGTTTTTCAGTTCTAGGTTTCTTTTCCTTTGGGTTTTCCAAAGCAGTAACCGGTTCTGGATCAGCAACCACCACCTTCTTTTCCTTGACTCTCTTTCTTTTTACAGGAGTAGCATGTTTCATTAAATCAACTTCCATTAAAGTCTTGGACATTTTTTTATTTGGTAAAGAATTTAATTTATTTTATTTCATTTATTGTCCCCTTGTAACCACACCAAAAACATTTTCAGAACCACGAGGATCAACAAAACTACGCCTTCTTGGTATAGATCTTAAGCTATTAACCGCTCCCTGCAATTCTGTATTTTTAAGGTCACTGTCACGACGTTTTAATCGTCTTCCAGCCAGTTCCCTTCTATTATTTATAACCTCATTTTGACGACCACCTGTAAAAAATGGATCACGATCTAATGGTTCACCCTTCCTTTTTCTTTTCTGTTCTTCTACCTGTTTTTTCTTTTTTTGAGAACCGGCCTTTAAAATCCGTCTTGTACGCAATCTTTCTAAATTCAACATGGCTCGGGTTTCCTCTTGATTTTCTATATCACGAATACTACCTCTACGGTCATACGCCAAAGTAGGTGATTCTACGGCAGCACCTCCTTGTTCCTCAGCCCCTCCACCCCTTTTATAATTAATTTCATCTTTTAGATTTTGTAATCCATCCTTATCACTTAATGAACCAAGACTTCTTTTAAATTGATAGTTTCCATCTTTTTCATTCATTGGTTTCAAATCCACTTCACCACCAATTAATTGTTTTGAATATACATCTCGACGTACTCTTGACCCTTTACCCCCTTTTGCTCCAGGTATTTTCATTCCTACAGGAGGTTCAAACTCATCTTCCATTACTTGTACATAACTATAGGTTTTTGAAGTAGGTCTTGTTTGAATATAAGGATGTGGATTGAATGATTGCCACCAATTACCATGACCAGAATGAGGACCCCCGGCTCTTGAATTTGCTTTCACCTCATCTAATGGAGTTGATTTCCACGGACCGATTTTTCTAGACAAACCCCAGTAAGAACCTGATGTTCCACTCCATGAACCGGATGTCTCATGTACAGCCATTAATTGTATAAGCATACTTTATTACCGTTGTTGACCTTGAGTTGTATAACCAGCATTCACAGGGTTAGAAGGTCTTCTTATTACCACACTTCTATCCATCACATTGGAAAGTGTTTGTTGACCCTGAATTGTATAACCAGCACCAACGGGATTAGAAGGTGCTTTACCAGGAATGATTGGTTGAGGCATAGAGTCTACGCCATCACCTCCAGAACCAGGAGGAGCATCACCGCCAGAAGTTTGAGTAATACGAGGATAATTTCCACTTCGTAAAACACCTGCTTCTTGGTACCCCATTGGTTTGACCGTGAATAAACTACCTGTTCGTTTTATATCTCGAACTCTGGAAACTTTTCTTCTGTAACTAAAATCACCTAGTGAACGGAGAACTGGTTCCACCAATTTATCAGGTTCTTGTGCTTCATGGTACGTCCATCCATATTGATGTTTAAAACTTCTACCTCCAATCCATTTAGAATCCGAAGTATTCGCAGGTCCACCAAGATCATCATATCCTCTATGACTTCCATCCGTTACATTACTTCCTAATTTATCGGAACGAGATCCAGAATAGTATGGATCGTAGACCCATGGCATGGTCGGTGTCGATTGTCGGAATCTTGTTTTTACAATGGTATCCCCTACACTCCCAACAGGACCTGGACGAGACTGAAACAGGTTCCGTGGTTGTACGTCTTGTAATAATGCATTCATATATTATTCATCATACTTTATTAATAAATACCTGGTCCTCGAATTCTTTTCGGGACTTCTCTCTTGTATACTCTTCCATTAATAGAATTTCCATTCCCGAAATCAGTACTTGTTCCTTGTCTCTTTAAAATCCCTAATTTTAAAGAAAAAGACAATCCATTCAATTGTAAGGGGGTTTGTGAAGTTGTATTTCCCAAAGTCAAATAAAAATCAAACGTATTTAAACTTTGCAATTGATCGTAACGAAACCATTTTTGAGGATCAGGATCTTTCCAGTAAATGATCCCACTTGAATTATCAGTAATAGGAATTTTTGCTATTTGAACTCCAGCCTTTCCACCACCTAAATTAAAGGCACCGGCAGGTAAATAAACATCCATATCACTACCGATTTTTGTAGAATTTAAATACAGATAATTCGGTCCAGAAACTAATTGAGCATTGGGAGATAATAAAACATTTCCCTTATGTGTTCCAGAAGAAAGGTATGTTTGCGAAGTAGTTGAACCTGGGGGAAATCCAATCCACAATCGAGGATTTCTATTACCTGAATTGGGTTGTACTCCAGGAACCCCTGATGGAGCCCCAAAAGTAAAAGTGAACGGTTCATTGAGATTCGAATTATTGTAAAACGTAAATTTTTGAATATTTGAAGTGTAAACTATAGAATATGTATGTGACGAAAGAGAAGCAGATGTAAGCGCAGTAGCCAATACAGTACACAATTGATCAGCAGTATAATTACCAATCGGTATGGTTACTATCACATTAGGTCTCCCTACTTCATTCAAAACAAAATTTTGATTGACCGTATTGAAAACATACCAACTAAAAGGGATTTGAACTTCAAGAATTTTAATTGCCGCAATATTTTCCAAGGGTCCTTTAGCCGCTACTTCAAACAAGGGCCAATCGGTAGCTGCGTCTGCACTAGTAAACGAACTGGTCGCATCCAAGGAATCCAATTGAAATTCATAATACTCATAATTATCATTCAAACCAAAATTATCACCCATTTTATATTACTCATCATACTTTTTACTGTATTAAATCCAAATAATTGTTTGGACGTAACACCCACATAACATCGACATACGTAAAACATTCAATACTAAATCCTGTAGATTGATTTGCACTCCACATGACATTAAAGGAAATATCAGATTGTTCTTCAGCATTCAATCCCGAAATTTCAACACCATTGGAAGTTTCAAAATTAATGGCAGCACAAAACATGGAAGACGGAACATTTCCGCATGTTGCACCTCCAAAAACATCTCCAACAACAAGAGTAGTTCCTTCAGCTTGATACACCGTAGGAATACCATACGCATTAAATCCTGATGAAATTAATGAATAATCCAATTCAGAAAATAAAGCAAAAGAAGGATTGTTAATAATAGCAGGTACAGCCCAATTCAAAACACTGGTGTTTGGGCTAAGACGATAATCTCCAACAATATTTAAAAACTTTTCCAATTCAATGTACGCTTCTGCACCTCCATTCGTAATGGCATTACCTACATTGGCCGATAATTGAACAGGGGCAGCAGGGAAGTAACGACCACCAATACGGTACTGGTATTGCTGACAAGTAGATCCAGCATTGGTTGTATTAAAAGTTGGATTGGAATCAAACAACAAGGCATGAGAATCGAATTGAAATCCTTGAGGGTTTCTTCTTTGAACAGCAAAAATCCCCTTTACCGATCGTGATCGTTCTGTAATTTGCAATTGCAAGGAAGAAGCACCCTGAGTGGTGAATTGAAAGTAATGCCAAGTAGCAAATTTGATGGGAACACCGCCAGATTCCAATCCATTAAGAAATGCTACATCGTAAGAATCATCAAATTCAATAATTTCAGGGATTAAATTGATATTTCCAACCGCATAAGTTGGTGGAGTGGTGTTTGAAGAAAATCCAATGGGTTGATAAATACATGCATTCGCTTGCTCCAAAGTAATTTCAATGGCTAATTGAGAAGCCATGTATTTTGTTGGAATCAGTTTGTCTTGAGTAAATATACCTAAAGCAAAATTGATTTGATAACGTCGTACAGAGTAATTGCCGGTAGGAGAAACACCACTAGGAAGGGTGGATGCTTGAGTATTGTTGGGTGTAGCAACAGGTCTAACACCACCAACAGATCCAGGAAAGTTTAATTGAAGTCCTTGAATATAAGCTTGACGAGTATTCACTGAACCACTAGCAACGGAATACACTGTAGGTGAAACAGAGCTAACATATTCAATTCCACCCATAGTATATCCACCAATACCATCTGCAATAGAACATTGATTTACTTGACCCATTTGATTGGTAGAGGTCCATTCAGTCAATGCTCGAACAAGAACATTGTACTGAAGAATATCTTCTTGAGGAGATGCTCCATACAAGAGACGAACTCGATTAAAAATACTTTGAATATTGTTTTGGAATCGAATGGTGTAGGCAGAACCACTAGTCGGTGCCATTAAAACTACATCAAATTCAAGGGTTGTATTTAAAGGATTGACATACCCTTGAGCAGGGAATTCCAATCGAATAATTTGACCAGGTTGAAATGAAGATCCGTTCTTTGGGGGGATTCTTGGAGTCATTTTTGTGGCTTTATTTGCTTGGGAGGGGTAGGAATACCGGGCATTCCAAGGAGTCACTACTTCCTCATCACTTGGAAAATATTTGAAATGTTCTGCCATTTTATATAGGAAACATACATTATTTAGATTTTTTAACAAAAAAAGCAGCATGACGTTCTTCATCTTTTGATATTTTATTTAATTTCATTCTTTTATACTCTTTCGCAGCCTTTTTCTCTTCTTTAGCAAAAGATTTAGCTTTAGGTTTCGTTAATTTTTCTCGTTTCGTTCGTTTCATCAATCCTTTCATTTACAAACAATCCAACATACATTATTTATGTTGATCGTACCATCTCTTACTATTAGGAATAGGGCTTAATTGAACTACTTTCCTCAGGAGAAGCCAGGAAGTAAATTTTAGAAATCGAATCATTGTCTTGACCACAAATAAATAATTACCCCATTTCTGATACAATTCATCTTCTTCTGTAGGAGATATGATTTTCCAGTCACCACTACTAGCAAGAATATTAGTACTATCATGAGGTTTCAGTGACCCAAATCGACAATCTCTCTTATAGATCCTTTTTACTTTGGCGGCTTCATCAGACATGTGACTACTTATTAAATCTCCAACAATATGATATTGAATTGCACGGCCTTCAGGACCCCTTGTCACGGGGTTGGTCGGAGCAGCTCCCGCATTGAAACAGACAGCACGTGAGTTCGCTACCTTGCCTGCAAGACACAGAGCTGCCGTACCACCTAATGAATGTCCCGAGAATATAAATAAAGACACCTGTTCCATTAATTCATTCACTAGTTGGGATACTTGACTCACCAAAGATAAATCACAATACGAGGCACCGAATCCTGCTATCACCTAATGTTAACCTGTTTTCATTGTAAAAGAAAAAGTATGTTTTTGGATTTAGAAAATTATTGTATGCATTGCAAACTGGCGGTACAATGTGATCTGTGCGATCAACCCGGTTGTATTCTTGTGCAATGGCGGTGGTGCTGTCCAAGTCATGCGAAGAAAAAGACGTCCGGGGCGCCCCCCGATTCCCATATAAATAGTTTTTTACAATAATTTAAAATCAGTATGACTTGTAATTGTGGATTTACTGCAGGAGATGTAGACTACTTTATCTATTCCCTTCTTCATTTAGAAAGAAATGCTTCTTATTCCTGTTTGTGCTCTTTCTGCTGGAATACATTTGAGAATCAATTTGAAAATAAAATGAAAGTGGTACGTACCTTGTCGTCTTGTAAATCCAGTCTCCCAGACGATTTGGTGGGAGAAGTGCCTCTACACCCAATAATACATACTCCAGTGGATTCATCAAACCAGGCTGCATAACGTTCCTTGAATGAATTAGGGATTAATGTAAAAGTCCCTAATGATTCTTTAGGTACATTATAAAGCGATAATGCTAGTAATAAAGGAATTTTATCTTGCTCTTCTACCCATCCAGCCAATTCTGATGGGGTTGTGGAGATGGGAACTCCTTCACCGCCCATAAAAGGGATTTCTGGAGCATCCATTTTTTCCCATAAATCATACAATGTTACCTTATGAACCTATTCGGGTTCAGTATGGGATTCCAGAGTATCGAATGGAAGATATTGAATTGTTTGGTTTACCCGATCATTGGGGGATTCTTAATTATTTGGTGATTGATTGCAAGGATATCAGTTGTCCTCTCAGTCTCGAATGGAGAGATGAAATGCATTTGATTGAAGATGGGGTATTTATTCATCGGTACGATCGATGTCAACGATTCAAGTGTACCATGTACCAATTGATTGGTGGGAGTAGAGTAGAAATCCCTAGTCATGTATTTAAAATTACTATCGATTACAATCCCGATCCTTTAAAAGTATGGAATAGTATTAGAGACATATTAAAAGAATATGGGTACAAAAAGTTTTATAATCGAATTCCTTGTATATTGAAGGGATTGGGGTACGAATTGAAAATTGTTTATACTATGGAAATCATTAACAAGATTATTTCTGATTTCCGTAAAATACATTCTTATTTCCAGGAAATCAAGAAAGAATTGAAACTGGACTATTTTCCCAATTTACGATTTGTTGTATTGAAATTAATGGAACGACATGGCGTTGTATTTCAATATTATATTCCTTTTATTAGAGTAAAGAAAATTCAATTGAAATTGGATATGGTTTGGGGGAAATTATGTTGCTGTCTTTAAGGGAGCATATAGGAAACATATCCAGCCAATCTTTGATCCGTAAAACCGGTCAATCCGATAGGATAGTTTGCATAGAAATAAATCCCTAAACCATCGTAGGTATTCCCTAATCCGAAATAAGGGCCTGATTCTGCATACATGTTACCACTCCAAATTTGTCCTTGTGTTGGAATAATAAAGTTGATCGGGTTTGCTTTCCCTGCAATATTACTGTTATTCCAACTGACTTCACCTGTAGGGGCTGATTGACCTCCTACCGTCCCCGGAAGTGCTTGAGCTCTACAAATGGTAGGCATCCCTTTCAGTACAATCCATGTATCAATAGGAGCCCCACCATAAATATTAAAACTAATAAAATAGAATAAAGTAACTGATTTTCCTGAAATAGAATACCTTCCTACTGCTGTTACATCGTGTACTTGAGAAATAACTCCACCAAATTCCTGACATGTGAGGACAGGAGTCCAACTTCCATTAGAAACCGTTAAATTGGGTGCAGATATATTTCCTGCCAATGTTAAATTTCCTGTTTGACTAAGGGACATGACAGGAGCACCGATAGTTGTATTGGTGGTAGGTCTCCAATCCCATCCACCAGCTACCGCACCGTTAGCATTGTTGTTGAAGAAATTAGTTTCTCCTTGCCCTCCTGTATAATTCCATCCAATTCCTGCCCCTTGAAGAGACATGTCTGGAATTCCATTATTTAAATGTAATCCATTAACGATTCGAACACCGGTAAGTTGTGGTGAATTTTGTAAAACAACAGCTCCAGTTCCAGTAGAAGATGCACTTATGGCAATAGTACCTGATGTAGTAATTGGTGATCCTGTGACCGACATAAATGAGGGGACAGTGACTGCAACAGAGGTGACAGTTCCATTGCCTAAATTGGATGCGGATATAGTTCCTGCCAATGTTAAATTTCCTGTTTGACTAAGGGACATGACAGGAGCACCGATAGTTGTATTGGTGGTAGGTCTCCAATCCCATCCACCAGCTACCGCACCGTTAGCATTGTTGTTGAAGAAATTAGTTTCTCCTTGCCCATTTGAAAAATTCCATCCCATTCCTGCCCCTTGAGAAGACATGTTTGGAATTCCCGTAACTCGAAGTCCTGCTGCAGCTTGAAGTAGACCATTAAAACTAGAGGACAGGTCGTTTTTAAAGACAAGATTGTTTGATTTACCGTTAAATCCAAAATTATAAGCATTGAATGCATTGTTATCAGATACATGTACATAGGTAGTAACCATGCAATTTCCAGCCCCGGTATCTTTACCATGAATCGAAAAAATACCCTCATCGATTAAGAGGTTGGGTCCCAACAAAGCCATAGATAATCTTGGACGATCACTAGTGTTTCTAATTGTAAACGTTGCATCAGAAAAAGAAAATGAAGAATTCTCTACAGTAACAGGACCAAAGAATTTAGAGGAAAAATTATTATAAAATTGAGCAGTTGGACTTTTCCCACCAAATGCAATAGTAAAACTATTGCTTGGATCATTATTACCAATATAAGACGTATATATTTGTGCACAGTTCCCAGTATTATTATCTCTACCTATGGTGATAATCGTATTGGCTTGAGCGGTATTGAATAGTTTAAGAATATCTTCTCCTGAAGAAGTTTGTGCAGTAATATTTGAAGAAACAAGTTCTCCATTAGCACCTACTCGTAGAATAGGTGTCCCAGTATGTTTATAAAAGATGGTATGCCATTCAGCAGAAGGATAGCTGTTTGTAATTACTATTTCACCAGAACCGCCAGATAGGTTCCATGATAAAGTTCCAAAAGAATTAGATCCCCATTGTAAGATAGTATCAGATCTTATAGTTCCTGAAGAAAGCGTCCCTAAACCTTGATAAATGTCAGCTGATATAGTTCCAGTAAAAACAGGAGATGTTCGTAGAACAACGGCTCCAGTTCCAGTAGAGGTAGCACTGATGGCAATAGTTCCTATAATTAATAGTACAAGTACCTGATGTAGTAATTGGAGATCCTGTGACCGTCATAAATGAGGGTACGGTAACGGCAACAGAGGTGACAGTTCCATTGGTTAAATTGGATGCAGATATAGCTCCTGCCAATGTTAAATTCCCTGTTTGACTAAGGGACATTACTGGAGCACCGATAGTTGTATTGGTGGTAGGTCTCCAACTCCATCCACCTGCTGCATTACCGTTAGCATTGTTGTTGAAGAAAACAGTTTCTCCTTGCCCTGAGTTATAATTCCATCCAATTCCTGCCCCTTGATAAGACATGTCTGGAGTTCCATTATTTAAATGTAATCCATTATAGATTCGAACACCGCCCGCAACTTCAAGTTTCCCTCCAAAACTAGAGGACAGGTCGTTTTTGAGGACAAGATTGTTTGATTTTCCGTTAAATCCAAAATTATAAGCATTGAATGCATTGTTATCAGATACATGTACATAGGTAGTAACCATGCAATTTCCAACCCCGGTATCTTTACCATGAATCGAAAAAATACCCTCATCGATTAAGAGGTTGGGTCCCAACAAAGCCATAGATAATCTTGGACGATCACTAGTGTTTCTAATTGTAAACGTTGCGTCAGTATAAGAAAATGAAGAATTCTCTACAGTAACAGGACCAAAGAATTTAGAGGAAAAATTATTATAAAATTGAGCATTTGGACTTTTCCCACCAAATGCAATAGTAAAACTATTGCTTGGATCATTATTACCAATATAAGACGTATATATTTGTGCACAGTTCCCAGTATTATTATCTCTACCTATGGTGATAATCGTATTGGCTTGAGCGGTATTGAATAGTTTAAGAATATCTTCTCCTGAAGAAGTTTGTGCAGTAATATTTGAAGAAACAAGTTCTCCATTAGCACCTACTCGTAGAATAGGTGTCCCAGTATGTTTATAAAAGATGGTATGCCATTCAGCAGAAGGATAGCTGTTTGTAATTACTATTTCACCAGAACCGCCAGATAGGTTCCATGATAAATTTCCAAAATAATTAGACCCCCACGATAAATTTTCAGCTCTTATATTTCCTACCAATGTTAAATTTCCTGTTTGACTAAGGGACATGACTGGAGCACCGATAGTTGTATTGGTGGTAGGTATCCAAGTCCATCCACCAGCTACCCCACCGTTAGCATTGTTGTTGTAGAAATTAGTTTCTCCTTGCCCTCCTGTATAATTCCATCCAATTCCTGCCCCTTGATAAGTCATGGATGGAGTTCCGGATACAAATAATCCATTATTATAGATTCGAACACCGGCAAGTTCTGGTGAATTTTGTAAAACAACGGCTCCAGTTCCAGTAGAGGTAGCACTGATGGCAATAGTACCTGATGTAGTAATCGGTGATCCCGAGACCGACATAAATGAGGGTACGGTGACGGCTACAGAGGTGACAGTGCCTCCTCCTGAAAGTAAGGTAGGAAGCCATGTGCTAAAATTCATTAACATAACACTGACTACGGTGTTGGGTTGAATTATTACCACCATGGATCCTGAATAGGATTGAATGGTTACAGGTAATATACTCTGATTGTAAAAAGTAAATGTGGATCCTTCAATAAAACTAACAGTGTCTACATTATTAATAATTTCTGGTAACCGGGTTATTTGAGTAATAGAACTTGAAGTATTTCCTGTATAAATTATAGTTTGCATAGATTGTTTGTTTAGAATAATGATTCCATCTAGTATAATGGTTCCATTTAATGTAGCTGGTAAGGTATGAATTTGTCTTCTTGTGAAAAAAGGTCCAATAAGAGTACACCCTTTCACCGCATTTACTATAAGATCATCCTGACTTTCTATTACAAATCTTGATTTAGAAGCAATTGTAATTTTTCCACTGTATGCCCTGAGTGTATTTATATTAATGTTTCCAGGACCTGTATAATCACCCTGAGTAAGGGTTTCAATTAAAACATTTCCTGTTGCAAAACCAAAGGCACCATTGGATGTTTTTACATGAAATCTTCCCAATCTAAAATTATCTTCATCTCCAATATTAATTCCTCCTTCGCCAGCTCCTATATCTATGGCACCATTATTGGAATTCAATTGAATGTTTCCTGCGCCACAAGTTATTTGAGTATTTCCAGAAGTAGAATTTTGGATCGTAATAGTATCACCTATACCCGAATTACAATAAAGTCCGATCCCTCCACTCAATGTTGTCAAATTAATAGATCCAACACCAGTAGTTAAATTAATTATTCCAGCCGCTGTCGATAGTAATATACCTCCAGCACCGGCGGCTAGAGAAATAAGTCCACCAAGAGTACTGACAGCAAAAACTCCTAATGATGGGAAGGTGAATGAAGCACCGACTCCGGTCATTGTAAGAGTACCAGTAATTGCACACGCGGCATTGATTGCTGTTATACCATTAAAAATTACACCACCTGTTGTTGTTAAAGCACCTAGAATAGTAACTGCTCCTGTAACAAAAACTGGTGATATGACAGTAGTTATACCATTAATATTAAGTAATCCATTAAAAGTGGTTACCCCCACATTTACAGTGAGTGCACCAGTTATAGAGGTATTTCCAGCGACATTTAATAAACCTGTAATAGTAACATTCCCTGAAGTAAGACTTGTAACTGTAGCGGATCCTGTAATTGTAACTGCTCCGGTGAATGAAGACAATCCTGTAACTCTAAATGGCCCCGTAGCAGCCGATCCTGTAATTGATAAGCTGCCTCCTGAAATTAAACCGGTTGCTGATAAGCTAGCTGCTGAAATTGAACCTGTTCCAACTGAAATATTTCCTGATGTAACTGAAAGAGTGCCTCCGACTGTAACACCTGCTGTAGTTGATATTGATCCTGAAAAACTAGAAGTTCCTGTAACTGAAAGAGTGCCACCGACTGTAACACCTGCTGTGGTTGATAATGCTCCTGAAAAACTAGAAGTTCCTGTAACTGAAAGAGTGCCTCCAACTGTAACACCTTCTGTGGTTGATAATGCTTTTGCAAAACTAGAAGTTCCTGTAACTGAAAGAGTGCCACCGACTGTAACATTTTCTGTAGTTGATAATGATACACTAGATATAGATCCAGTAGCATTCATTGTAATTTTAGGTGTATCTTTAGGACCAACATAAATGTTTCCAACTACTTTTAAATTATTATCCACGTTAATGTAAACACAATCTATTCCTCCATCCGTCAAAAGTGATGATGAGGCTTCATCAATACCAACCTTAATTCCCGTTTTTGAAATAACAACTTTTACTTGTGAAGCATCGTCTTCACACCATCTTGAAGAGGAATTCAAATGATTAGAAATTCCTCCTTCAATTTTGAAATAGGGCATATCACCAACTCCCATTTCAAAAACGGAGTTAGACGACACTTGCCATATTAATCTCTGTGCTACTGAATCCGATGTCATAGTAAAAGATTTTCCATTTGATTTAGTCATTTTTAAAAATGGTAGATTTTGATCATTAGTAACTCCCATCTCAAAAACAGTAGTAGACGATACAGTCCACATTAATCTTGCAGCTGTTGAGTCCGAGGTCATAGTAAGGATATTCCCATTTGTAGTAATCATTTTTACTTGAGGGATATAATTGTTCCCAGAAATAGATACTCCTATATCAAGATTTCTATTTTTGCTAACTTTGTGTCTAAATCTAGTTCCATAAAATGAGTTTCCGTCAATAATATCCATTGAATAATTTGTTAAATTTCCAAATGTAATTCTAGGTTCAGAGTTGTTTGGAACTGCCTCTTCCAACACGGAAATTGTTAAAAGAGGCTCAGAATTAGTGAATCCTTGAAAAATAATAGACGGTAAATATGAATTGGTTGAATTTAAATCTTGACCAATATACAATGTTTGGGAAGTTGCTATACCTGAAAATTTTAGTATAGAATGTTTGTCTATAGATATATTTGAACGCACAAAATCGACATTGCTTGTATTATAGTCAATTGGGTTAATATAAAAATTGGTCCCAAAAGTAACGTCCCCCAATAAGGTGGTAGATGCAATATAGGGTGCAAAACTCGTTCCAAAAGTATTACTTCCTTTCAAATCTGTTGATCCTAACACCGTAAACGAACCAGTAACAAAGTTTAGACCTTGCATATAAGTGGATCCTTTAACATGAAGTGCTACATTGGTTGGAGCGATTTCTGTCAAACCGCCACCTGTAAAAGAGACATTGGTTCCTGCAACTGGATTACCATCAATTGTGAATGAAGCAGCTCCTAAATATTGTACGGGGTATGTAGAACTGAGAACTGGGCTTTTGATTACATTCATGTCCTTAATTTGAATTATGCCTCCAGAATCAAAAGGTTCCAAGTAATCACCTTGAATATAAAAATTTTTATCCATATATAGACCTCCCTTGTTGTATATCGCCCCTTTAATAGTAGCGGCTTGAGATGCTGATGCATCAGCACAAATAGTAGAATCGATTTCAATACGATTTGTTTCTACATTACTATTGTAATATAAAGAAGTTCCATTTGAAGTTAAAATTTGACCCGCTGAACCGGTAGTAGTAAGACCTGTACCACCACTACTAATCGGTAATGGTACTCCCGATAGAGTAATTGCTAACGTACCGCTTGATGTTATTGGAGAACCTGTAATAGAAAGAAATGAAGGAACCGTTTGTGAGACGGAGGTAACGGTACCCACACCAAAAGTACCTGGTGTAACCCATACTAATTGGTTTCCTAATCCTTGAGAAACTAGTAATTGACCAGTCGAACCGATAGTTGATGGAAAAATCCATGTATAGGCTGAAGTATCGGAACTAGGTTGAAGCGTTAGTAATGAAGAATTTGCTGCACTCAATAAACCGACGTTTGTTTTTAGAATAGGAGAGGTTTGTAAAACAACGAAATTCCCTGTTCCTGTTGTGTTTGCAGTAAGGGTAAAAGTCCCTGTATTTGTAATAGTACTACGGGTTGATGAATTTACGAAAATAAATGGGACGGATGCAGTGTCTAATGTAACACTGGTTACGACCTCTGAATAAGTCAATGCTGACCCGGTAGAAAATAATGCCTTTCCAACGGCCCCTACCGCCGTAAGTCCTGTACCTCCAGATATGATAGGTAATGGTGCAGAAAGAATAAGAGAACCTTTAAATGTTACATCACAATAAAAAATTGCGCTTTGATATACTTCAATATTACTGAAATATCCATTTTGTTCTCCGGAAGTTGACTTCTCTTGATAATTAAGATTACCCGCGCTTTTTCCTCCAGCACTCATTTTTTATGATAATCATACTTTATTAAATTTTTCTCTTCTTAGCTTCGTCATCTTCATCCAAGCTTCCTGCAGGGGCTATTCTCTTAAAAATTTCGACAAGTACTTCGCAAAGTTCAACCTGAGATTTAACGTATCGGTCCAGCACATCCTTCAATAATTTTTGTTCTGGTTCCTTCTTTTCCTCCACTTCAGTAATATCCATTTTATTAATTTTGGTTAAAGTATTGTTTTTTGATAATTGAATGGATATAGAATGGTACTATCTTCATCATAATCCCCCTTCAATATAGATTTGTCGAATTTAACCATTTTCAAGTATTGTCGTGTTTTAATCCCTTCTCCCATAGTATAGTCAAATGATAATTGAGGAATACTGATTTTTCTTGAATCAAACAACATATCCTTCATGGTTTCAAAATTAATTTGATTCTTATGAGACCGTTTCAAACAACAACCCTTTAGTTTGAAAGAGTCGGGTTTTCCATTTTGATACCGTAAACCATAAGATTTTAAACCAATAGATACAAATTCAATAAGATTTCCTTCATCTTCCCATTCCCCCAAACAGTCTGAGGCTTGAATATCAGTATCAATACCATTAGATATATACTTTACAGAATCAGTATCGCACATTAAAGCTCTTTCTCCAACTTGATTTAAAATATCCCAGGTCATTAATTGTCCATACATGGGTACAAAAACAGCACAAGGTAAATATCCTTTGTGTAGATTGGGTCGAACAATTTTGTCGTTCCATTGCCGTCGTTCATCATATTTAAAAAGTGTTCTTTCCTGAGTAAGAGTGGTGATTTGTTTGACTTTTACTTGTCTCTTTTCAATTTGATATAGGAATTCTTCAGAGTTGATACTATCTTCATAATGAAGTACTTTGGATTGAGTATGGTCTACGGATTCAGCATGTTTACCCCAGGGTGAATTAATAAGGACTTTTGATGATAATTTCAAGGCAGGACGTTTTCTACATTGAGAGAAATCCAATTCAATATCAAAGTTGTTCTTGTAAAAATGATAGTGTCTTTGATGATTTTCTTCAACGGTTTCGTAAGGTAAGGTTTTATCACCATTAGAAGATGAATAGTATTTCATTTTGTACATTGAACCTAGTAATCCTTTCCATTTTGATTCTGCAAGTTTGTACCTGTCTGCCCGATAAATTTTAGTTACAATATATCCTTGAGAGATGGCAACTTTTAAAATAGGTGAAGCAAATGTTTTTCTGATAATAGGATTACATGAGAAGACACATTTCTTTGTTTCTTCATCATAAACTGGTAAAATAGGATGATACATGTTTGGAGGAGTAACGTCGATCATTAATATACCATCAAAGTTTCTGATGTAATCATGTAGATCAGTTTCTTGGAATATTTTAATATTCAGTTTTTTACCCTGTGCCGATACTTTTTTGTCCAGGGGGCATTTGCACTTGAAATCAGGATTTTCAAAGTGAAGATTGCATGGGTAGTAATCCATGTCATGGATTTCGATGCATGGAGTACCTACAGGAAAGAGTAGTGGAATTTTCAACCCTGCTACAGTTATATCTTTTCCAATTTGAATAGAGGGGTACATGGAATGAACATCAATACATTTGATGATTTCATTAGGTTGAACTTTGTGGTAGAATTTACGGACTTCTGTTCGACCCCCTCTTAAAGCCAATTTAGCAAAATAGTGTTCATTGACTTCAAGAGCAGCCCATGATGATTGAGTGATTTCTTGAATAATAGAAGGGTCTTTTTCAGATTTTGATAGTAACAAGGATTGTTCCATAAGAAATAATTTGTGCATATATCCTGCAGCAGTAGTAAAATGCCATGGAGAAATAGCGAGGGTCGGGTTGTATTCTTGGATGATTTCAAGGCATTGTACATGATGTAGATAAACTATTTCACAAAGAATGTTTACATCATTCTGACAATACTCTAGTAAATACTTTTCGGCATCCCAGTCGTTTCTGCCTTCCCATTCCATTCTAAAATCTTGATGTTTTCTTCTTGACTCATCATCTTTCAAAGTAAACTTCAAATCGTAAAATTCGTCTCCTGGTAAAGTCCCAATATAGTCACGATATACTTCTCTATTAAAAAAATGTGGAAATTCTCCTTTCTCCATATGAATTTCAGAGTTTTGAAGGAAATCTTTAGCTAGAGAAGACAATGAACCAGAAAGATGAAGAAGAGAATCTTGAAACATGGTATGTCCAACTTTTAAACGTATCATTTGAGTACCACGAAGTAAAGGTTCAATTTTAAGATCTAATTGAAATTTGGAAATAGCCTCGAAAACTAATCTACCATCGTACCCTTTTGAATTGTGTGCGATGACAAGATTGTATCCATCATTGACTGTCAACATAAATTCAATAAACTCATCAATAGAATAGGAATGGTGAGATTCTTTTGTAAACACATTCTTCCAGACAACTAGATTAGGGACCTGGAAAGATTGAGTAATAAAGGAGATTTGATGTTCTAATGGGAAATATCCATCTTCATCCGTATCGTATGAAGGAATCGTTTTATCAGTTGCTATTAGGGCCGATTCAATATCATACACCCAAAGATTGTATTGATTTTTAAGTTCATCTTCAGTCTCTCCTATAAAAGGTTTATAGGATCTTGAAGAGTTCATGAAAATAGGACATCTATGATGTAACATAGAATCGTCTTTTGTACTGAATGACAATTGACATCCCCTGCATTGTTTTGAAAAGCAAGAGTGTTTGTTTGCTGAAGTATATAATTTACCACAATCTAAACATTCCTTGTAGGAAGCTGGAGTTCTTGAAATATCTCCACAGTGACAAGATTGAAGAGGGGTGGTAATACATGAACATTTGATACACCAGTTGTAAGTAGGACCTCTTCTTCTTATGAAAGCCTTGATTTTACTAATAGCAATAAAGTGATGATTTTGAACATCGTGATGAAGATAAATGATTTTCTCGTCGTCTTTTTCAATATACTCTACACCCTTAAAATCTCGGGTTGATGAAGATCTAGTGATTGTATTGACTATTACAATACGATATTTCGGAAAATGTTTTACGAATTCAGGGATTTGAGAAACAAGAACATCCTCTTTCCAATTAAATTTGTCCATAAGATCTATAGATCTCAAGTACCAGTTTTTCATTTCCCTTTTTTGTCCAATTTTTGTTTGAAAAGTTGTACCATAGTAACCTTCTCTAGCTAGAATGAAAACAATAGACGATGCTGCACAATTAACTATTCTTGTACATCGAGGATCATTTGCTACTTTAGGGACATTTAGAGTTTGGTGAATGATACCTATATTAATGACAATGATACCTTGAGTAGATAGACTCCATGATTTTCCTCGACCAGTATCAAAAGAAAGTGGATTAATCCAATATGTAAATTCAACATTGTATATTGTTAAATCAGGATTAGATCCAGCTCCAGTAGCTTTAAAGAAAATTTCTTGGATGGCTTCAAAATTAATATTTGAAACTTCAATATCTTCTGTATGAGCATGTCTTGAATCATCTATATTGTTCATTTGTAGAATTCCGGTTACATTTCTACGTAGATTATTATTGGTCCATAGTTGACGATAGGGGCGTAACTCTTGATAAATAGCTGCTCGTAATGCATCTCCAACTTGAGTAAAAACTCTAGCTTCGATGATCATTATTCCTCCTCTTGCTGTAGGAGTTATAGTTATAGTATCAGGGTGCCCGTCAGAATGTCGAGTGGTTAATACACTAAAGGTAGGAAGAGAATAATCAAAAGAAGGTGGGCGTATAGAGTTTTGCATGTCAGGCTATAATGAGGAAAAAAAAAAGGTTTATATAGTTAAGGTGGCGTTATATTAATAAACAGATATTATGAAATTGCGTGACGTGCTGGGACACGGTCGTTGAGGGTCAAGTACGTCCGAAGTTGTACATAGAAAATATCATAATAGTCATGATCTTGGATTTCGCTGATTGATTTGTAAATAATATCATTCACATAAATCAAATCAAAATGAAATCTTTTCTCTCCAATCTCTACATAAGCAAAGTAACTTTCCATATATTCATCTTTTGTAAATTTCGGAAAAATTAAATAATGTTCAATTTTTTCTTTAATTTCCTGAAAATGTCTTTTTCTGTTAATTTCAAAGATCATGCACCATATTTCTTTTGGGAGGGTGGTGGTCATAATATATGTTTAGGGAAAATATAGAAATAGATTTTATTTAAATAGAACCCAATCAAAGTACTCCTCGTGACGTCTTAGTTTAAACATCTCATTGTCTAACTCCACCGAGGTGAGCTCTTGGTCTGTACCCATTCTTTTTAATACTTCTTTTCCTTTCTTATCCAAATCCTTCCAGAATTTCATTTTGGATTTCTTTCTCTTTTTCTTAATAGGGGTGATGGGTGGAGGGGTTTTTTGAGGAGGAGTGGAGGGGGTAGAAGACATGGTGGGGATTAGAACTCATTACTTAGATTTTTATAGGAACTGTGGCGTGTCTGTGAATTAGAATTACACAGACTTGATTATGTAAGCTTTTATTATTTAAGGAAAAGAAGTATGTCTTGTGAAAAAATGATGTTTTGTATTCGTTGTAAAAGACCTGGTCATTTAATCAAAGATTGTTTTGCCTACACTGACATTTATGGGAAAATTCTACCTGAACTGATTGAAGAAACTGATAGTGAATATGATGAAGATTCTGATTATTTGGGTAGTGAAAGTGATTAAAAATATTGTATTTATTAAAGTTCATGTTCAGAACTAATTTCAATAATTTTATCTTTCAATTGAGAAATGGCCTTGATTCGATATCGTTCAGATAAACAAGTCATGTCTTTCAAAAACATCTCAAAATGAGAATTGGCTGCAATTTGATAGAATCGGTAATTGGAAAGCTCTTCTTGAACCTGTACTAGTTTCTTTTGCATTTGTTCAGTTTCAAATTCAGCCATAGCTAATGAAATTAAAAGTTCTTGATTCTTCTTTCGCAGTTTTTCATTTTCAAGAATAATTGCAATACGGGTAGAATGTGTTGGTGATGGAGGCGGTAGCGTATCGAGTTGAGGTGAGATAGGGGGGATACTAATGGGTGAGGAGGGGATAGAGTAGTAAGGGTTAGAAGTCATTAGGGATTCTGTTTGTTTTGATTTTTTCTTTTATAGGCGATGTGGCGCTTTTTTTTTTTTTCATGTAGCATCCATTTTTATTGGCTTACGTAAGATCTTTTATTGGCTTACGTAAGATCTTTTATTGTATAAAATTTTGGTGGAGAAAATTTCCTCGGATCTAAAAGCTGATCTAACGGATTAAAAAGCTGATCTAACGGATTTTTTAAATAGATTTGTCCGAATAATGGCTATTTCGGAGTTTTATCCCATGACCAGGGACCTGGAGCGCCACAATTGTCCTTATTTCTATATACAGGGGGGCTATGGGCTAGGATTAAAAAAGAAATATAAAATTGTCCTTATTTCTATATATACAGGGGTCTAGGGGCTAGGGTATAGGGGCTAGGGTCTAGGGTCTAGGGTCTAGGGTTAGGGTTAGGGTTAGGGTTAGGGTTAGGGTTAGGGTTAAAAAAGAAATATAAATTGTCCTTATTTCTATATACATATACTCTCTC
>Ga0209134_10000088_pt1 | contig 24821 bp, 25 predicted proteins | sample LauGreSp1BDMLBSN_2_FD_187566 | JGI IMG/M metagenome (GOLD analysis project Ga0209134, IMG submission 187566) | Freshwater lake microbial communities from Lake Michigan, USA - Sp13.BD.MLB.SN (SPAdes) (version 2) | ecosystem: Environmental > Aquatic > Freshwater > Lake | place: Lake Michigan, USA... | reverse complement strand
CAACACAAACCTGGTTGCCAGCTCTCTGGGTCTCAATGATGCGAGCGGCGACGTGCTTGATCTTCTCAGCATCGCCTACAGACGAGCCGCCGTATTTTTGCACAATTAGCGCCAATTGAGATCTCCAGATTAGGAAAAGGGGGGAATATTCAACGCTGAACTCCACCCAGTTTAGCCCACTGAGGGCCTAGAGCCTACTGCTAACTAACTACTCGACGGCCTTCAAAAGCCCGCCCTAGTGTCACTTCATCAGCGTATTCAAGGTCTCCACCAACAGGCAGCCCTGAAGCCAAGCGGCTAACTGTGATACCCAGTGGAACCAGGAGTCTGGTTAGGTAGGTAGCCGTAGCCTCACCCTCAAGGTTCGGGTCGGTAGCAATAATGACCTCTTTGATCTCAGGGTCATTTAGACGAGACATTAGCTCACGGATTCGAAGGTTATCTGGACCAATTCCTTCGATAGGGCTAATCGCTCCACCTAGCACGTGATAGAAACCCCGGAACTCTCTAGTTCTCTCAATAGCCTGAACATCTTTAGATTCTTCAACCACACAAATAGATTCTTTAGTTCTTCTTGGGTCTCTGCAGATGTTGCAAAACTCATGTTCAGCGACATTGAAACATGTTGCACAAAAACGAACTCGCTCTTTAGCTTCAAGAAGAATCTTCGCTAACTCTTGGGCCTGGTCATCGTCAGTTTGAATCAGATAAAAAGCAATTCTTTGAGCAGACTTAGGGCCAACACCAGGAAGCCTTGATAAAGCATCAATTAGATCTTGAACTACACCTTCATACATCTAATTAGTTTCCTTCAATAGGTTCAGCACCTAATAGATTACGAAGAACAGAATCCCCTACCAATGAATCTTCATCAATAAGTTTGTTTCTGTTTTCATTTACTGCTTTGCTCTTATCTTCTTTAGCAGGTTTAGCTACCTTAGCTATTGGCTCTGTTGGAGCTGCTGCTTTAGGAGTTGATACCTGAACAATAGGTTCTCCTGCAGTTGATACAGCAGCACGATACTGAACACGAACTCCTAATACTTCAAAGATTGCTCTACGAAGAAGTTCGCTAGGACTGTTAGTCCCGCCATCACGGAACACGGTCTTGTCATGCTCATTAGCAAAAAGAATGTCTAGAACTTGACCATCAAAAGCAACTGGAGTTTGGGTGTAGACATTCTGCCAAGCTGCTCTAGAAATACCAGAGAGAGCACTCTTTATCTCTTCCCAAGAGTTCTTCATCATTTCCCAAGTGACTTCAGGAGCACCACTAACGACAGGAATCTGATTAGTCACTGGAGCAACAGTTGGAATAACAATTGGAGCAACAGCGGCTACCGGTTGAGTCTGTGTTGAAAGAGGTGCTGCCGGAGCAGAAGCCGCAGGTGCTTTAGCTGGGGCAGCTGGAGCTTGGGCTGGAGCGTTACCACCAAGACCCATACGGCGTTCTAGCCTGTCAATACGAGCAAGTGAGCCTGTTTCAGTTGAGTCCTGAGCAGGAACTAATACTTTGGCAACCATGAGTTCTAGCTGCAACTTAGGGCTAGTAGCGCCGTTCATGCGGGTTAGACCTTCAGCAATAACTTCAGCTGCATATGTAAGTTCGGCTCTTCCGAATCTCTCAACCTGCAATCTCATTCGGTCTAGCTGATCTTGAGGAATATCTCTAAGAACTGTCTTAGCCTTTTCACCGACAGAACCAACAACAATTAGATCTCTGATTCTCTCAAGTAGATCTTCAACAAAGCGAGATGGGTCTTGACCGCTTTGGATAACCTGGTCAACGCTTGCAAATACTTCAGCAGCATCACCTTTACCAAATGCATCAATGAAGGTGTCAAGAAGTGCAGAGTCTGTGTAACCAAGAAGGCCAACTGCACGATCGTAAGTAACGTGATTCTTCTCTGAACCAGCTAGCAGCTGATCTAGAAGAGACAGGGAATCTCTAACCGACCCTCCACCTGATCTAACAACCAGGCTTAGAACTCCTTCGTCAACAGTTGCCTTCTCAGAGGCAATCATTTCCCCTAAGTACTCAATCATTTGAGCAGGAGGAACAAGACGGAATGGATAGTGGTGAGTTCTTGAACGAATAGTTGAAATAACTTTTTCAGGTTCAGTTGTAGCAAAGATGAACTTAACGTGGGCAGGTGGTTCCTCAACTACCTTCAAAAGAGCATTGAAGCCATCTTTGGTAACCATGTGGGCCTCATCAAGAATGAAGATCTTGAATCTATCTCTGGTTGGAGCGAATGCGATACGCTCACGAAGCTCTCTAGCATCTTCAACTTTGTTGTGGCTAGCAGCGTCAATTTCAATTACATCTAGCGATCCAGCACCATCTCTTGAAAGTTCGATACAAGACGCACACTTACCGCAAGGGGTATCAGTTGGTCCTTCAGCACAGTTCAAACAACGAGCAAGGATTCTTGCAGAGGTAGTCTTACCGCAACCTCTAGGCCCACTAAACAAATAAGCATGGTTCACTCGGTCGGTACGTAAAGCAGCCATCAAAGGCACGGTAACTTGAGTCTGCCCAATGAGTTCTGAGAATGACTCTGGGCGATAACGACGATAAAGAGCTGTGGACACGTTTAGAGCCTAAACCTCTCGCCTGACAATGGAGTGAAATTGTTGTGAGACTCCCCGCACACCCATCAGAGCCCAGTTACCCTTGCTATCTTTCGATCCTGGGGGAGTTAGCCGAGGTGACGCCGCACGGGGAGTCCTCAACCATTCTAAACCAGCCAAGTCGCGGGCTTAACCTTCGCTTAATCAACACATAACCTCAACTTCACCTGGATTTAACTCACCGAACAAAACTTGACATTGTGAGGCAAATTTTTACCAGTTATGTCGCGATTGGGGATTCCCTATCCGAAGGCTTAGGTGACTTTTCTTTCCTCGAACGCAGGGTTCATTCAGGCTGGACAGATCGCTTGGCAACCCTTTTAGCTAGAGAAGCATCTCTCGAAGGCCTTGACTTCAAATACGCCAATCTCGCAATTCGAGGGGCTAACATAGCAGCCATTATGGGCTCTCAGCTAGATCGGGCTCTCGAAATGAAGCCAGATCTAGTAACGGTGATGGCTGGTCAGAATGACTTCTTTTGCAAGCCAGAGAACATGCCTGAATTAGAAAGAGTGTTTCGAGAAGGTATTCAGAAACTTCTTGATGCTGGTTGCCACGTCATAGTCTCAAACACAATCAATCCAATACACCTAGTAGTTTTCAGACGTTTGGCAAGGCTAGCTACAACCATGACGGAAATGATTGAAAGAGTCGCCAAAGAACTTAATGTTCCAATTCATGATGTTCACCGCATAGACTCACTGGCCGAAGTAAGATACTGGGCAGAGGACATGGTGCACTTTTCGGGACCTGGACACATCAAGGTAGCTAACAAGGCAGCCGAGCTACTCCAACTTAGATACCGACAGAGTGAGTTTGATGACTGTGAAATCTGGGTGCCAAAACGTGGGCTGGTTGGAACCACACGCTGGCTTGTGATCCATGTGATTCCATTCATGGTCAGAAGAGCAAGAGGTGTTACTGCGGGTGACGGCATGGAGCCTAAACTTCCAGAACTAACTTCATACAAAGGCATAGCAATGGATTTTGAGCCAGCTCTCAACTACGCTTCAGCTGGGACGCTTAGTTCTGAGTATCTAAAAGCTTCTTAGCTTTCTTACGCTTCAAAAAATCCCTAGCCAATTCAAAAGGCAGTGGCAAAGAACTCAGCACGACAAAACCAATCACCCAGAGCTCAACGTGCTCTTTCACAATAGGTATATTTCCCAGACCCCAACCGAGAAGTAGTAGACCACCGCCCCAGAGCAGCGCGCCAATAATGTTGTATTTCAAGTACTTCTTACTGTCCATGTTCATCATTCCCATGAACATAGGCACTAGTGCTCTTAGTATCGGAATGAACCTAGCTAGCACTATTGCCCTAGGCCCATACTTCTCGATTATTGCGTGTGACTTAGCGATGTTCTCTTCATTGAAAATGAAGTTTCTCTTGCGCTTGTTAAGTATTGCCGGACCTAGTTTCCTGCCTGTCCAATAGCCGACTTGACTACCAGCGATTGCTGAAACTATGACTATTGGGACAGCTAGCCAAATTGGAAAATTCAGTGTTGTGCTGAGAGTGATTCCAAGAATAAAAATCAGAGAGTCGCCTGGTAAAAAGGATCCCAGAATAGTTGCTGTCTCAATAAAAAGAATTAGCCCCACACCTAGGACGGCGAGGGTACCAAAGGACTCAATCAATACTTGAGGATCAAGCAACTAGCAGCCTTCTCGGATCTGACATTCTTACCTCATCAATTGCTGACATATAGAACTCTATAAGTTTCGCATTGTTTGCGGCCCATGACTTATCGAGAACACTACGTCTACCCCCTTCGCCTATCCGGGCGGCTAAGTCAGAGTTTGCCAGCACAGATTCAAGAACTGGGGTGAAAGCATCTGGCTCGTGCGGATCAATTAGATAGCCTGACGCACCTGATTCAATGAGAAATTTTGGTCCACCAGAATTTGGGGCCAATACCGGCACACCTGCAGCTTGGGCTTCCTGAATCGTTTGTCCAAAAGTCTCTTCTGTTCCGAAATGCACAAAAGCATCCATGCTCGCATAGCAATCTGCTAGCTCTTCCCCGCTCTTCTTTCCGACGAACTTTACGTTAGCGCTTCTGAACTTGTTCTCTAAGGAGTCACGTTCTGGCCCATCACCAACAATTAGGAACGTGGTGTTTGGAATATTGAATAGTTCACTGAATCTTCCAACCTGTTTCTCGGCTGCAAGTCGACCAACGAAACCAACAATCTTTTCACCATTTGGCGCGATTTGGTTTCGGAGGCTCAATGCTCCTTCTCCAGACTTTCGGTTTGGGTGATAAAGATCTAGATCTACTCCTCTGCCCCACACCGAAACATTGCTCAGACCTATTCTCCTCAGGTATTCGGACACCTCAGTTGTTGGGGCTAAGTTGATTGTTGCTCCAGCGTGAAAGTTAGCCATAGCTCTATCCACAAACGGTCGAAGCGCTTTGAATCCATATCGCTCAGCGTAGGCGGCTATATCTGTCTGGAATATTGCTACCGATGGAACAAAGTTTCGTTGGGCCCATGCCACAGCTTGCCCTCCCAGCAATACTGGCGAAGCAGCATGAACTATGTCGGGTTTGAACTCATCAAGGATTTTGGCAACAAATGGATTAGGCAGTCCAAGTTGGAATTGGAAGAAGGGCACTGAAGGAACTCGGTAAGTCCTAAAGCCATTGAAGTATTTCCCTGGAGTTGTTGGTGCAATGACTATTGCCTCATGGCCCTCGGCCTTAAGTGTTTCCAAGACCCTGACAACAGAGTTTGCTACACCGTTGAATACCGGTGGAAAGCTTTCAGTTACTATGGCAACTCGCACGTTCGAAGACTATGAAAATAGCATCTCCGAAGTGCATTTTCAAAGTAAATGCCATCTAAACTTATGGTTAAGAATTCACGCTAACTGAGGCTATCTAGGCTGAAACAGGGTTACCCAGTTACCCTAATTCTTCCCAGAAGAGGGAGGTTACTTCTTTGAAGACTTTGCCTCCTGCAAGGCAATAGCATCTGCTATCTGCTGACGGGTTTCCCTAATCTTCTCCAAGGCCAAAGCCTGACCACCTTCCTGATAGGCAACCGCGATACTGGCAGCTATTCCTGGAGTTAGATCATCAAAATTGACTGAGGAAAGCATAGACGCTTTGTCTCTATTAGAAACAGCGATAGTCAAGGTGATGCCGTTGTCCCCTGCTTCTAGGTTTACAAGCTTGTCTAGATCGAATTCACGGACTACATTCTCACCGGCAAAGACAATTCTCTGGTTTGTAAAAGTTGAGGTGCCAACATCTATCGGGGTTGATTCCTCTGGGTTTCTTCTACTTCTACCTGAGTAGCCACCAACGTTTGCTCTTACATTTCCAAAGATTGGAAGGCTCACTCCTCCGAAACCACCAGAGCTGGTTGAGCCATTGCTTCGGAACTCATTCAACATGGTTTGGTTGGTTCGAGCAATTACGACTTCGCCCTTTCTGGTGGAGAACACGTAATCGTCTTCTTCAAAATCGCCACCCTCCATGACCGCAAGGATCGCTGCTTGTTTATGCAAAGATTCTAGAGCTTCACGGTTCTTGGCTCTGGTGCTTAGAAAGAGGTAGGTGGAGAAAGATACGAGTAATGCAAAATTGATAACCACCAGCATGTAAGCAGAGTTATCCCCCTTAGCTCTGCCATCTAGCCAGACCCATAGTGACCCAATAAGCAAAGACAAAATGACAATCAGCCAGTTGATCTGTCTCTTTGATAAACCCATCATTAGAACTCCTTTATCCAGATATCACCCTACTCTTGGCTTCAGACATCGTCGTTCTCAATTGGGTCTAGAACTGGCTGTATCGGGGTACTCTAATCCCCAACTAAACTAGACAAGTCCGAGATACATCCCAGGAGAATTCGCCTAGTGGCCTATGGCGCCAGCTTGGAAAGTTGGTTGGGTGCAAGCCCTCGGGGGTTCGAATCCCCCATTCTCCGCCAGCAACTCCCTTGATTTAGAGCCTCAGTAGAGGCGTTTATTGAGGGAGTTTTTGCTTAATGTGCAATGTTGTGTGCAATGTCGCCCGATTGTATTCGGAGTATTCCGCTTGCGAGCTAATTAGGATTTTTTTACCCATCTAAACGTGAGCAAGGTGAAGACGACTCCAAGGGCAACCCAAATAGCAATTGCAATCGCCACTTGATCCAGAAACCACTCTCCACCAAGCTCAACGGACTTGAATTGGTCGGGGTAGAACACCGCTCTGAATCCCTGCCCAATCCATTTCACAGGAAACACACTCGCAAAGTTTTGTAGCCATTCAGGAAGAGTTGTAAACGACAGATATATCCCTGAAATGAATTGAAGAATGAGAATTGGAGGCAATATCACGGCATTGGCACTCTTGGCACTCCTTGGAAGGGCGCTAATTGCGATTCCCAAAATACTCGATGCCAAGAGACCCAAGTAGAACACCCAGGCAAAGGTGAGCCAAAGCTCCATAGTCTGAGGAAGGTGAGCTCCAAATACAAAGCGTGCCGTGAGCACAATCGCTACCGCCTGCAGGGTTGCCGACACAAAAACTTGACCGAATTTTCCGATGAAGTAAGAAACAGGCGAAATTGGCGAGCCAGAGAGTCTCCGCAAAGTTCCATCGTGCTTTTCGATAGCCATGTCAATACCCAAGTTCTGAGCTCCCGACACCAAAACTCCCATAGCCAACATTGCTGGCAGGTACACGTCTGCAGAAGTTAGAACCCTGCCGGCTCCGGGTAAATCAATTTCAAGGTTAGAAAATGCAGCAGTAAAAATAACGAGCATAATCAGAGGGAAGAAAAAGTTGAAAAAGACAGCGTCAGGTGTTCTGATGTAGCTCTTCAGCTCGTAACCAATTCTCCTTATGCCAACGCCAAGAATGGAAGGTAGCTCAGTCTTCAATCTTCACTCCGTTTCGATGGTCAGCAATTAGCTGAAGGTAAACCTGCTCTAGATTCGGTACCTTGACCTGAAGGTTCTCTGGTTCCTTGCCAATTCTTTTTGAGAGCTCACCAATAAACAAAGCTGGGTAATCGGTGCGCTCGATGCGTTGCACCCCGGCCTCCACCCAAGAGACCTCAGGTTTGCGACTCTCCCGACCACCGATCTCAGCAATTTTTCCAAGGGCAACAAGCTTTCCATCGACAATAACTCCGCCCCTGTGTCCAAGCTCCTCGGCTTCGTCTAGGTAATGAGTGGTCAGCATGATTGTCATTCCCTCCTGCTGCAGCCCACGAATAACCTCCCAAAAAGCTCTCCTAACTTCTGGGTCAAAACCAGTTGTTGGTTCGTCTAAAAACAAAACCTCAGGATTTCCGATCAAGCCCAGCGCAACATCTACTCTGTGCTGCTGACCGCCAGAGAGCTTCTTTACAGGCTCTGAAGCCTTACCCTGCAGCCCAACTGCCTCGATAACTTCTTCAACTTTTCTGGGGTTTGGATAAAGGCTCGCAAAGTGAGTGATTATGTCTCGGACAGAAAGTCGACCAAGGTCGCCAGCGGATTGTTGAACTATTCCAATTCGAGCCCGGAACGCACGGCTGGCTCTTTGTGGATCCTGACCGAGAACTTTTACTTCTCCAGATGTTCTGGTTCGAAAGCCCTCCAATATCTCTATCGTTGTTGTCTTTCCAGCCCCGTTTGGACCGAGAAGAACGAAGGTCTCGCCCCTTGAGACACTAAAACTTACGTCGTCGACAGCCTGAAAGTCTTTGTACCCCTTTGATAGACCCATGACTTCGATTGCACTCACACTAACAACTTAGCCAAAACACTCATTAGCGTCAATTGCCATACCAATGGCGTAGAAAACAATTTCTCAAACCAAAACCTCTGGATTTATGCGGGTAAGAAGTTATTGTGGGAGATTTTGCTGGTCATGACTTTCTAGCCAATCATCAAAACAGGTTTTTCCCACTAGAGTTTCGCCCTTGCCACGCAAATCGCCTGAAGCCATTCCTCTTCCAAAAATCCCCGGAAGCGGAAACTCGAGAACCAATTTCTTCAAGCCGTCGAAAGCGATCTGCCTTCGAGCCAGATCAGCTAAAACTTCATTTCTTGGACCAACCAAATCCGTTGCGCGCTCAAGTGGTCTTCCTTCTGCAATATCCACTAGGTGTTGCCCCACTTCCCTTGCTGCCACTGGTCGCATAAGGCATTTTGGAAGAAGCGCAATCGGTCCAGGCATACTTTGCAGTTGCTGGGTCACGAACTCATGAAATTGGGAGGACCTGGCAATTGTGTAGGGGGTTGTTCCTCTTTGGATGGTTCGCTCTTGTTCGAGCTTCCCCGCATAGTAACCACCGTCAATCTCATCGATACCGACAATCGATAAAGCCACGTGGTGTTTCACCCGGGTCTGCGCCTCTGCGCTCAGGATGTTGTTTGTGACGGTTGAAAAGAATTTTCGCGCAGCTTTAGCGCTCAGCGTAGTTTTGTTGGTGACGTCGATGACTACATCCACGCCATCGAGAGCCTCCGCCAAACCCTCGCCAGAAATTAAATCGATGCCATTTCTTCGGGAAATCGAGACAACTTCATGTCCTCGGTTTTCGGCAGCAGTAACGGCAAACTTACCCACTAGTCCAGTCCCACCGGCGACAGCAATCTTCATCAAAAACCTCCCTCTCTAAAGTAAGACTCGAGAACGGAAATGTCCAATTCAGGAACCGGATTGGGTTAGTTCGAATCCCCCATTCTCCGCCATTCACTCCCCTGATTAAAAGATCTGAAAAGAACTTGATCAGGGGAGTTTTTCGCTGCAAAGTGCGTGTTGAACTTAGTTCAGGTAAGACTTTGTAGATAAATGTTGCATTAATGCTATGTAGTATGTATGCTACATGCATGAGTAGAAACGCAGAAGTACCCGTCTTCAATCAAATCGAGCAAGTCCGAACAGCACGAGGGCTTAGCCGGCAAGATTTAGCCGATCTGGTTGGAGTTCACTACCAAACCATTGGTTACCTGGAACGTGGCGAATACAGCCCTTCTTTGGTTCTAGCCCTTCGAATATCAGAAGCGCTGAACCAATCGGTATCTGAGTTGTTCTCACTAACTGACCCAAGAAAAGGAAAGAAGTAATGTCTAAGAAAAACAAAATCTATTGGTCTCTGGGCGTAACCGAAAAGGGCACAAGAGCTTTACTAACTGATGAGAACTCGAAGTTCAAATGGCTTAGGTATCAGCGCAACAGAAGATTGCTAGTAGTTCTTGAGTTGCTTGGTCTTGTGGTGATTGCCTTAGGTAGCTACTACCAATCCATTAAAACTAATCTGAACATTTCCGGCGCAGTAGAAGTAATAACCTTTAGCCTCGCGGCAATCGCGGCAATCATGCTCACCCTAGGTACTTATTCCTTACTTCGAGTTGCCGTTAGAGGAATTGCAGATGCGCCAAATGAGCTCTTAGACGAGAGACAGATTCAAATCCGCGACTCTTCATACAGACAGGCATATCTGGCAATGGGCTATCTAATTTTGGTGCTCTTCCTAGTTATGTTTTTCGGTCCAGATCTTCGACTATTCGAGCCAGAGGGTAACGATGGTAGCTTCCTACTTATTGCTTCCTTGTTTGCGTTTGCATCTCTACCTTCAATGTTTATTGCCTGGCGTGAGAAAGACATCTAGGGGCAACTCATGGACTTAGAACAACTTGGACTGTTTGGAATCTTTCTTGCTGGGGCTATCCCATGGTTTGAAGCAATTGGAGTGGTTCCCGCTGGAATCGTATTTGGTTTAGATCCGGTATTGACAGTGTTGTTTGCTGTCGCGGGAAACATCATCTCTATTGCAGTGTTTGCTTATGGTGGAAATGCAATTCGAGAATGGATTGTGCGAAAGAGAGTAGCTAAAGGCAAACCAGCGGAGTCCCCTAAATTCGCCAAGGCTCAAGCTGCCTTTGAGAAGTATGGTATTTACCTAATGGCCATTCTTGACCCAATACTTATTGGGACTCCGTTTGGTGCCGCTGCTTCTGTCGCGGCTGGGGTTAAGCCACTCAAGGTAACCATAGTGCTTTCAATTGGCATGGTGATTTGGGCTGTTGCAATTGCCTGGCTATTCGTCGCCTTAGGGATAACCATAGATTCTTTCTAGTTACAGAGCACTAACCGCTTCCAAGGTGGGCGGAAACTACACTGAATATTGACCATAAATCTGAGGAGAAAAGTGAACGCTGAACAGTTTAGAAACCTAATCATTGTAATTACCCTTGCAATTGCAGCACTCAAAGTGATTCTGAATGTGTTGGATGTGAGATCGAGTCGAACTGCATTAGCTGGTAGCCCAAGTGCTGAAGTGCAGAAGGCTGTTGAATACACATCCACCAAGAGACGATTTGAGTCAACCACCACAGTTATCAGTGCTGTGGTTGTTCTAACCTTCCTTGTCCTTGGACTCTATGGTCAGATTCAACAGTCAATAGCCCGCGCCATCGAGGGTCAGATTTGGCAAGACCTAGTGTTCCTACTTGTAATGGCCCTTGGTCTTTTCGTACTTGGTATCCCAGGTTCTATATACAAAACCTTCGTGATTGAAGCTAAGTTCGGTTTCAACCGAACCACTGTCAAGACCTTTGTCATAGATAGAATTCGAGGCATTATTCTCGGTATTGTAATTCTTGGCCCTATTCTGCTTGGCTTACTTTGGGTCTATCAGCAACTCCCGAACCAGATCTGGTGGATAGCTTTCCTAGCTATTAACCTCATCTCCTTAATTACCGCTGCAATCGGCACCAGCGTAATTCTTCCTCTATTCAATAAATTGAAGGAACTACCAGAGGGAGAATTACGAGACAAGATTCTCGCGCTCTGTGAAAAGCAGGACTACAAACTAAAACGCATCTATATAATGGATGGTTCTAAGCGATCTTCTAAGACAAACGCTTTCTTTAGCGGTATTGGCAAAACCAAGACGATAGTTCTTTTTGATTCCCTGATTGAAAAACACACTGTTGATGAAGTAGTTGGAGTCTTAGGTCACGAAATGGGACATGACAAGCTAGGACACATTCGTTCCATGCTGCTTCTAAACATGCTGCAGAGTTTTATAGTCTTTGCTCTATTTGGCTGGGCTCTGCAAGAGCCGGCTCTGTCGGAGGCTTTAGGGGGAAATGGAATCCAACTAGTTCTTTCACTAATTGCTTTTGGGATGCTCTTCTCCCCGATCAACTTCTTACTGGGAATATTTGACAATTCCATGACCAGGAGAAACGAGCACGGTGCAGATGTCTTTGCTTCTAAGGTTTATGGCAAAGAACACATAATCTCTGCTCTAAAGAGACTTAGCACAGACAACCTAGCTAACCCTGCTCCGCATCCGCTATATGTCTTGGCCTACTATTCTCATCCACCAGCAAGTAAGCGTGTATCTCACGTCCAGGAGACAAAGATCGCCTAACTGGTCTGAAACAAAAGTTCACCCACGGTTGCGTATATATTGGCTAAGGTCACGATGTGCACTGCCGAGATTACAAGGTTGCTAATTACAACAGGGTGGCTGAGCTTACCCACAGTAAATGGGGTTGTGAGTTTATAAACAACCTGCACTAGTAATAGAGCTGCCACAAAAGCTGGAGCTGGAGTGAACAATAGAAAAACCGAAACAACAAGTATCGATAGATATATGGACATCAGTATTCCGCGCGCTGGTGTGAAGACTCCCCAGGTTTTGTCAACAATAGGAGACTTCATAGCCATAAGTACAACTATTGGAATTAGGACCAGGATATTGATTGCCAGTGAAACGTAGATCATGGTTTCCATTTAACTCTTATCAAACCTGTCTTTAGCAGAATTGCGGTTACCTGTCGCAGGTACTAGTTCCTTGACTTTACCAAAACCAAAGGTTGGCATGTTCACGTACATGTTCTCTACGCCACCTTTTGGAACCACATAGGTTTCATGCCAGATACCAACGGCATTTGATGACCTGGCTGCTTTGTTGAATGCTTTCCATGCTGGCAGGTGTTCCGAATCTGTTGCCTTGGCGTACTCTAGAAGCTTTTCGGCGCTCTCCCAGTATTGAACCAAGATCAAAGTTCGGCTGAACCACATCTGATAAGACTTGAAACCTAGTTGTGGGTTTTTGTAGAGCTCGGGCAGCATCCTCGCCATTGCCATGAAAACTGGTACCCATTGATGAAAGGCCAATACATTGTTGATTCGCATGCCGATCAGAAATACAACAATACCTTCATCGGTAACTGCAGTCATGCGACCTTTATTTATCTTGCTCACTGTGTGGTAACTCCATTTTCTTTCGCTACTTCAATATGGTTTTTTCCCTAACCTCTTTACTAATTGACGAGAAGGAAGAGATTCTCTTTATGGGCTCGGAAACTCTGCCGGTCAAGTGTAATAAGACCTTAAAGAGCCTTCAGAATATCGTTGACTCTATCCTTGGCATCACCAAAGAGCATCTTGGCATTTGGCTTGTAGAACAGTGGGTTAGCAACTCCTGCGTAACCAGAGGCCATTGATCTCTTGAAGACAATCACGTTCTCTGCTTCCCAAACCTTTAGTACAGGCATGCCTGCAATTGGGCTTGATGGGTTTTCAGTTGCTGCTGGGTTCACTGTGTCGTTAGCTCCGATAACTAGAACTACCTGAGTCTTAGCTAGGTCATCATTGATCTCGTCCATTTCTAGAACGATGTCATAAGGGACCTTAGCTTCAGCAAGAAGTACGTTCATGTGTCCTGGGAGACGACCAGCAACTGGGTGGATTCCAAACTTCACATCCACACCCTTCTCACGCAATCTCTTAGCAAGTTCTGCAACTGGGTACTGAGCTTGTGCTACCGCCATTCCATAGCCTGGGGTGATAACAACAGTCTTAGCTGAGCTAAGTAGTTCAGCAACAGAGGCTGCATCTATCTCAGTGTGTTCACCTGTTTCTTCTTCACCCTGAGGTGCTGCTTCAATTCCATAGCCACCGAAGATAACCGCTATGAAGCTTCGATTCATTGCCTTACACATGATGTATGAAAGGTACGCACCTGAGGAACCAACTAGAGCACCGGTAACAATCAAGAGGTTGTTGCTTAGTAGGAATCCAGTTGCTGCAGCTGCCCAACCTGAGTAGCTGTTTAGCATCGAGACCACCACAGGCATGTCTCCTCCACCAATGGATGCAACTAGGTGCCAACCAAGAGCTAGAGCCAAAACGGTAACTGCAATTAGAAGAGAAACATCGTGAGTAATTACGTAGGCAACTGTTAGAGCTATAAAGCCAACTAGAGCTACTAGGTTTATGTAGTTTCTACCTGGCAGAATTAGCGGCTTTGAAGATATCTTGGCTGAGAGCTTTAGATAGGCAACAATCGAACCTGTGAAGGTAATGGCACCAATGAAAACTCCAATGAATACTTCAGCACTGTGAACAGCTTCGAGTTCAGCAGAATTGAATTCTTTAGCGTGCAGCGCTCCATTCCAACCAACTAGAACTGCAGTTAGACCTACGAAGCTGTGGAAGAGAGCGATCAGTTCTGGCATACCGGTCATGGCTACAACCTTGGCTCGCCATAGTCCAATAACTCCACCTGCGATAAGTGCTACAACTAGAAGCCCTAAACCAATAAAAGAAGTTTCACTCCACTCACCAGAGAAAGATAGCCAGATTGTTGCTGCCATGGCGATAGCCATACCTGCAACTCCATAACGAATACCAGTTCTACCGGTTTCATGCTTACTTAGGCCTGCGAGGCTCATGATGAATAACAGTGCAGCAGCAACGTATGCTGCGTTAGCGATAGCTTGAACAGTCATTATTTGTCTCCTCTAGTGAACATCTTGAGCATTCGAGAGGTTACCGCGAAGCCACCAAAGACGTTGATGCTGGCAAGTAATACACCTACCGCAGCAAGAACTTGAATCAAAACGTTAGCATCAGTGATCTGCAAGACAGCAGCCACGACAACAATTCCAGAGATGGCGTTGGTAACGCTCATAAGTGGAGTGTGTAGAGCGTGGTGCACTTTACCAATCACATAGAAACCAATAACAACCGAGAGCATAAGAACTAGGAAGTGCTCCGGTAGTGGAGCTGGAGCTAGAGAAACAAGTCCAACCAATACCGCTAGACCTACCGCAATAAGCGAAGCTCTAGTCCTTGAAGACATTTTCTTCTTCTCTGGAATTACAACTTCTTCAGCTTTGGCAACAGGAGCTGCTGATACTTGGACCGGTGGTGGTGGCCAGGTAATCTCACCTGATTTCACAACTGTTACTGATCGCTGAACGACATCTTCAAAGTCAATAACTGCGTTTCCATCTTTAGCTGGAGTTAGAAGCTTTAGTAGGTTCACAAGGTTTGTTCCATAAAGCTGAGATGACTGAGCAGGTAGACGAGAAGGAAGATCTGTGTAACCCAAAATAGTTACACCATTCTCGGTGACAACCTTTTGTCCAGCTACCGATCCTGCTACGTTTCCACCTTGAGCTGCTGCCATGTCAACGATTACGCTGCCTGGCTTCATTAGTGAAACATCCTTTGCTGTAATAAGTAGTGGAGCAGGTCTTCCTGGAATCAAAGCGGTAGTAATAATAATGTCAACATCCGCTGCCTGCTCAGAGTAAAGCTCTGCTGCTCTTTGCTCATATGCCTTGCTGGTCTCTTTGGCATAGCCATCGCTGGATTCCATCTTTTCTTCGACTTCAACAGCTAGGTACTCGCCACCGATTGACTTAACCTGGTCAGCAACTTCTGGTCTTGGATCTGTTGCTCGAACAATTGCACCCAAGCTAGATGCTGAACCAATCGCTGCAAGACCTGCAACACCTGCTCCTGCAACTAAGACTTTTGCTGGAGCTACTTTTCCAGCTGCAGTTACCTGACCTGTGAAGAAGCGACCAAATTCATGAGCTGCTTCAATTACTGCACGATAACCTGCGATGTTTGCCATAGAGCTAAGCACGTCCATTGACTGTGCTCTAGAAATTCTTGGAACCGCATCCATAGCCAAAGCAGTAACACCATGGGCAGCAAGTGCAGTAAGTAGTTCTGGTTTTAGTGCTGGAGATAGAACACCAACTAGGACTGCACCTTTTTTCAGTAACTTGATTTCATCATCTGATGGAGCATTGACTCTCAACACAATGTCGGCATTCCATGCCGCAGCAGTTGCTACAACCTTTGCTCCTGCTGCCTCATAGGCAGAATCTGGGAAAGAAGCCTTAGCACCCGCACCTGATTCAACAACAACTTCGAATCCAAGGGATCTAATGAGTTTTACCGTTTCTGGGGTGGCGGCTACTCTAGCTTCCGCCTGTGGCTCTGCTACTACACCAATTAGGGACACGTTGCTCCTTATAGAAGATAACTTTTCACCAAGTCTAGTTGCTATAAGGGGTTAGCCCTAAGCGCTAAATGTCGCACAAAGTGGCTAAAAGCTGGCAAGACAACCAAGTCCTTGGTCTCTCAGGAAATGAGGTTGTCTTCATCAAAGATTGTTATCCTTTAGCGGTTTTGCCACTGGAACCAAGACAAACGCGAGAGCACTTATTGCTCCAACGGATAGAAGAGCCATAAGTATTCCAACTTCTTCGCCCAAGAAACCAACAACAGGTGGTCCTGCCAGGAATGCGCAATAACCAATAGTTGAAACAACACTTATCCTTGCTGCTGCTCTCTTGGGGTCATCTGATGCCGCTGACATTCCTACTGGGAAACCTAAGCTCGATCCCAGACCCCAGATAGCTGCTCCAAAATAAGCTCCAACTTCTCCCCCAAATACAAAAAGCAAACTGCCAATTAGTGCTGCAGCAAACAGAACTCTCAGCACAAGCACTCGACCAAATTTGTCTAGCGCCATGCTTCCCAATACTCGGCCTGCAGTCATGAATAACAGGAACGCTGATAGGCCAAAGACTCCCTGAGTTGAAGTTGTTCCGTGTCCGTCAACAAAAGCGACAGCAATCCAGTCGTTGGCTGTTCCTTCAGTGAAGGCAGCAGCTAACACCATCACACCAATTAGTAGTGTTCTCGGTTCAGTCCAGGCCGACTTTTGTTTTACCTTTTGACCTTGAGCATCTTTATGTTCAATTACTTCAGCAGCAATGAACTTACTAGTTCCCCAAAGTAGAACAAGTGCGGTGATTACTGAAATCACTGTCAGGTGAATCGACAGCGGAATCTGAAGACTGGTGGCCTGTGATCCAATAAGAGCACCTAGAAGAGTTCCTCCACTGAAGGCGGCATGGAACCAAGGCATGATTGCTTTACCTAGCTTTTGCTCAATGATGGTGCCCTCTAGATTCTGAGCAACATCCCACATACCAATTCCAAAGCCCACTAGAACTAAGGCAACTATTGGCACAACTAGATCTTGGCTAAAGGTGATTGAAAAGCAGGTGATCAGTAAACCTACTATTCCTGCAGCTGCACCTATGCGAGCTGTGTGTTTAGTTCCAATCCTGTCTGCAACTCTTCCAGTAATTGGCAATCCAACCAGAGAGCCACATGCTAAAGCTAAGAGAAGAAAACTAAGTGTGCCGGTTCCAATATCTAGCAATTGCTTCACATCTGGAATTCTGGAAAGCCAAGATGCGAATAGAAAACCACTCGTAGCAAAAGTAACTAGATTGCCATTACGGGCACTTAGTACCGTCTTGGAATGGCTTTTTGCTTTTTCGCTCATAACAATCAGCGTATTGCTAGAGGAGTGCTTATGTACCGAAGACCGCGCAACTAGAGCACTGGCGCAGCAACGATGACTCTAGTTGGTAGTTCTGGATTATCGCTCTCGTGATAAACCTCTAGGTCAATGCCATCAATTCTCTGTATTCCACTTGCAGGAAGTATCTCTGTATAAAAGGAAGTAATCTTGCTTGGAAGGTCAGACATTGGGCCGCTGTGCTCAATGAAGGCATACTTAGTCGGTCTCAACTTGAGAACTTCAAGCCCACCTAGGTCTTCTGGAATCTCGAAGATCTCATAACCCGCAAAGTAAATCATTGAGCCTGGTTCACCCTCAACGTCGTTCCACATCGCACCATACCCAACAGGGTTTGCATCACGATCTAGCTTCATGCTGAAGAAAAGCTTTGACATCTCACCCCATAATGGGCCGATTACCTCTGAGGCATTTGAGTTTGATTGGGTAGCGGAAATGAATGGACGGCTTAGACCTAGAAGAGTTCTTTCAGGAAATACTGCAGTTTCTAACAAGTGACGAACCTTTTCGTCAGTCTTCTTTTTCCATTTAAAGATGCTCTTTAGCTTGGCCATTATCTTTTCTAGTCCCTGCATGCCTTGCTTGTTTACTTCCCGAGCCCATTTGATCTCTAGAGCAAGGATAGAAAGACCAAAGAATATGAATAGAAGTCCAGGTCCTGGAGTAACCATCATGATGATTCCAAGAATTAGCAGGATAAAACCGATAACCATGGTCAAGACCCATCTAACAGGGTGTGGAAGTTTGGCTAGTAAGCCTTTAATTTTCTCCAAGATGTATCCCCTATCGACTACTTTGATTATCCCATGACGTGGATGAAACCACACCTGCCAAGTTTCACAACATCCTGTTGGTATTCTTGAGATTAACAGGCCTCTAGAGAAAATGAATTATGCAAAAGCTATCTAAAAATGAATTGAATATTGTCTTACAGACCATTTATGCGGGAATCGTAGCTGTTGGTTTTAGTTACCTAATTGGATTTGCTACTCAACAGAAGATCCTGATTACGGCGGCCCTCCCCTTTGGCATAGTTCTTGTCCTTCTTCTGTCCTGGCTACCAGCCAGAGCCCAGCTCTTTTCTTGGGCAGCGGTGACGGTATGGTTGCTCTCAACTGTTTATGGTGGAACTTCGGATCTTGAATACATCATGCTCTTTGCTGTGGTGTTTGCCGCCATTGCGGGAGTCTTCTGGTCACCCTGGTTCTTGGCCGCAATTTGGTTTATTCACCCGCTATGGGATCTCATTCCTAGAGAGCTTCCAGGTCACATGCACGACCTTCCACTTGCATGCCTAATCTATGACCTAGTGATTGCTTTCTATTTGGCTTGGAGAATCAGCAAAGGTTACTTCAAGGATGCCGTTGCAGTTTCCTCTACGAATGAGTCTTTGATTCGTTCAGGGCTCTCTCGAACACTTCTTGCCCTAGGGCTCCTAGTTGTCATTGTGGTTGAGATTTCTGTGGTTGGAATGTTCTCAATGGATCAGAGTTCAGTTCTCTATGCAGCTCCAGTAGCCATCGGCTTGATACTTGCAATTCACTGGTTCCCAACAAGTGCCAAGAAGATATTCTGGCTTCTGTTTACCGTATGGACCGGCATGACTTTTGCTCACTCAGGAGAAACCCTTGAGCTTGTTGTGTTTGGGCTAATGATCGCCCTAGCTGTCCTTGGCTACCGAGTATCGATGTATTACTGGGTAGCTGCCTGGTTATTCCACGGTCTTTGGAACTTCTTGCCAAGAGAACACCTATCTCACGATGCAGCGATGATGATGGGGCACTGGATGGTTTCAACAGCAGGGTTCGTGTTTGAACTCACTATCGCAAGCTACTTTCTATTCCTTTCAATCAAGGAATCGAAAAGTGCCTCCTCAAAACTCGATTAGAGAGAGTTAATCACTACTCAAACCTAAGAGCATCAATGGGCTCAAGCTTGGCTGCTGTTCTTGCTGGCCAGACTCCAAAGACAACTCCAACTAACAAACTGAAACCTAGAGCAAGCCCAACGGTGTCTAGACGAATTGAGAAAACCCAATCTCCTATTACCGCTAGGAAGAATGCTGCTATCTCTCCCAGGATAAGTCCGACAACTCCACCAGCTAATGAAAGCACTATCGCTTCAATTAGGAACTGGGTAAGGATGTTGGACTGCTTAGCTCCAATAGCTCTTCTAACACCAATCTCCCTGGTTCTCTCTCTAACCGAGACCAACATGATGTTCATGATTCCAATGCCGCCAACAATCAAGCTGATGGCAGCAATGCCTGTAAGTAGCAAACCGAGAGTTGCGGTGATGGAGCTAACCGCTGCAATCAAAGATGCCTGGTTGGTGATTGTGTATCGGGCAACAGTTTCTGCTCCTAGTCCGTATCTTTCTCTAAGCAAGACATCTGCTTGTAGTTGAAGAGTGTCTACCTGTTCAGCAGTATTTGCTTGAATCACAATGCTGGACACATATGGGTATTGGCTAAATAGTTTTCTAGCTGAGTCAATAGGAACATAAACTCTTCCAGAAGTTCCAAACCCAGCTTGATCATCTAGAACTCCAACGAGTCTGAAGTCCTGTCCATTTAGTTTCACAGTTTGTCCAAGCATCGCTTTGGTAAGGCCCAAGTCATTTGCTGCATCTGCACCAAAGACAACATCTTTAGCAGTAGCTGCAAATGAACTACTGGATAAATATGAGCCAAGAGCTATTTCAGGTTTTACTGCTTCAAAGTATTGAGCTGACACTCCAACTAGTCGAGCATTCACTCTCTTATCTCCGGTAGCGATAGTGCCCTGGTTCTGAGATTGAACAAACATAACTGATACGTTCTCAAGAGCTGCTAGCTCCTGCGCATCTTGCTCTGTGAGGGAATCAGGTGCCATCGCTGTGATGTTCAGCTGGTTGGTGCCAAGTGTTGCTAACGACTTGTTGATTCCTTGAGATGCTCCGTCAACAATGGACGTAAGGGCAACAATAGCTGCAACCCCAATAACGACACCAAGCATTGTTAGAAGAGATCTAATCTTGGTAGCCCAGATTCTGTTTAGTGCCAGTGTGGCCGTGCCTAAGAGTTTCATCTAGCACCTCGCTCATCGCGCTCAATCAAGCCATCTCTAAGGAAAACTCTTCTAGGAGCACTTGCAGCAATCTCTAGGTCGTGGGTAATCAGAACAACTGTTCTGCCATCTCTGTGCAGATCTTTTAGGAGTTCAATCACTGCTGCTCCAGTCTTTGAGTCCAGTGCCCCTGTTGGTTCATCAGCTAAAACTATGTCTGGGCTTGTAACAAGTGCTCTAGCAATTGCTACTCGTTGCTGTTGTCCACCTGACAGCCTGTTTCTATCAAAGTTGAGTCTGTCGCCAAGACCTAATTGAGTAAGCATTTGAGTGGCAGCTCTCTTTGCCTCTTTAGTGCTCTTGCCCTGGTATAGAAGTGGTGCCATTACATTCTCAATTGCTGTTGTGTTTGGTAGTAGTTGAAACTGCTGGAACACAAAACCAATTGCTTTAGATCTGAGACTAGTTAGTTGATTGTCATTGAGTTCATTGGTTGAATCTCCAGCAATCATCACTGAACCAGCACTAGGTCTATCTAGACAGCCGATGAGGTTCATCATGGTTGATTTACCACTTCCAGATGGGCCTACGATTGCGACAAACTCACCGCGCTCTATTACAAGATCAATGCCGTCTAGAGCTGTGGTTATCTGATCACCAACTAGATAATCTCTACGAACTTTATCTAATCGAACAACTTCATCAGCCATTGCTTCCTGCTCCACGAGGAGGGCCGAATTCGATCGGTGCTGGAACCTGACCATCAATTCCGGTTATCACTAGGTCGCCTACTTTAATGCCTGAAGTGATTTCAACCAAGCTATCTCCCCTGAGCCCTATTTTAACTTCAACCCACTCAATTGCCTGGCTACCTGAAGCATCTGTTCTAAGTAACTGCACCTGAGGTAGTTCTCCAACTAGAGCGTTCATCGGAACAGCAAGAACACTATCTGCTCTCTCGACTTCAATAACGGCTGTTGCACTCATTCCAAATCTTGCTCCAGCTGGAATTTCAGCTACTTCAACTAGAACTTCGTACTGCTTAATTCCACTCACAGAAGTAGCTACCTGTCCAATAGAAATAACTCCACCTTCAAAAACTGCATTGATGGCATCAAGTTCAATAGTTGCTCTCTGGCTAATATCCAAAAGATCTGCATCATATTCGCTAGCAAATACAGAAACCACTGGCTTAGCACTTCCAACACTGACTACCTGACCAGATGTTCTAAGGCCTTCGGCTGTGTCAACGGTTCTAATTACTCCAGCAGCTTGAGCTTCAACTGTTGTTGTTTGGCCAATTTGGTTTTTATAGGTGAATAGCAAATCACCCTTAGCAACCTTGTCTCCAACTGTTACCTCGATGCTCACAACTTCAAGACTCACACCGAACTGTGCAGGGATAACAATTGATCCATTGGCTGAACTTAAGACTGGCTGTTCACTTGGGCCATAGGCAAGTAGCTGAGTCTCAGCAAGCTGGCCATTGGCAGAAACTGTCTTCACAACAGATGTTGGCTTGACCTCATAGGTCTCAAAGTCAACTTTCTTGTTGAGGGCTGGCACGACGACCAATCCAATGACTGCTACTACTGCTAAAGCTGCCCCAGCTATCCAGAACCAACGTTTCTTTGTCATCTTCATAAATCTGCACCATTTCCCTCAGGTCTTTACCCCTAATCTCTCACAGAAACCCGAGAGTTGCCTGCTAGTGAGCCATTAGGGAACTAGGAGCCCGTTTCTTTTGGAAGGGCTACCTTGCTCTAGTACTCTAGGCGTAGTGTTCTAGACCAATAGGAGTTGCAACCATGCCAACCACAGTAGGTAAATCTATAGCTGAGTTCTTTGGCACTGCTCTATTGGTATGCGTAGTTGTCGGCTCTGGAATCATGGGCACCAACCTCTCCCAGGATGCTGGTGTTGCACTGATTATCAACACACTCTCAACCATCTTTGCCCTAGTGCTTTTGATCTTTGTTCTTGCTCCAGTAAGTGGTGCTCACTTCAATCCTGTAGTTTCACTAGTTCAACTAGTCAGCAAGAGCCAGAAAGTAAGTGAAACTCTTTTATACATCGTTGCTCAAATAGCAGGCGCTGTCTCAGGAGCAGTACTTGCAAACATCATGTTTAGCCAAGAAGCTCTTCAAATCTCAACTAGAGCTAGAGAAGGCTTTGGTTTACTGATAGGTGAAGTTATTGCAACAGCAGGTCTGATTGCACTGATTGGGATTCTTTCAAAGAGAAACCAAGGAAACCTAATTCCTCTAGCAGTTGCCGGTTGGATTGGATCTGCTTATTTCTTTACTTCATCTACTTCTTTTGCCAACCCTGCTGTAACTATTGGACGTATCTTTAGTAACACTTTTGCAGGTATTGAACCAGGTTCGGTCTTGCCATTCATTGCAGCACAACTTGTAGGTGCAGCACTAGGAATGCTTGCTGTAAGAGCAGTTACTAAAACCAGTAACTAGTCTTCTTCCTCTTCTTCACCCTGAGCAATCTCTAGTGTGTTAGCTCCACTTAGTGTTCCTAGCTTGAAACTCGCAAGAACATTAGTTGGACTTGATTGACCACCGTGTTGACCTGTGAAGGCAGAGGTAGCATCCTTTCCACATAGAGCGTTGATTGCCGATGCTCCACCTGGATGTGAAGAAACGTAAGAAGTTAGATCGTAGACATTCTTATTGACTACACCCCAGCAACTAGATCCTGAATTGTGTGAAGCAACTTGAGCTGAAGTATAAGTCTTGGCAACAGGAGGCTCAGTTGTGCTGGAACCTGACAAAGTGCCAATAATCAATCCGGATAGAACACTTGTCGGTGTTGCTTGGCCTCCGTGCTGACCAGAGAAAGCAGAAGTTCCGTCTTTGCCGCAGATAGCACTGATAACTGCTGCGCCTCCTGGATGTGAAGACACATAAGAGGTGAGGTTGTAAACCTTTTTGTTGATGATGCTCCAGCAATCAGAAGCTGTTTTGTGAGTTGCTACCTGAGCAGCTGTGTAACTCTTAGCCGTTGGCTTAGGAGTGGTTTTAGTCGGAGTTGGAGTTGGAGTAGTTGTTGGAACTTCTCCAATCCTGCCCATCTTTAGTGCAGCTAGTGCACTAGCTGGGGCCATCTGACTTGCGTGCTGAGATTCAAATGCTGAGGTGGCATCTTTACCGCAGAGATTAGTTAGAACTCCTGCACCACCTGGATGCTGTTGGATGTATGAAGTTAGATCGTAGACATCAGATTTGATGATTATCCAGCAGTCAGTTGCTTTGTTGTGTGTTGCTACTTGAGCAACAGTAATCCCAGTCCCAGTAGTGTCAGTTGGTGTTGGAGTAGGGGTTGGCGTAGCTATTGGGCCAATGCGTTTTTCCCAGGTTGCCTGAGCACCGGTGTGTCCTACGAAGTAGGTAAGACCTGAAACAGATAGAACTGCTGCGATAGCAACACCAGCTGTTGCCTGTACTACCCATTTAGGTTTATCTGATTTCTGCAGGAAGTAAAAGGCAACACCAACAGCTAGAAGTCCAACTGCAGCTGGAAACAGAATTCCACCCAATTCTTCATGAGTTTGAGGTTCTCCCACACGATCTGCCAAAGCTTCCCCGGACTCTCTAGCGATAAAAGTGAAAACAGTGGCTATGGTTAGGCCGATCAAAGTCAGCGGAAGATAGGTCTTTCTCCACTTAGGAACGAAGACTAATAGTGCCAAAGCCATCGCTGAAAGCGGCAGGAATACAACCGCTACGTGAACAGCAAGTGGGTGAATTGGAAGGCCATCAATGGTGTCAAAGATTGAGGATTGAATCTGTATCGTGTTCATACTTCAAACTTACCCCTCATCTAACCCTGCCAACTGTAAAGGGTGTGAGGGTTGCCTAAGAAGACCCTGCGAATGAAGCTCCCCTAATGTCACTAGTTACACCATCAGGTCATCAAGAAAGAGACAATATCGTGATAAATATTCAACTCTATTTGGCATCAATTTGGGGCTCTTGGGTCTAGATTTCAAACATGGCTAGAGAATCTAAAGAAAATCACAAAGTACTCATCCCAGGCAGATGGGTGGAAAGAGTAGAAGAACTCTTCCACGTGATCTTGGGAGTATTTCTCCTTGGTATTGCCGTTGCAGCTCTCTACTTCTCTGTAGTTAGAGTCTTCGATACCTCGCCCTTCTTCCCTACTGGAATGATTCAGGCAATCAATGACATTTTGTTCATCATCATCATTCTCGAGATCTTTAGAACTGTTGTTGCTAGATATACAGACGGTGTATTCCAACTACAGAACTTCCTAATCATTGGAGTTATTGCAGCGGTTAGACATATTCTGACTGTTGGTGCTTCTATGACTCTTGCCTCAGGAAAATCTCAAGCAGAGTTTGATAGAGCAGTTATCGAGCTTGGAATCAGCACAGCTATTGTTGTGGCTCTTGTCTTTGCAATCTTCCTTGCTAAGGCTTCAAATAACCTGAAGGCAAAGTAGCTCAAAGCTCTCTCA
>Ga0209134_10000087_pt1 | contig 24986 bp, 21 predicted proteins | sample LauGreSp1BDMLBSN_2_FD_187566 | JGI IMG/M metagenome (GOLD analysis project Ga0209134, IMG submission 187566) | Freshwater lake microbial communities from Lake Michigan, USA - Sp13.BD.MLB.SN (SPAdes) (version 2) | ecosystem: Environmental > Aquatic > Freshwater > Lake | place: Lake Michigan, USA... | reverse complement strand
GGTCAGAGAATCGATTCAGCATTATTTCGAATATCGCGCCCGCATCGCACGGCGCGACCTCGGTGAGCTCTTCCGCGAAGGGCGAACGGCGCTCCTCATAGGCCTGCTCTTCCTGGCCGCCACCCTACTCCTGCGCGACCTCATCCCGACTGGTGCTCGCTGGTCCGACTTCTTGCGCGAGGGATTGACGATCTGCGGGTGGGTTGGCCTCTGGAAGCCCATTGATATCCACTTATACCGCTGGTGGCCTCTGAGGGCCCACGGGAGGCTCCTATCGAGGCTTTCTGGATGCCCAGTGGAAGTGGTCTTCGAGTCCTGATGGCAGCGGGTTACCCATCCTTATGGGATATGGTAAAAGGGATAAATAACGAATTTTTTACGATGTGGCATTGACTGGGGGGGAGCCCTGCCCCAATCCCAACCTTTCGCATGCAGAATTTCGCGAGTCAGTGCCTGGACCAGACCAAGGCCCTCCTCAAACTCAACTTCAATTCCCTTTCAGCCGATGGCACTGTCGTGCCAGTCGAAGGGGAAGTTTCACGGGCCGATGAGCCCGGCCACGCCGCCCTCGCCTTCGGGGAATACTTCCGCGCCACCGGGGAACTCCACCTTGACCGTCAGAATATCGCCGAGATTGTCGCCCGGACGATTACCGCCCAAGTCCGGATCAGCAAGGGCTCTGACAATGGCATGGCTTTTGCCTGCCTCGGCCTGCTCGCCTTCGGCCCGACGCGTGAGCGTAACCCGGTCTGGGAAATCCTCGACGAAGCCACGCGTGCCCTCATCGACGAGCGCCTCGCCATCGAGAGCGACCATCATGACCATGTCCAAGCCTTCGACATCGCCAAGGCCGTCTGTCGCTTCTCCTTTGGCCTGACCAAGAAAGACGAAACCGGTCCGTTGGTCGACCGCTTCATGGACCGCATTGCCGCGGCCTCTACGGGCGGATTCCAAGACGAAGCCTCCAAGGCTGCGAACGCCGACAACTTTGGTGGCGCCTTCGACCTGTACGGCGTCGTTTCCCTCATCTTCATTCGCCAGTCACTCCAGCTGCACGCCAACATCCAGCTCCGCGACTCCAAGCTGCCGAAGCTACGCTCCCTGGCCGAGAAGTATATCCGCGTCATTATGGATACCGTCCGCGAAGACGGCCTGGGATGGTCCTATGGTCGTGGCATCGGTGCCTACGGCCAGATGCACTGCATCACCCTTCTCCTCCAGGCCCTGCGCGATCGCTGGGTGCCGGTCGATAAGGAAGCGCTGGCTCGTGACCTCGTCCGTCGTCTTTACGCCAACTTCTTCACGACCTTCTTCGACGCGGAACATGGCCTGATCATCGTTCGTGATGCCGAACGCGACACGATCCCTGGCCATACGACTCGCATGGCCAACTTCGACGCGGCGCGTTACCTTTCCCAGTGGTCACGCCTTGCCAAGACCATCGGCGGCGACCTCGAAGTCGTCAAACCCGCCAGCCGCCTGCCAGTCTGCCGCTTCTTCTCCTTCGATAAATCTCCCCGTAAAGAGCAGGGACTGCTCTCGTACCAGGACCCTACTTCTGGTCTGCACATCATCCTGCCGCTCGTATCTTCCGGCTCGCATCGCTTCTCCGACTCGCTGGCTTTCCCGCACATGCCCGGCGTCTTCGACTGGCCCTCCAACCAGCAGACCAGCCCATTCATTCCGGAGTTCACGATTGCCGGCAAGGTCTACACACCCTCCTTCTACGGCAAGAACGCTCAGGTCGCCATGGGCACCAAGGCCGGCACCTACCACTTCCGCTACGACCAGCCTGACCTGATCGACCGCGACGAAAGACTTTCCGCGAACATTGCCTCGCTGAAAGTCGACTGGGAATTTAGCGGCGGGCGCATCGTCGGACGATTCACCCTGACTGCCAAGTCCGCCGTCATGCTTGAGGATTTCCGCCTCGTGCTCCCGATTGCTGCCACGCATTCGCGCATGACTCCTGGCAACGCCTTGGTGCTCGGTCCCGAATCGCATCGCTGCGAAGTCATTAAGGATGACTTCCATTGCACCTGGGCCGAGACGAAGGTCGTGAGCGACAACCCCAAGCACCGCACCTGCTGGGGCAAGGTCCACTTCTACCAGACCCTCCAGCGTGATAAGTCGATGCCCCTTCGCGCCGGCATGACCTACGGCTTTGAAATCGCCTATCAGCCCCACGTCGTGCGGGCTGGGGACGCAGTCTAAGGTCGGTTTCCCTGTCCCCCCAGCCTTCGGGGTTGTCCTAGCCCCTTTCGGTACCCTATTCCTTGGCGTATCTTTTCATGCCCAGTCCGTTCTACATCACCACGGCCATCGACTACGCCAACGGCTCGCCTCACCTCGGCCATGCCTATGAGAAAGTCCTCTCCGACGTGATCTCGCGCCACATGCGCATGAGCGGCCGCAAGGTGCACTTTCTCACCGGTCTGGACGAACATGGCCAGAAGGTCCAGCAGACCGCCCTTAAACGTGGCGTCGAGCCGCAGGTCCTCGTCGACGAAATCGCCGCGGTCTTCGAGGGCATGCTTGGTGACCTCAATATCTCGCACGACGATTATATCCGCACGACCGAACCGCGCCATAAAAAGGTCGTACAGGAGTTCCTGCAGAAACTCTTCGACCAAGGCCTGATTTACAAGGGGCAGAAGACCGACTGGTACTCCACGCGTCAGGAACAGTTCCTCACCGACAAGGATCGTGACCCTGACGGATCCTGGCCCGAGATCTACGGCGAGGTCACGCAAACGACCGAAGAGAATTATTACTTCAAGCTTTCTCAGTTCCAGCCTTGGCTCGTCGATCACATTAAGTCGCACCCGGATTTCATCACGCCGCGCTTCCGCCAGAACCAAGTCCTCGAGTTCCTCAAGGAGCCGATGAACGATCTGTGCATCTCGCGTCCGAAGTCCCGCCTGACCTGGGGTATCGAGCTACCTTTCGACACGACCTTCGTCACGTACGTCTGGTTCGACGCGCTAACTAACTACTACTCTGCCGTGGCCGACAAAGGCCTCTGGCCCGCCGACGTCCATGTCATCGGCAAAGACATCCTCTCGCCGCCCCACGCCGTCTATTGGCCCTGCATGCTTAAGGCACTCGGTATTGAACCGCCGCGCCAACTCCTCGTTCACGGCTGGTGGACCGTCAACAATCAGAAGGCGTCTAAGAGCTCCGGTAACGCCACCAATACCCTTGGCTTTGCCGTCTCGCACGGCGCCGATGCGTTTCGCTTCTACCTGTGTCGTGAAATGGTCGTCGGACAAGACGCCGACTTCTCTGCGACCACCTTCGAAAACCGCTACAAAGCCGACCTCGGCAATAATCTCGGTAATCTCGTTAATCGCCTCCTCAATATGGTCGGTCGTAATTATGCGGGCGCCATACCGGCTCCCGCGGCCGACGAGGACCTTGAAAAGAATCTTCGTCAGCTCTGGTGCGATTCGATCAAGAAATACAACGAAGTATTCGCCGATTACCAGGTCAGCCATGCCCTCGAAGCCCTCTGGGTCTTCATCAGCGCCATGAACGCTTACATCGAGGCCCGGGCGCCTTGGAAACTCGCCAAGTCAGCCGACGCCGCTGATCGCGCTCGCCTCGATTCCTGCCTCGCCCACGTCGCGGAAGGCCTTCGCCTGGTCGGCACCATCCTCACACCGGTGATGCCCGCCACCTGCGACAAGCTGCTGACCAATATTGGCCGCCCCGTCGCCACCCATTTCGAAGGCCAGCTGACCTGGTCTGCCGTCTGCACGGGCTCAAAGGTTGCTGAAAAGTGCATCCTTTTCCCGCCGATTGAGGCTCCGACCGAAACACCTTCGGCCTGATTGGACAATTCCCGCGGAGACCTTACCTTCACCGCCGTGGATTCCGTCAAGACCATCGACGAAGTTGCCTTATTGGCCGACGCAGAAAAACGTGCCGGCGGTGAAGGGTTCGTCAGTTATACTTTTTCGGCCCCAGAACTTGATCCGTTGGCCGTCCTGGAAACCCTAGATGAGCCAGCCCCTCGTGGCTACTTCGAGAATCCGTCACGTAAGCGTTCCCATGCAGCCGGCTCCCCCCTTCGCCAATGGTCGGGACGCGGCGAAGAACGTTTTATCGATGCTGACCGCTGGCTTCGGACCCTAGATGCCAGCCTAACCTGCGTCGGTCCCCGCCCCCGCGTCATTGCGACATTCCCCTTCTACCCTGGCGACAGCTCCACTGGCGCAGAGGCGAAGATCTTCCTCCCGGGCTGGCAGGTCGTCAGCGAAGAGGGCCTGACGTCCGTCACCCTCTGCGAGCCCGCCGGGACGGGTTGCGCCGCCCGGCTGGCCATCCGCGCAGAAAGCTTCCGTAAGTTCACCTACCGCTCTTCCACTCCGCCCCCGCGCGCCCCCGTACCGACCGTCCTTTCGGAAGTCGGCGGATCGTGGTTCCCGTCCGCCGTCACGCGCGCCACCGAACTCATCAAGGAAGGTTCGTTCGAGAAGATTGTCCTGTCGCGTGCCTTCGATTGGCGTCGGGCCGAACCCTTCAGCGTCTATGCGACGCTGCACCGCCTGCGTCGTGGCAACCCGCAGTGCCACAGTTTCCTCGTCGACGACAGCGAAGGCGCGCTGGTCGGCGCCACGCCCGAGACGCTCCTTTCGCTTTTCGACGGCTCCGTCCGCTCCGAATCCGTCGCCGGCACGACGCGTCGTGGCGAATCAGCCTCCGAAGACGCCAGCCTGGCTGAAGCCCTGCTGACCAGTGAAAAAGATCTCCGCGAACATAGCGCCGTCACCGCCTCAATCTTGCGTCGTCTCCGCATGGTCGGCGTGCTTGCCGCGACCTCGCGTAACGCCGAACTCCTCCGTCTGGGTAACGTGATGCACCTGCGGACGCCCATCGAAGGCACGATGCCCGTCGATCGCCGATTCCTCGAGGTCGCAGGCGAACTTCACCCGACCCCGGCCGTGGGCGGTAAGCCGCGTGCGCTTGCCCTCCCCTTCATCCCTGGATTCGAACCACACCAGCGCGGCCTTTATACTGGTGCTGTCGGCTGGGTTCGTTCGGATGGCGCCTCGGGCAAACTCTTCGTCGCTCTTCGCTGCGCCCGACTCAAAGGCTCCGAAGCCCGCGCCTTCGCTGGCGCCGGAATCGTGGCTGGCTCAGATCCAGATGCGGAATGCACCGAGACCGAGATGAAGCTCCGGACAATCCTCGAAGCTTTGATCTAAAGATGAAGGTCGTCTTGCAACGCGTCCTTTCGGCATGCGTCTCTGTCGAAGGCACCGTCAGCGGACAGATTGGCGCTGGCTATTTACTCCTCGTGGGCATCGCCTCAGGCGATGATGAAGTCACTGTCCGTAGGCTGGCCTCCGACGTCGCCAAGGCCCGCCTGATGTCCGACGCCCACGGGAAGATGGGCGTCAATCTGCATGACGCCGGCGGACAAGCCTTAGCCGTGAGCCAGTTTACTTTGCTAGCCGATTTCTCCAAAGGAAACCGTCCGTCGTTCAATGGTGCCGCCAAACCAGAAGCCGCCCAGCCGCTGTTCGACCTATTCGTCCAAGAGCTCTCCACTCTCCTTGGACAGCCTGTACCCACCGGGGTCTTTGGTGCTGACATGAAGGTCGAACTCACGAATGACGGCCCCGTGACGGTGGTGCTTGAATAGTTTAGGCTTAACCTCGGAACCCGTCGTCGCTACTTCTGGAGTCCGCCCATGCTTTCTGTCCGCATCATCCCTTGTCTCGACGTCCATGGCGGCCGCGTGGTCAAAGGTGTCAAGTTCGAGGAGCTGCGTGATGCCGGCGACCCGGTCGCCGTCGCTGCCGCTTACGAAAAACAGGGGGCCGATGAGCTCGTCTTCCTCGATATCACCGCTTCCAGCGACGAACGCCGGACCATGGTCGACGTCGTCGAACGGACAGCCGACCAAGTCTTCATGCCTTTGACCGTCGGAGGCGGCCTGCGCTCCGTCGAAGACATCCGCACGATGCTGAACGCCGGTGCGGATAAGGTCTCCCTCAATACCTCTGCCATTAAGGACCCGAGCCTCGTCCTCGAGGCAGCGCGTAAATTCGGCAGTCAGTGCATCGTAGTCGCAATCGACGCCAAGAACGTCGGGCCGGGTAAATGGGAAGTCTTCACCCACGGCGGCCGTAATCCGACCGGACTCGACGCCATTGAATGGGCCCGCAAAGCGCACTCCCTTGGCGCCGGCGAAATCCTTCTAACCAGCATGGATCGCGATGGCACCGCTGCCGGTTACGATATCCCGCTCAATCTGGCCGTCTCATCCGCCGTCGAGGTCCCCGTCATCGCCTCCGGCGGTGCAGGTAACCTCGACCACATGGCTGACGTCCTCAAACAAGGCGGCGCCAGCGCCGTCCTCGCGGCCAGCATCTTCCACTTCGGCACCTATACTGTCCGTCAGGCCAAGGCGCACCTGCGTGCGGCCGGCCTGCCCGTCCGACTTTAGGCGACGTTCGGCGGGACGGCCTTAGGCATCACCAGGATCTTGTCCAAGCGATGCCCGTCCATATCGACGACTTCAAAGATATGGCCCAAGGCCTCGACGCGATCCCCTTCGACGGGAATACGCCCAAGGGTGCGCATAATATAGCCTGAGATAGCCGTAAATCGACCAGAGCCCTCGCCAGGGAATCTTCCGACGATGCCGGTGGCTTCCCGGAAATCGTCCAACGAGACGACCGCGTCCACAATCCAGCTACCGTCTTCACGTCGGCGAATTGGCTTGGGTTGAGCGATGGGTGAACCTTCGTTCGGGAGTTCCCCGACGACGGATTCTAGGACGTCGTTCAAGGAGACGACACCGCGGACCCGGCCGAACTCGTCGGTGACCAAGGCAATGTGGATTTTATCCTTCCGGAACATCTCCAGCAACTGCGTCCCAGTGCAGTGGGTCGACACGGTCGGAGGTTCGGTGAGCAGGTCCTTAATCGAGGCAGTGCCGACAAGGGAAAGGTTCGCCCAGAGACGTTTTACCGAGACGACACCCAGAGGGCGGTCAGGGGAACCTCGATAAACCGGGAACCAGGTGTGACCTGAGGCGACGACCTTACGCCAATTGACCTCATCAGAATCTTCGAGGTTCAGCCAGACGACGCGATTACTCGGCGTCATGAGGCGTTCAGCGGTCACTAGGTCCAAGGACAGCGCGCCATGCACCATGCGATGCTCCGCTGCGTGCAGCACCCCCGAAGCCATGCCTTGGTCGACCATCATGCGCAGCTCGTCTTCCGACATGGTGTCCTCCGGCGTACGCTTACGACCGAAGAGTCGCAGAATGATGTCGGCGAAGAAACCCAGAGTGCTGACCAGCGGCGAGGCGAGGAACGAGACCGCGATCATCGGCCGGGATAGCATCACCGCCAAGCCTTCGGGATTCGAAAGACCGAGGCGCTTGGGCACGATTTCGGCGAAGACAATGGTCATCGAACCAATCACAAAAGAGACACCCGTGCGGGAGATAACATCCGCCTTGTCGTGCAGCCAAGCCCAGTTGCTGGCCTCTAGGTATGGCTTGATGTGCTCCGCTAACGGGGCACCACCGAAGGTGGCGGCAATAATGCTACCGAAAGTCAGTCCGACCTGGACGGTCGAAAGGAACTTCGAGGGGTTAGCCAGGAGCTCCAAGGCCGCCTGTGCGCCCTTACTACCATCTTCAGCGAGACGGGTCAGTCGTCGACGATTAGAGGAGACCAGCGCCATTTCCGATAACTCGAAAATACCGATGGTCGCCCAACAGGCCAATATCACGAACAATTCCACGAAACAGGCCTAGGGGGCGGGGGTAAGGCAGTCAAATCCGCTTGTTCACATCGACGGTAAGCCTAGGTTCTACCCTTCAATGGCGTCCCATTTCGAGGCAATCATCGTAGGCAGCGGTATCGGCGGGCTGAGTTTCGCGCTTAATCTCGCCCAGCGTGGCCATGCCGTCGCCATCGTCACCAAGAAGACGAGCTCGGAATCCAACACGAACTGGGCTCAAGGAGGCATCGCCTGCGTGACCGATCAGACGGATGACTTCCAAAGCCACGTTAAGGATACCCTGTCCGCGGGAGACGGGCTCTGCGACCTGGATGCCGTAACCCATATCATCGAGTCAGGTCCCGCCCGTGTCGCCGAGCTAATCGCTTGGGGCGTGGAATTCGAGAACGGTGCGGATGGCCGGCCTGACCTCGGCCGCGAAGGCGGTCACTCCAAACGGCGCATCCTGCATGCTCGCGACATGACCGGACGTGCTATCGAATCAGCGCTGCTCCGCGCCATCGCCCGGTCGCCCAAGGTCGTGATGCTCGAGCATCACCTAGCCATCGACCTTATCACTCGCGCCAAGCTCGGCGCCTGCCCGATCGGCTCCCCTGAAGACCGTGTTCTCGGCCTCCACGTCCTCAATACTAAGGCCGGTCGGGTCGAGACGATTTCGGCGGATGCCGTGGTCCTGGCTACGGGCGGAACCGGACAGGTCTACCAGTTCACGACCAATCCCGACATTGCTACCGGCGACGGCATCGCGATGGCCTATCGCGCGGGCGCCGAAGTGCGCGATATGGAAATGGTCCAGTTCCATCCGACGGCGCTCAAGGCTCCCGACGGTAGCCGCGCGCTCATCTCCGAAGCCGTCCGGGGCGAAGGCGCCATCCTGCGCGACGTCTCCATGCGGGCGTTCATGAAGGACTTCCACCCGCTGGGTGACCTGGCTCCACGCGATATCGTGGCCCGAGCCATCGACTCGGTCATGAAGCGTGACGGCGCGCCGCATGTCCTACTCGACGCCACCCAGGTGGCCAAAGGCCACTTCGCCGAACGCTTCCCGCACATCCACGCCACCTGCCTCAAGGCCGGCTTCGATCTCACCAAAGAACCAGCACCGGTCGTCCCAGCCGCCCATTACCTCTGTGGCGGCGTCGCGACCGACCTGCGTGGCCAGACCTCCTTAGCCGGCCTCTTCGCCGTCGGCGAAGCAGCCTGCACTGGCCTACATGGTGCCAACCGCCTGGCTTCCAATTCCCTGCTCGAAGCGGTCGTTCTGGCCCATGATGGCGGCGCCGCCGCCCACGACGTGATCCTGGCCAAGAAAGACAACGCGACGACCCTGCCCGCGTGGATTGACGGTTCGGCTGGTGATCCGGACGAGCGAGTGGTTCTGACGCATAACTGGGATGAGCTTCGCCGTACAATGTGGGACTATGTCGGTATCGTCCGTTCCACCAAGCGCCTCCAACGTGCCCGCACGCGTATCGGCACCTTATCCGACGAGGTCCGGGAATACTATTGGAACTTTCGCGTCGAGCCGAGGCTCCTAGAACTGCGCAACCTGATCCAAGTCGCGGAACTCATCATCGACTGCGCGCTCCAGCGTCGCGAGAGCCGCGGCCTCCATTTCACCCTCGATTACCCGGCGAAACTAGCGGAAGCCCGTCACACGTCGGTACGTCGTCCCCAGGGTCGCCCATGAAGATTGCGATCGTCGGCACTGGGGCCATTGGAGGATGGTATGCTGCCTTGCTTGCTACAGCTGGACACGAAGTCCACTGCCTCGCCCGGAGCGACTTTGAAGTCATCCGCGCCCACGGCCTAACGATCAGGAACAAAGGCATCGAGCGCGTCGTCCGCATCGCTTCTGCGACGCCCGACGCAGGGACTATCGGCCCGTGCGACCTAGTCGTCGTCACGATCAAATCGACTTCCAATCATGCCTTGCCCGCACTGGTCTCGCCTTTGCTCGGTCCGACCACCATCGTCGTGACCCTCCAAAACGGCATGGGTAACGTCGAGGCTTTAGGACGCCTGCTCCCGGCCGAACGCATCGTCGCCGGACTCTGCTTCGTCTGCATTAATCGCGTCGCCCCAGCCGTAATCGATACGACGCTCGCCGGTTACGTCCGGATGGCCGCCGCCACGGGCCCCATCAACGCAGCCGTCGACAGCTGCGTCGCCACCTTTACCGAAGCCGGAGTGGATTGCCAGGCGGAGGCCTCTCTCGAGTCCGTGCTCTGGAAAAAGCTTTGTTGGAATATCCCGTTTAACGGGCTCTCTATCGCGGGAGGTAGCATTACGACCGACCTCATCCTTGCTAATCCGGCGCTGAATGAGCGGGCTTATGTCCTTATGAAGGAAGTGCAGGCGGCTGCCATCGCCCGAGGTCACGGTTTCGAAGACGCCCATATTAAGCGACAGTTTGTGGTCACGGTCGGCATGGGTCCGTATCGACCCTCCAGCCTCATCGACTTCGTTGAAGGCCGGGACGTCGAAGTGGAAGGCATCTGGGGCGAACCTCTCCGCCGAGGACTCGCCGCCGGCGTGAAGATGCCGGAGACCGAAAAACTTGTCGCCGACATCAAGTCTCGTATCACAGCCCGCGGATAAACGTCGCTTAACGGGTGATCATTCCGAGCTTGGTCCGAATGAGATCCGCGAGCCTTTCCTGGCTCAGGAAGCTGGCAGGCATATCCGTAACAACTTCGACGACGTGAAACACCGTGCCGTCGCGGGCTACCACGGTCAGTTTTAGTGTCACGCGGCCTTGAGGCGTTCCGGCGACCGGGGGTCTGACCATCCAAACGGCATGCAGGAAGGCATCGGCGCGAGCTGGCTCCATGGCGACGACATAGCCCAGACCCTCCAGAACCCGCACGGAAGTGTCATGGATGACTGCGGAGAACTGCCCTAAATCAGGCGACGAGCCGCCCGAAGCCTCCTCAACGTAGATACTTCGGATGATTAGGGGCTTTGGAGCGCCTACGGAACAACCGACTAGACCAAGCAATAGGCATCCAAGGATGCTTAGGATGGCCGGCCTCAGGCGGTGCATAAGTTGTTTATTACCCGTTCTCGCTCCGGGACAAGCAGGGACATGATGGGACCAGTTGACCTTTGAGGTCAGCACCACTCCCCTTCACCCAATGGCCCGCGTCCAAGCCGTCACCTTCGACTTAGCAGGTACCCTGCTCTTCCCGCACCCTTCGGTTGGTGCCGTGTATGCGGCCTGCGCAAAGCGACACGGCATCGACATCGAGCCCGCCGTCCTAGATGCCTCGTTCCCGTTGGCGTTCAAAGGTGGGCCGAGGAACGCCAAGCCCGAAATCTTCTGGAAGGAAGTCGTGCAGCGTTGCTTCGGGCCAGCCCTCCCGTCTTCCAAAATCGACGCGGTCTTTAAGGAATGCTGGGAAGCCTTCGCGCGCCCCGAATCCTGGCGCCTCGCCCCTGGCTCACTGCAAGCGATCTCCGCTATCCGCTTCCTCGGCGTGAAAGTCGGGGTGCTTTCTAATGCGGATGCCCGCATGCGTAAGGTCCTCGAAGGCCATGGGCTAACGCGACACCTGGACGGCATCTTCCTCTCCGAAGACACCGGGCATTCCAAACCTGACCCCAAGGCCTTCGGTCAGGCAGCCCGGGCGCTCGGCTGTTCGGTCTCGGGCCTGGTGCATTTCGGCGACAGCCCGAAAGAAGACGGTGAAGGAGCCCGCGATGCCGGCGCCACCGGAGTAGTCGTCGGCGGGGCGCATGCGCCCGATCGCTGCCTACGTAACGAAAAGATCTCTGAAGCGCCCTATGCGATCCGGGCCCTGCTAACCGAAGGAAAACTCAAAGGGAAGTTCTCGCGTACCGTGCAGAATCTGCTCGCGAACCTCCGCGGACTCCCGGAGGACCGCGGCCGCTCCACCGATCGCGCAATGAAGACGATCGACGACGCGGTGCAGGACGCGTTCAAGAAGCTGCGCCTCGACAAGCCCGTGCCGGAAACAGCCATCGTCGCCCATTGGCTGGAACTGCTACCAATCAAGCTAGCCAAGCGCTCAGCCCCCCTGAGGGTGCTCGAAGGCGGTAAGCTCGTCGTCCAATGCGAGAACTCCGTCATCAAGTCGGAGATCCGCTTCCATGAGCGCGCGATGCTGGCCAAGATCAAACTCCTGCGCGGATGCCAGGAAGTTCGATCAATCAGCTTCGTGAACGCCTAGTCAGTTCGACTTCGGCTCGAACGGCTTCTGGAAGACATCCTTGAAGTCGTAGACTTCCTTGAAGTCCTCAAGATTATCCTCGGGTGAACGCCCGAAAAGGCCGGTCTCGATGATATTAAAGACGATGTTGCCGACGTCGGCCGACTTGCGGAGTCCCCAGTTATGCAGGAGCGGATAAGCCATCGGGCCATAAGTCTCCAGGACGTGCTGGCGGAACCCTTCAAGCAACTGGGGACCGCTGACATGGCGGTTCACGGTACTCTTACCTTTCTTCGGTTCCCCGTGGATGAGTTTCTGCGCATGATCGAGCCCGACCCGCACGACGTCATACGCCTGAGGCTGATAACGGGAATCCTTCTGGCGGATGAGGCGGACAGCTTCGTCGAAATCCATGGTTAGAGTTTGGCGAGTTCAGCCAGCAGGCGGGCGTTCTGGGCTTCGGTGCCGACAGTGAGACGTAGCCAGCCGGTCATACCGTAACTGCGGAGGGGTCGGACGATGACGCCCGCTTTCTGCAGGATGGTAAAAGCTTCCTCGGCCTTAGGGACCTGTACGGCGAGGAAGTTGGCCTTTCCGTCGATATAGGCGAAACCGAGTTGCTTGAGTCCGGCGGACAACTGGGCGATACCCGCCGCGTTGACCTCACGCGTTCGACGCACGAACGCATCGTCATCAAGCGCGGCTTCGGCGGCGGCCAGGGCTGGCAGGTTGACGTTGAACGGTTGCCGAACGCGATTCAGCAAACCGCAGACCTCAGACGAGCCCATCAGATAGCCAACACGCAGGCCGGCGAGGCCATAGGCCTTGGAAAAAGTACGGGAAAGCACTACCTTGCGACCAGCCTTCATCAGGGGACGGAGATCGGCCGAGGCTTCGAGGTATTCTGTATAGGCTTCGTCGAGACAGAAGATTACGTCCTCCGGCAACGATGCGGCGAAGGCCAGGATGTCAGCCGGATCATCGGTGCCACCGGTGGGATTATTCGGACTGGCCAAGAAGACGATGCGCGTCTTGGGGGTGACGGCGGCACGCATGGCCTGGAGATCATGGCGATAACCTGGCATCGGGACTTCTACCGCCGTCGCACCAAAAAGCATCGTCGAGAGCTTATAGACGATGAAGGCCTGGGAACCGAAAACGACCTCATCGCCGGGGCGAAGGAACGCCTGCGCGAGCAAAATCATCACCTCGTTCGATCCGTTACCGATGACGAAGTTGCCTGGCTCCAGCGACCACTTCTTGGCTAGCTTCTCGCGCAGGAAGGTGCTGCCACCGTCAGGATAAAGGTGACAATGATCGAGAGCCTTACGAGCCGCCGCCAAGCCAAGGGGCGATGGGCCCAGAGGGTTTTCATTGGATGCGAGCTTGATGACCTCCGTGGGATCTAGACCGAACTCACGGGCGACGACCTCAATGGGACGGCCGGCCTCGTAGACAGGCTGGGTGAGCACGGGGCGATTGGCTAGGTCTGAATAGGAAGCCATGAATAAAGTAATCAATGCGAGTCTTTGCAGGATTGGCAAGCGAGAGCGATCGCCCTCCCCGCTTGCCACTGGCTCTACCGAGCCTTAATCGTGCAGCATGAAAATCGTCGTCACCGGCGCCTCCGGATTCCTTGGTCGCGAGGTCTGCCTCGCTGCCTTGCGACGGGGACACGAAGTCCTAGCGCTCGGCGGATCCCGCGCTCCGACAATCCCAGATGTGGGGCAGTCAAGGGCGTTTGACCTCTGCTCCGAGGCTGCCCTCGAAGCCCTCTTGCTGGAGGAGTTCCCGCAAGCGGTCGTGCATTGCGCCGCTAAGCCGACTATCGAAGCCTGTCTGGCCGACCCCGCGCGCGCGAAGGTGCTCAATACCGAGGTGCCCAAGAAGCTTGCGCAACTATGCTTCCACCTAGGCGCAAAACTCGTCCACCTTTCAACCGATACCGTCTTCGACGGAGTCGCGGGCAATTATCAGCATACTGACCAGCCAACCCCGCTCAACCTCTACGGTGAAACCAAGGCGGCCGCCGAAATCGAGGTCCTCCGTTATGGCCGTGAGCATGCCGCCGTTCTGCGCACCTCGCCGATTATAGGCAACTCGCCAGGCGGAGATCGCGGACTGCATGAACGTCTCTTCGCCTCTTGGAAGGAAGGTAAGCCGGCCACTTTATTCACCGACGAAATCCGCCAGCCCGTCGAGGTGTCGAATCTCGCGGACGTGACCATCGAGCTATGCGAGCGCGCCAACCTCTCCGGGCTCTACCACTGGGCAGGCACCGAAGCCATGAGTCGGCACGAGATCGGTATCCGGATTGCCCGGCATTTCGGACTCGATGCCGATGCCCTCGTGCGCGCAATTAGCCGAGCGGAAGTCCCCTCCGCCGCCACCCGCCCGCGCGACCTTAGCCTGCGCCTTCACCCATTGGCGGGGAAGCTCCGCACCGCCCCCCAATCATTTGAAGAGCAACTCGCGCCACTGCGTGTTCCGCGCGGCTGTGAGAATTGGTACGAAAAAGAGACCGGGCGAAAGGTCGTGCGTCGGCTGGAAAAAGGCATAGACTACTGAGCATGGATGTCCTCCCACGCCAAGCCGCCGACGCCGTCGCCAACATGGCGGCCGACCTGATGCTGCTGGAGTCCTATCCCGCGCCCAAGAATATCCGCTTCCGCGCCTATGCTTGGTCGGCCCCGGCCTTCACGTTCGGAGTGTCACAGTCTTGGACCAAGTATCGCGAAATCGTCCCTGCCCGCTATCCGCTAGTCCGCCGTTGCACTGGAGGCGGGTTGGTTTCGCACTTGGATGACTGGACTTTTGCCTTGGTTATCCCTGCGGGCCATCCCCTCTTCAAGGCTGATGCGATGGCCAGTTATGCCGCCGTGCATGAAGCCCTGTTGCAGGCTCTCTTACTCCAAGGTCAGCCGGTGAAACTGGCGCCCATGCCCGCGGGCAACCGAGATTTCCAGTCGCCCGACGACTGTGCACGACGAGCCGAGCCGAATGACCTCGTCCGAAGCGACGACGCACGCAAGGTGGCCGGTGCCGCCCAGAAACGTACCCGGACCGGCTTACTCATCGAAGGCTACATCTGGCGTCCTTTTTTACCTGGCTGTGACTGGCTACGCTTCGAGAACGACTTCGTGCAGACACTTAGCACCGTCCTACAAAGCCCAGCCGTACCCGTACCGGAGCCGACCTACAATCAGTTCGACCACGAAGGCACGTGGGGGAAATTTGCGTCGCGCGAGTGGAACGAGCGAATTTAAGCGAACAGATCGAGCTCAGGGCCTGCTTCCTTGGCCTGTGGCTTGGGCGCTGCAGCCTTCTTGGTCGCGACGGCTGGCGTGGGCACTCCCGGCATCAGCAAGGCCTTAGCAGGCAAGCCTGAACCTGCCTCGAGGCCGGCCAGAATTTCCCGGGCTCGCTGGACGACCGCTGGTGGCATACCGGCCAGACGGGCCACCTGAATCCCATAAGAACGGTCTGCGGCCCCCGGGACCACGCGACGGACGAAGACAATCTCGTCCTTCCACTCCTTGACGGCGACCGACCAGTTGCGGAGGCGCGACATGGAGTCGGCCAGCTTGGTTAGCTCGTGATAGTGGGTTGCGAAAAGCGTGCGCGGGCCAGCTTCGGCGCCACCGTGGAGATGCTCGGCCACAGCCCAAGCGATGCTGATACCATCATATGTACTCGTGCCGCGACCGATCTCATCCAGCACCACCAAGGAACGGGTCGTTGCATTATTCAGGATATTGGAAGTTTCATTCATCTCGACCATGAAGGTCGAGTTGCCGCGTGAAAGTTCGTCGGAAGCGCCGACGCGGCAGAAGATCCGGTCAACGAGGCCAATCCGCGCAGAGGCGGCCGGCACCCAGCAACCAAGATGGGCGAGCATGGCGATCAACGCGACTTGGCGGATATAGGTAGACTTGCCGGCCATGTTCGGCCCGGTGAGCAAGGCAATCTGCTCGCCCGTGCTGCTCAGGCGCGTGTCGTTAGGGACGAACGAACCGGCACCTGGGCGGGCTTGCAGCATCCGTTCCACGACTGGATGGCGACCTTGCTCAATCTCGAGCGCGTCGGAATCGTCAACGACGGGCTTGGTCCAGTTAGCTTCGCGGGCTAGCTCAGCCCAACCACGGACGATGTCGACCTCGGCGACCGCTTGAGCGGTGGCCAGCAAAGACTCTGTGCGGGCAATCACCTCGACGAGGAGGGCTTGGAAAAGTTCAGTCTCGCGGGCGAGTGCTTGTTCGTCGGCTCGCAGGACCTCGCGCTCCTTCGTCCGTAGCTCCTCGGTCGTGAACCGTTCAGCGTTCACCATGGTCTGCTTACGGATATAATCGGCTGGCACGGCGGCTAGGTTGGCCTTGGTAATTTCAATAGCGTAGCCGAAGGCGCCGTTATAACGGACTTTCAGTGACTTGATACCGGTCCGGCTCTGTTCGTTACGCTCAAACTCGGCAATCCAGCCCTTGCTGTCAGAGGCGAGCGAGCGGAGGCGATCCAGTTCGACATCGAAGCCCGTGCGCAGGGCGCCACCTTCGCTCAAGTCGACAGGAAGTTCATCGCCCAAGGCCGCTTCCAGACGCACGAGCAGTTCCGGCTCCGGATTGATTCGGCCAGCTTGTTCGGCGAGAGCGCCGCCCGGAAGCGCCAATAGCTCTTCACGGATAGGAGGCAACGTGCGGAGGGTATCACGGACCCCGCCTAGTTCGCGCGGATTGCGCAGTCGATTCTGCAAACGGGCGAGGATACGGGCGATGTCGCGGACACCGCGTAGGGCTTCGCCCACACGAGACGAGGCACCAGGGTGTTTGAAGAATTCGCCGACGGCATTCTGGCGCTGGGCTATCCGGTGGAGGTCGGTCGAAGGCTCAGCCAACCATAACGCCAACAAGCGAGCCCCAGAAGGCGTCTCCGTGCGATCGATAGTCTCAAGCAACGAACCCTCACGCGAACCGTTGGAGGAAACGAAGAGCTCAAGGTTGCGGGAAGAGGCCGCATCTAGCAGCACGGACGAACCCAGCTTGGTCTCAATCAGGCGGAAAAGATTCTTCGGACGATCGCAAAGCGAATCGGTGACGTAACCCAGCACGGCTCCCGCCACGCCCAAGGCCGGGTGTTCTTCGGTTAAACCAAAACCCGCGAGGCCATGGACGGAGAGAGTCTGCGCAACGAGCCGAGCACCGGCGGTGCCATCGAAATTCCACCCCGGTAAACGGGAAACGGCCCTACCCTGCAGGAAGACCTCGAGCGCTTCGCGGTGTTCAGCGGGAGGTTCGAGGCCCTCGGGAAGGATGATCTCACGGGGCGAGACCGAGTGAAGCAATGGTAGCAGGCGAGCGGGAGAGACGTCCGTCGCCAGTCGGAAATCAGCAGTCGAGACATCAAGCCAGGAAGCATGCCAGCCCTGCTTGTCCCAGCAAATCGCCGCCAGGTAGTTACCCCGCCGCGAATCGAGCTGAGAATCTTCAAGTGCCGTACCCGGAGTCAGAATACGGGTCAGGCCTCGGCGCACCAGCTTACCGGCGACCGGTGCTTCGAGCTGATCGCAGATAGCGACCTTCCAGCCAGCGGCCAGAAGCCGGTTCACATAGGCCGGAGCGGCATGGTGCGGCAAGCCGGCCATCGGTGTCTCGTGTCGCTTCGTAAGCGTCAGCCCGAGGACCTTGGCCGCGACGACGGCGTCTTCGCCGAAAACCTCATAGAAGTCACCTAAGCGAAAAAGCAGAATCGTCCCTGCCGCGAGCTTCTCACGAAACTCGCGGTACTGCCGCTGCATCGGGGTTTCCTTTTCCACTGGATGCAGGGAAACTCCCCGCAAACGCGTGCGCAAGAACGGACTACCCTCCCCCGCCCCGGCAGGGCGGGAAGTTGCTCACATCAGCTGGGCGGCAAGTTCGGACAGGGCGCTACGGACGCCACTGATCAGTCGCACGTTGGCGATGATGGCGTGGCCTTTCATACGCTCATGGGTGTGGATGAGGCCGTTGGACTTGCCGTCGAGGTAAGGGGTGTCGACCTGATCCAAGTCGCCAATCAGGACGACCTTGGAGCCTTCGCCGATGCGCGTGATGACCGTCTTCGCTTCGTGCGGGGTCATATTCTGAGCCTCGTCGACGATCATGAAGGCATGACCAATGGAACGACCGCGAATGAAGGTCATCGCTTCGATTTCAATCAGACCTGAATCAATGAGCCACTGATAGGGCTTGCGCGGCTGGTTGACGGCCTGGAACTGCGACCCGAAGATCGGTTGCGGCGCCTTCATCGCCTGAGCCTTCTTCTGTCGACGCTGCGAATCAGTAGCCACGGCCTCCTTGGCGGTCGGCGTCGGGGCGGCGGTTCCATTCTTGGAAAACAGGACCTCAAGGTTGTCGAAGTAAGGCTGGATGTAAGGCGAAAGCTTTTCCTCCTTAGAACCGGGGAGCGCGCCGATGTCTTTGCCGATCTGCACCACCGGACGAGAAACGTAGAGCTTCTTGTAAGGAGAGAAATCGCTAAGCACCTGAGAAAGAGCGGCCGCAATAGAGAGGAAAGTCTTACCCGTACCGGCGCGACCGAAGCAGGTGACGAGTCGTATTTCTGGATTCAAGAGAGCGTCGAGGAAGATCCACTGTTCAAAGTTCTTCGGGATGACTCGCATACCGCGGGGCATCTGCAGACCCTTACGGGAGCCACTTTCGGAAGACATGAACTCGCGATAGAGTCCGAGGGGCACGAAAGCGCCTTCGCCAACATGGCGGGCCGGTTCGGTCCAAGAGTCCGACGTAAACATCACGTACTCATTCAGAATAAGGGGCGGCTCTTCCTTCACCTTCACCTGAACTTGGCCGAGCTCACGGAAATCGCGCATGGCCGCGGCAGTCACCTTGATCGTGCGGTATTCCCCCTCGTCACTGGTCTCAACGCGGTCGTTACGATAATCTTGGACGTCCACCCCGAGGGCTTGGGCCTTGAGCGCCATGCAGGCGTCCTTAGTGACGAGGATCACCGGACCCTTCGAGGTGTCGCGCAGATAGATCGCGGAAGCGATGATGCGATGGTCTGGGGCGTCGACCTGCATGAACACGGCACGAACTCGATCAGCCTTGGCGCCATTGAAGTGATCGCGGATGAGCGATTCGTTGATGACGATACGAAGCTCGCCACCGTCGCGAAGCTTTGCGTGCAGGGCGCCAGGTTTCGTCGGGTCCCCATCCGTAATCTCCTTTAAAGGACGATTCTCAAAGAGACTTCGAATCGACCGATTAACCCGTCGCGCACTGGCGCCGAGTTGACCTTGCTGGGTCTTCAGACGATCGAGCTCAGACAAGACTTCGACAGGCACAGCGACGATGTGCTCATCGAACTTGAACAGGGACTCGGGATCGTGAATTAGTACGTTGGTGTCCAGGACGTAAGTCTTTTTCACATCTCCTCACGTGACCGAAATCGGACAGAGGGCAATCTGTAAAAATTATTTCGTACCGTCGATGGCGCTTAGGTATTCCCAACTGTAGATACCTGTACGATGTCCGTCGCTGAACTCCAAGGTGACGGCATAGTTCCCGACGCGACTCAATCCGGTGACGATGACTCCCGGGAATCGTCGAGGGCCGTCGCCACCCCAACGCTGCCCGAGGATGTCGACCTCACCCATGTTCTCGGCGCTCGGCGAAAGCTCACGGAGGAGTTCGGCTCGGAGGCATTGCTCACGGCCGTCTTCCCAGGTGATGGCGACGAAATCACCAATAATCTGAAGGTCTCGCGGCGGCCGCATAGCCACCAACCTGCGGCCAGTTGATGCGGTGGCAAGCAGGGAGCGGACAGCGGGACGACCTTGACTCCCCGGGCTTGGTGGGGAGTCTGGACGGACTATGGCAGGCGTAGGCAAACTCCTCAAACAGGCCCAAAAGATGCAACGTGGCATCGCCGAGGCCCAACAGCAGCTCACCTCGGAAAGAGTCGAGGTCTCTCATGGTGGCGGCGCGATCAAGATTACGGTCAACGGCCACGGACTGGTCCTCGCCCTCACAATTGACCCCGAGTTCATTAAGGAGGACAAGGCGATGGTCGAACAGGCCCTCGTCGCCGCCCTGCAGGAGGCTTCGGCCAAGGCGCGGGAACTCCATGAAGCCACGATGTCGAAGGCTACGGCCGGTTTCTCCCTGCCCGGGATGTAATCGATCGTGACTCCCTCTTTCGACAAGGTTCGCCAACTCCTTAAGATGCTTCCGGGCATGGGGCATCGCTCCGCCGAACGCATTGCCTTGCACCTGCTGGTCGAAAGACCTGGCAAGCTCACTCCTCTGCTTGAGTCATTGCAGGCCGCCGCCTCGGCGGTCCGGCGATGCGCCCGCTGCGGAAGCCTCGCCGAGGCCGAACTCTGCCCAATTTGCCTCGAACCCAAGCGGGAGCCAGGGTCAATCTGCGTCGTCGAACAGGTGCCAGACCTGATGGCTATCGAGCGCTCCGCAGCTTACCGAGGCACTTACCACGTCCTCCACGGCCGGCTATCGCCGATTAACGGAGTCGGCCCCGAGCAACTCAATCTCGCCAGCTTCGAACAACGACTAAAGGACGAACCGATCACGGAAGTCGTCTTAGCCTTGGGTAACGATATCGAAGGTGAAGCCACCTGCCATTACATCAGCGAGGCCATCCACGGGGTCCGTTCGACGATCAAGATCTCCCGCATCGGCTTCGGACTACCCAGCGGTAGCGGCCTGACCTTCGCCGATCCGGCCACGCTGCGCAGCGCGCTGGAGGGACGTCGTGATGTCGCCAACTGATTCCCGCCTCACTTACCCGGCCGCTGCCGAAGCCTTCTGGGTCGGCCAGTCAGAAATCGTCGCTGAGAAGGTCGGCGACGAAGCCCTCGAGCGCCTGACTCCTGCGGTCGCGCATCTCTCGGACCTCTTTACGACCGAGCGCCCCGCCAAGCACTTCCCCGACTACTTCGCCGACCCTCGCCTCCTTGCCGCCTATGGAGTATTCTTTCTCCCCCAGAGCTTCATGCGCACTTCGTTCGCGCTGGCGCAAGCCTGCGGACTCAGAGGATGGAAGCCCGCTCGCCCCCGACCAGCGGTACTTGACCTCGGCTCAGGGCCTGGCTCCTGCGGCGTCGCCGCAGCCTACCGACTAATCCAGTCAGGGTTCGCGCAAGTCGATCTTTACGGCGTCGATAAATCCCCCACCGCCTTGGCAACCATGGAGTCATTCGCTCAGGCCACCTTGGGCGAGGCGACCCAGACCAAGACTCGCATCGGCGACGCCTCCCGCCCTGAGACCTGGCCAGAAGGACCCTTTGATCTCATTGTCGCCGGCTTCGTGCTAAACGAGATGCCCCAGCTCGACCAAGCCAGTCTACTTCGCTGGTTCGGTGAACTGAAGGCCAAACTCGCGCCGGGTGGGCTGATCCTAATCCTTGAGCCAGCGCTACGCGTTACGGCAGAGCGACTCCAGAAACTGAGCGACCAGGTCGCCGCAAGCGAGATGACACGCCTAGCCCCGGAACTTGACGCTCTTCCCGACCCTCAACTTGGACCCGGCGAACACTGGAGTCATGAGACTCGTGCTTGGGAAGCCCCCGCCTCGACCGAATTCGTCAACCGCCACCTCCATCGTGATTTACGCGAAGTGCGCTTTTCATTCGCCGCTTTTTCCGATGCACCGCTGACGCCGTTACCGGCTGGATTAAGCCGCCTGATATCCGATGTCCAAATCATCAAAGGCCTGCTTCGCTTCATTACGATACGCGAAGGGCGCATCGAGTCTGTCGAGGTGCCCACCCGGGGGCTCTCAAAGCATGAAGTCAAGAAACTGGCGGCTGGCTTCGGTCGCGGCGATATCATCCGTCACCCCCATGCGCCGATGCCTAAGATGCGGCTAACCAATCATGAAGAATTAGAGGTCTTTTGGACGCCGGAGACTGGCCGGGCACCATAATGTAACAAAATGGGGCGGGCATTTGTTTGCCTGCCTGCTCAACGCAGTATTTGTTTAATGGGCTTTTGTCTTTCGGAAGACACGGCACCCTCCCCTCCTCCTCTCTAAATATATGTTCAATCGCGAACTCAGTTGGCTAAGCTTCGATCGTCGAGTCCTCGAACTCGCCGAAGACGACTCCGTCCCCCTCCTCGAGCGCGTCCGCTTCCTCTCGATCGTTAGCTCGAATCTCGACGAATTCTTTGAGATCCGCGTCGCTGGTATCATGCAGCAGGAAGAATCCGCCAGCCATCCGGCGACCAAGGAGTTCCTCGCCTCCGTCCTGCAACGCACCCGAGACTTGGTCCAAGCCCAGCAACTTTGCTGGAAGCAGAAATTGCTGCCGGCACTCTCCGCCCACGGCATCGAGGTACTCGCCCGCGAGCAACTCGGCGAGAGCGCCCGTACCGAACTGTCCCCTCGCTTTGACCGAGATATTCTGCCCGCGTTGACCCCCCTAGCCATCGATCCTTCGCACCCCTTCCCGGTCCTGACCAATAAGGGACTCTACCTCTTGGCCCTGCTCCGTGATCCGGCTTCCGGCGAGCTCCGCCGCGCCGTCGTCCCCGTACCGCGCATCTTGCCGCGTATCCTCGGCCTCGCAGATCGCAAGAGCTTCACCTTCCTCAGCCAAGTCATTCAGCTGTTCATCCACCGGCTCTTCCCCGGACTTGAACTCCAGGGCTCTTGGGCCTTCCGCATCACGCGCAACAGTGATCTCTACGTCGACGAAGAAGAAGCCGTCAATCTACTCGAGGCTATCGAAGATGAGATCCGTAATCTGCGCAAAGGCGCGCCGGTGCGACTGGAAATCGAAGCTGACGTTCCCGAAGGCGAGATGCAGTGGCTACTGAACTCCATCCATCTTACCTCCGACAACGCGTTCCGCATCCCAGGTCCGGTCAATATGCTCCGCCTAGGAAGCCTCATCGACATGGTCGGTCGACCCGAACTCCTTTACCCCAATTTCGTATCGGTGATTCCTCCCGAGTGCGCGGAACCCACCAAGCTCTACGAACGCATTGCCGAGCATGACATCATTCTCCACCATCCATACGAATCCTTCTCGCCGGTCGTCGATTTCATCCGCCAGGCCGCCAAGGACGAGACGGTGGTGGCAATTAAACTGACCCTTTACCGAACCAGCGGCGACTCTCCCGTCGTTGAGGCACTCAAAGAGGCCGCACGTAATGGCAAACAGGTCACTGCCCTAGTCGAACTCCGCGCCCGCTTTGACGAGCTCAACAACATCGAGTGGGCCCGCCAGCTCGAGGAGGCCGGAGCACACGTCGTTTACGGCCTCGCTGGCCTCAAGACCCATTGCAAAGCGTGCCTCGTCGTACGTCAGGAAAAGGATGGCCTCCGTCGCTACGCTCACCTCGGCACCGGAAATTATAACCCGAAGACCGCCCGCATCTATACCGACTTCTCCCTGCTGACCTGCGACGAGGAGATCACGGCGGACGTCGGACTGCTCTTCAACGTCCTCACTGGCAATCTGGCTGGCCCCAAGTTCAAGCACCTCCTTATCGCTCCCTTCGACTTGGCGCGACGAGTCGTGGAACTCATCAAGGCCGAGACTGCTAGCGCCAAAGCCGGCAAGCCCGCGACGATCTTCGCCAAGGTCAATAGCCTCGTCGACCCTGAGGTGATCAACGCCCTTTACGAAGCATCCCAGGCGGGTGTCCGTATCGAACTCGTGGTGCGTGGCATCTGCTGCCTCAAGCCTGGCATCGCCGGTAAGAGTGAGAACATCCGCGTCCGCAGCTTCCTCGGTCGTTTCCTCGAACACAGCCGACTATTCCGTTTTGAAAACGCCGAAGCGCAACCCATCCTGCTCATGGGCAGCGCCGACTGGATGCCTCGAAACTTCCAACGTCGTATCGAGTGCGTCTTCCCTTTACGCGCCACCCAAGTGCGCCGTCGCATCGAGGAAGAGATCCTCGCCGTCTACCGTGATCGTCAAGGGGATGCCAAAGCCCTTACCAGCGATGGCGAGTACGTGAACTGCGAGCCCATGGGACGACTCGCTCCGGGAGCGCAGGATACTTTCCTGCAGCTGGCGGCCAAGGCCGCTCAAGCTCGCCTCAGCGAGCAGGCGGAGAAATAGAGGGTCCAAGACAGATCCGCTCGACGGCCGCATTAAAGCCTTCGGCGTCGCCGAGAATCTCGACCTCCAGCCGAACAAACATCAGCGGAATCGGAGGGCGGAAGCGTGCCTGCAGGCGGACCGCATCCTTTTCGGTCGTAATGATCATCTCGGCCTTGGCTTGGATGGCTTGATCAAGTACCTCGTCAAGGTCCTCGTCGGCGAAAGCGTGATGGTCGAGGAAGCGACGGTTAGCGACGATCTTCGCTCCATTATTAGTCAGGATCTCCTCGAAACGCTCCGGGGTCGCGATGCCCGAGAAGGCCGCGACACGACGACCATTAAGGTCGGACATTGGGAGGCGCTTAGGACCGTCGACTTCGACGAGTTCGCGGGCGCTGTGCGAGCAGGCGATGATCTCAGCCTTGGCGTTATGCCGGCGGATAAGCCGCACCAGTGCAGGGTCGGGCGCGCCCACCGACTTCGTCACGAAGACGTAGGAGGCGCGGCTCAGGTTAGCGATCGGCTCGCGCAGCACGCCACGCGGTAACATTGAACCGTTACCGAAGGGATCACGGCTATCGACGAGCAACAAATTAATCTGCCCGCGCAGCGGGAGATACTGCAGACCGTCGTCGAGCAGGATTGTATCCACGCCGAAGCGCCGCAAAGCGAAACGTCCGCCCTCCACGCGATCGCGATCGACAATGACGACCACGCCTTCGCCGCAGAGATTCTGTGCGAGCATGTAGGGTTCGTCACCCGCTTCATCAGGTCCAGCTAAGACCGTCTTGCCATCCGAAACCACGAGCGGATCAGGGCGACTACCCTGCGTCATCCAGCGCCAGAAACGCTTCAGCATCGAATCGGAGGCGCCCTTGTATCCACGGGAAAGAATGGCGACCTTGCGCCCGCGGGCGGTGAGGACTTTCGCCATCTTTAGGACAATCGGTGTCTTACCAGTGCCGCCGACGGTCAGA
>Ga0209134_10000086_pt1 | contig 25140 bp, 12 predicted proteins | sample LauGreSp1BDMLBSN_2_FD_187566 | JGI IMG/M metagenome (GOLD analysis project Ga0209134, IMG submission 187566) | Freshwater lake microbial communities from Lake Michigan, USA - Sp13.BD.MLB.SN (SPAdes) (version 2) | ecosystem: Environmental > Aquatic > Freshwater > Lake | place: Lake Michigan, USA... | reverse complement strand
TATTTTTCTACTTCATCCTCGAGCCACGTGTGTGTCTGCGAGGTTTCGACGAACGACGACGACGAACAGTTTTACGGATCCCAGCTGCAGCCGCAGGGGCCCGGTCCAAAATCCGGATTTCGTACACGTCTTGCTCGGTACCGGCTTGGCAGTGATCGGCGCTGACGATGTTGACCTGCTGATTGTTTAATGAAATACCCGGAATGTGCTGCACAGAACCAAAGGACGCAACGTTTGCCAGTTTCTTGTCTGTCTTGACGAGCTCGTACCGGTTGGTTTCCATCGAGTTGCTTCGTTCAGCAAGTGTCATCATCTGGGCGAGAGGGATCGTAAAGTTGCCCACCAGTTGGAGACGGAAGTACGGCTGATCCATGTGAACATCATCAACGAATGGAGCACCTTCTAGTTGCTTTTTGCATTCAAAGTAGGTTTGCGCGTTGTCGACAAGACGTGCCAATATGTTTTTGTAACTTGTCGACGTATACGAATTTTCAGACTTGAACACGACCGGGATATCTCCATCTTCCTCTACCAACGCACTCAACTTTTCCTCACCCTGCATGACAATGTCAAACACTTCAGGATCACCCACCATAGTTCTTGCAGTCACGAGAGGAACAGCAGCCGGTCTCTGAAACACAAACATCTCTCCATCCTCCTCATCCTCCTCGTCATCTGACAGTGGAGCCAATGGTGGCACCGGTGTACCTTCTACACCTAAACTTCGGAGAGAACTCGGTAAGGGTTGCGGCAGTACAGTGACCTGCGTGCGAGAAATGTCCAGATCTTGGATTCGTCGAGGCAACGGTCCGGGTATGACTGCAATAGGTGTGTCTGCGCAGTTGAGGCGTACAAGACGACGAGGCAGTTCGGGCAGCACAGAGATGGATGTATTATTTATTTCAAGATACTGTATGGTGTTTGGCAGTGGCGGGAGTGCTTGGATTCTTTCACAATGACCAATGTCGATGTCCACGATATCTCGTGGAAGTTGAGGGAGTGCCGTGAGTTCAGAACAACCACCACAATTGAGCAAGGTCAGCGTCTCGGGCAACGGAGGAAGCACCGTGATGGATGTTTCGTTACAGAACAACTGCTCGAGGGCAGGCGGCAGGGGCGGAATCACTGTAATATCCGTACTTTCCAAACTTAACTCTTGCAGCGAGTCGGGAAGAGCGGGCAGCTCCGTAAGTTCTGTTTCTCCGCAACTCAATGTCAACAACGTAGTGGGCAAAGGAGGTAGTCGGAGGATCAACGTTCCACTGCAATCGAATGCTTCGAGGCTTGGAGGCAGTGCCGTGATTTCCGTGATGTCGTTGTACCTGCAGTACAGTGCGATCAGCCCTTCCGGCAGTGGCGGAAGTCTCTTGATATCGTGATTGTAGGAGCAATCGAAATGAATGAGTGATGCCGGCAAAGGCGGGAACTCGCTAATGTATGTGCGGGAAACAACCAGCTGAACAAGATCGTCTGGCAAAGGCGGCAGGGATGTGATGTTTAAGTTCTCTAGTTGCCAGTTCGTTCTGCGAAGTTTGATCTTTTCCAAGAGTTTCGGAGTATCCACACCAAACATGACCGGAATTCCCAACGCCAAACGAACTTCCTCGTCGCGTGCCAAGTTCCATGCAGTCCGGTAATCGCGGTTCAAGATTGTTCGGTCCGCACCCTTGTCAATCAAGAATTGGATACTCTCAAGGGGGGCATCGTTGAATGCGGCAATGTGAAGCGCAGTATTCCCTACACCGTCTTTGTGGTTGATGTCCACATCTGCCTTGAACAGCTCGATCAATGTCGCCATGTCACCCTTCCCGTCTTCCATAAGAATCATGAGCGGTGTAAAGCCACCATTGTCCATATCGTTTACATTCGCGCCCTTTTCGAGCAAGATCTTTACGATTGCGGGGTTTGCTACACGTGCCGCAAAGAAAAGAGCAAACCCTCCATCGATATTCTTCGTGTCGATCTTGGCACCCTTTGCAATCAGCTGATCCACGAGCTCCGTTGTGCGCTGTTTCGCACATGCCCACATAAGGGGCGTCATAACATTCCTCATTTGCTCCAAGTCACCTCCCGAAGCAAGAAGTGCTTGTACATCTTCCACATTCCACTCGGGAACACGACCTGCGGCACCACCGTTCATTATACATATTGAAAACGGAAATTTCGAGATCAAAAACTGGTTTTTGTGCCGACCAATAGACAAGATGCTCTCCATTTCCATCCCCATCGACAACTTCTGCGAGAACTGCGGCGCCATGGACATTCTGCTTTCAACACAGGTTTGCGCAGACTGTTACTGGGACCACCACCATCAAGAGGACATTGACATTTGCTCCAAGTGCGAGTCGGGGGAATGCAAGGTCTACTCGCTGCTGCGGAAGCAGAGTAAGATGCAGCCCATCCCCGTCGCAACACGCAAGGCCATCATGTGTAGCATTGCTCCCTACACCATCCAACCCTTCATTGACGCACACTTTGAACGGTGTGCGCCTACAACCGTCGAGGAGTTCTTCGTCGCGCTGAAGAGTATCAACATTCACAAGGAGGAGAAGCGGTACGCTGCACTGCGTCTCATCGGCAACATGGCAGGCGAACGTGTCGGTCCCTTTCTCGAGCTCGAGAAGATTGCCAACCGTGTCGGCCTCCAGACCCGCGTCGAGTGAAGCAGTCACAACGCAAAAACTATTTTTCAACTCTAGATTTGTTCACACCCCCCACTCTACTCCTCCTCGTCCTCCTCGGGCTCCGGCCACACCATGTCGCGGAAGTCGTGCAGTCCGAACTCTCCGACATGCTTGAGACACTCGACATCCTCCTCGTCCTCCTCGTTGCGGTAGACCTTCTTGGTGTGCTCGTCGATCCAGTACGTCTTGCCGCGCATCACGGTGCGAAGCCGGCTGACCTTGACCTCGGGAGCAGGTGCGGCGTTGCTCTTCGGCGTCAGGAAGTTGATGACGTGCTGCTCGAACTTGGCCGAGTTGAAGTCTGCCGCAGGAAGACCGTTGATGTAGTCGAGCAGCTCCTTCTTCGACTGGTCGGTGAGCTCGCGGTGCATTCCGGTCAGCGCCTTCTTGAACCGCTTCTCGTCCGTGGGTGAGATCTTGCTCATGTTCTTGGGCTGCTGCGGAGCATCCTCCTCCTCGAGGACAACCACCTCTGCAGTCTTGGCAGCCTTGCTTGCGGCACGCTTGGCGGCAGCGGCAGCCTTTGCCTCCGGGCTCCACTCGCGCTTCTTCTTCTCCTCTACGGGCGCCACCGCCGGGGCGGCAGGAGGAGCAGCAGGTGGAGGGCTAGAAACAGGACCGCCGCATCCAAGTAGCATGCAAAGGTCGTTCGTGAAGGCGTCAGGATTGGTGATGGCGTACTTGACATGGAGGTTCTGGATTGCATTTGCGATGATTGACTTGAAAGACATTGTGTTCAGGGAATGCTGGAAGTTGGTTTTGGTGATACCACTTTCCGTTTTTAGGGCAAAAACGGAAACTTGTCTTCCAAAGAATACCAGATAGAGAGGACAAAATGCCACGCAATACTACTGGAGGCTCTGGCCACCGCTCGCAGCGTAACTCTGAATCGAACAAGACCAAGTCCAACAACAAGGTCGTCGACGCCCTGCTCGACGACATTGCCAACAAGCAGTCAACAGATGGAGTCTTCATCGGACGCATCCAGCGCCGGCTGGGTTCGGGCCGAATGGAGGTCTTCTACACAAGCAACGAGACGATTGAACACAAGGAGCGGATGGTGGAGCACATTGTGCAGGCTCCCATCCGAGGCGGCATGCGTGGCCGCGGCAAGAAGGACGTCTGGGTGGACGTCGGCGGTCTGGTGATGATTGCCAACAGCGGACTCGGAAATGCGGAGTGGTCGATCATCGCAGTCCTGCATGACGACCAGGCTGCTCGGTACCGCAAGATCTGTCCAACGGCGGATCCGCGCCTCTTCGTCAAGGTGGCGTCGGCAGAGGACGGAGCAGATGACGGCGGTGTCGAGTTCATCGAGGAGGAGGACGATGAGGTCGATGTGGACGATATCTAACCTTCCAAGGGAACAATGATGGGACTCACGAGCTGGGGCACAGTGGTGCTCATGACAATTTTTTTGTACGTCGGGTTCAGGTCTGTTGCCCAGTCGGACCCCACGCACAACGTACACTACTTCCCGCCACCTCTTTCTGTTGGCAAGTCTCGCAATCTGCAATCCACCTCGCAAGATGCGTCCATGTTTACGCAGACCTTGCGTCGTCGTGCCGTTGCGAGCGGCAAGTTCGCGTCTCCAAATCTGGTTTTGCGAGAATCGCCTCACACGTCCGGATTCACCAATGGAGTTTTGGAGTACCAAATCACATCCTTGTGCCAGTATGTGTGTGGCGCCCAAGTATGCCCGGGTCCTATCTTGGATGCTGGAACTTCGACTTCCGAGTACTGCACGATCTTCGATGGTGGTGCTGCGGATTCCGAATACACAATCGACTATGACGGCGGCAATGCGGAAACTGAAGTATGCTAAACATACAATGGCCTGCGCGACAACTCCCATCAAGTTTCAGTTGCGGAGAGACACTGCTGCAAACTGGCTAGCCACAAATCCGGTTTTGAAGGCGGGCGAGCCGGGCGTAGAGACCGATACGGGTCAGATGAAGGTGGGCGACGGTATTCGTTCGTGGTCGCAACTGCCCTATGTCGGAACAGGCGGCTCGAGCACGACGGGTCCCACGGGATCCACAGGTTCAACGGGCCCGACCGGTCCAACCGGTGCAGGATCTACAGGTCCTACAGGTCCAATTGCCCCGGCGTTGATTTTTGACGGTGGATATCCGTCGATCAGCTACTTGGGTGGACCTGTTTTTGATGCGGGAGGCGTAATCTAAAATCCGTTCTTTTCTGTTCATTTTACAATGCCATACGTTCAGTTCCAGTTTCGGAGGGGTCTTGCCTCCGAATGGACGGGTGCAAATCCCCAGCTGGCACCAGGCGAGATGGGTATCGAGATCGATACAAATCTCTTCAAAATTGGTCAATTTAATGGTCTGTCGAACGTTCACTGGGTTGATTTGCCATACGGTGGTCTGCATGGACCCACGGGCACTACGGGCACGACAGGTCCGCAAGGTATGAAGGGCGACAACACGGGTACAACAGGTTCCACGGGTTCTACGGGACCTCTCGGCACGGGACCTACCGGAACCACAGGAGCAACTGGACCTACGGGCCCCATGCCATCTGGTTCCAACTTTGCGGCAAGTTACGGCAATAACCAAAACATATCTATTCCGGTTCTTACACCTGTCGTCTTCACCTACAACCAGACCTTTTACGAGACGAACATTACCCTCGGAACCGGAGTGAATGGTGCGTCTCAACTCATTGTTCCATCGCAAGGTGGTTACTTCATCACTTGGTCCATCCAGATGGCCAAGACAACTGGCACGCTTTCCGGGTACGTGTACATTTGGATCCGCGTGAACGGCGTCGACGTTCCGGATTCCGGTGGCCGTTTTGCAATTACGCCCAACTTGGACATATTACCGACTACACCCTATCTTGCTCAATTGAATTCTGGAGATTATGTCGAAGTTGTTGCTGAAACGGACCAACCTGGTATTATTGCAGAAGCACTTGCACAGGATGCGTTTATCTACCCATCACCTGCAACACCGTCGATTGCCGTTACCATCATGAAGGTTGCGACCGATATCGGAAACACGGGTTCTACTGGACGCACAGGTCCGACGGGTTTCACAGGTCCGACGGGTGCAACTGGATCCACCGGACCCACCGGCGCCACGGGCACAACAGGACCTACCGGACCACTCGGCACGGGAGCCACAGGACCCACTGGATCCACGGGAGTCACAGGACCTACTGCAGCAACCGGTACGACAGGACCTACGGCTGCGACGGGAACCACAGGAACCACGGGTCCTACTGCTGCGACAGGCACTACAGGACCGACTGCGGCAACCGGTACAACAGGACCTACTGCTGCTACAGGTACGACAGGTCCGACTGCGGCAACCGGTACCACTGGACCTACGGGAGCGACTGCGCCTACGGGTACAACAGGAGCAACGGGTCCGACTGCTGCGACAGGAACTACGGGACCCACTGGAGCAACTGCGCCTACGGGTACCACGGGACCCACTGGACCGCTGGGCACGGGTACAACAGGTACAACAGGTCCCACAGGAGATACCGCACCGACCGGCACGACAGGACCGACTGCGGCGACAGGTACCACGGGCCCCACTGCGGCAACGGGAGCAACCGGTCCGACTGCGCCCACAGGAACTACAGGACCCACTGCTGCTACAGGTACGACAGGACCGACTGCAGCAACCGGTACAACAGGCCCAACTGCTGCCACGGGAACGACGGGTCCTACTGCAGCGACAGGAACAACGGGACCTACGGCATCAACTGGAGCAACGGGTCCAACTGCTGCCACAGGTACCACAGGTCCTACTGGACCTCTCGGTACAGGTACAACGGGACCTACCGGATCTACGGGACCGACCGCGCCAACAGGCACAACAGGCTCCACTGGACCAACTTCTGCTACCGGCACTACAGGACCTACAGGACCTATCGGAACAGGACCTACGGGATCCACTGGAACAACAGGCCCTACCGCTGCAACAGGTACCACAGGACCGACTGCTGCGACAGGTACCACAGGACCGACTGCTGCTACAGGTACGACAGGACCGACTGCTGCTACGGGCACAACAGGACCAACTGCGCCTACAGGAACTACGGGACCTACCGCGGCTACAGGCACGACAGGACCTACTGCTGCTACAGGCACGACAGGACCTACAGGACCTCTCGGAACAGGACCTACGGGTACAACCGGACCGACCGCAGCAACCGGAACAACAGGACCAACTGCTGCGACGGGAACAACGGGTCCTACCGCTGCAACAGGTACAACAGGTCCCACCGCACCAACGGGAGCAACAGGACCCACTGCTGCGACAGGTACAACTGGACCCACAGGACCACTCGGTACAGGAACCACAGGACCCACTGGAGCAACGGGTCCGACTGCGGCAACGGGGACAACCGGTCCGACTGCAGCCACTGGAGCAACGGGTCCGACTGCGGCAACAGGAACTACAGGACCTACCGCTGCTACAGGAACGACAGGACCTACCGCAGCAACGGGTACGACAGGACCCACTGGACCTCTGGGTACGGGCGCAACCGGACCTACGGGAGTAACAGGTCCTACTGCATCAACCGGTACGACGGGAGCAACAGGCCCGACCGCAGCGACAGGCACGACAGGACCTACTGGACCTTTGGGTACAGGCGCAACCGGACCCACTGGACCGACGGGAGCTACAGCACCTACAGGAGCAACAGGCCCGACTGCTTCTACGGGAACCACAGGCCCGACTGCGGCGACAGGAACCACAGGACCGACAGCTGCGACAGGAACCACTGGACCTACAGCAGCAACGGGTGCCACCGGACCCACGGGACCGCTCGGAACGGGAACCACTGGACCGACTGGAGCGACAGGACGTACAGGAGCAACCGGACCGACTGCGCCTACAGGCACAACGGGACCCACTGGACCGCTGGGCACAGGTACAACAGGACCCACAGGCACGACAGGCACGACAGGTACAACCGGAGCCATTGGACCCACAGGTCCGACGGGAGTGACGGGTACAACGGGACCGGTTGGACAGGGTTATGCGACACTGGTTCCTACAAACTCGTATGTTCTTGGACCGGGTCAGATTGGATACCAGTTGTCAGGTGCGTTCTACCCTATTCCCACCACGCAGCTCGGTAATGTCGCACGCGTGGACCAAGTGTATGGCAACGATTCTACTGCGTACATTGGTGGCTTGCCGTACGCAACGATTCCTGCAGCAATTACAGCAATCATTGGATCGGGGGCCGTCGCAACGCCACAGTATTCCAATACGACAATCTGGGTTTTGCCCGGAACGTACAATATTTCACCCACAGGAACCAACGCAACCATCACAACATCTGTTGGAGCTACGCTGTACCCATTGCTTCAGCTTCCGGCAACAACTGCATTACGCGGCCTTAACGTCCAAACATGTGTGATCCAGTGTGCAAATCCGACACAAAACACTGCGTTGTTTTACATTGCGGCAAATACGCGTATGGAAGATTTGACTCTCGTGCTCGGAAGTTCGGGATACGCTGGATCCAACAACCTGGTGGGCATGTACTTTAATTCGACATCAACGGTTACGTCCAAGATTCGCACAACAGTCTTGTCCTTGTGCAATGCTGCGATGCCGTATACAGCATCCAATGACCTCTACGGAGTCCAGTTTGATGGAATAGGTGGTTCGTATTCAACCTTCTCGTTCAACTGCTACAAGGGAAGCACTGTGAATGTGTATGGCAATGGTTCGGGCAACAAGCGTGGTATTATTGTGACCAACAGCAACATTGCAACATTGCGCGATACAAACGTCTATGTCGCGTCTCCTCCCACCAACTCTAACTTTGCGGGTTCGTATGTCGGGATTGAGGCAGCCGATAGCAACAACGTGGGATCTATTCAGTTGCGTTCCACGACGGTTGGAACCATTCAACCGACGGGCGCACAGACCTATACTGCTTCGGACATCTTACAAACAAATCCCACCGTCATCACCAATCCGACCTATCTTGCGTCACCTGGTATTCAAATCGGTCCAGGAACAGACTTGGTGACCAAAACAGCAGGCGGCAAGGGATTCTCCACCTACGTCTACCCGACTACGATTTTCTATGGAGGACAGGGAACATTGAACACATCTGGAAATCCTGGAACAGGAACACCTGCTTACATGTGGCCTGGAACGGTGATCATTCACGGTTCCGGCGGCCAGTTCATTCAGTATCCGGACATCACATCGCCGCCCGCATACTATCGCATTCAGCAGCCCGCTATTTTGGCAGGCATGACAGTTACGCTTGGTATAGGACCTGGAACGGGACATACGACAACACTGACAGTGCGAAGAACACCGGTTGGAGGTTCTGTTGCAGATACTGTGTATTCGATCACGATGTCCAACGCTACGACAGTTGCTAGCAAATACGACGCATCAGTCAATTTCGCAGCGGGCGACTTCCTTCATATGCGTATTTCGTATGACGCTACTGCGAACGCCACGCAAGACATTGCTGTTCAGTTAGATTTATTCTGATTTCTTTATGAAGAATAAGCAATGGCAACGTCGTTCGAGTACGTCAAGATTGGCGATGGCAGCACTGCCTGGTCCAATCTCCCGTACGTCGCCGGATTCCCAGGTCCAACCGGGTCGCAAGGCCCAACAGGTGACCAGGGAATTGCAGGTGTATCAGGAGGTCTCATCATGCAGTTGGATTACTCGCCCACCACAACCTATGCGGGAACAACACTGGTCGGCACGTTGCTGACTGCGTTTAACGTGGGAACCCAGACGGACATTATCGTCAACACGAACGTCACGAATGCGTACATTGCGTCGTATACGATTTTGGCAGGTGCGTTGCCGGGAACTGTCGCAGTTTCTGGATTTTGGGACCTGAACTTGTATGCGACAGCAAGTGTTCCGACTTCTCCGCCAACCTTTTACTTTAGTGTCTACGATGGTGCTACGCTGATCCAGGCGGGTTCGACGGTGAGTGCCGAGGCAATCAATTCGGCAACACCTATGCAGCAATATACATATTCATTGTACGTTCCTGCCCACACGTACAGCACAGACGTGACTATTCGGTTGTACGCAACCACTACATCGGCAAGCACGCTGACGATCGGAATGCGTGACAGCACTGCAAGTCACATCCATACAACGCTCGTGTCTGTGGGTTCTATTGGACCGACTGGCACAACGGGACCCACTGGATCCACTGGACCGACTGCTGCGACTGGACCTACGGGACCCCTGGGCACGGGCACGACGGGTTCTACGGGACCGACCGCAGCAACCGGAGCCACGGGAAGAACGGGCCCGACTGGAGCAACCGGTCCGACTGCGCCTACCGGAACCACGGGTCCTACAGCAGCAACGGGAACCACAGGCCCTACTGCGGCAACGGGCACCACAGGTCCGACAGCTTCCACAGGCACTACGGGACCTACCGCACCGACTGGAGCAACGGGTCCTACTGCAGCAACGGGAACAACGGGTCCGACAGCCGCAACGGGAGCAACAGGCCCGACTGCGCCTACAGGTGCCACGGGACCCACTGCGGCAACAGGCACAACAGGTCCCACGGCAGCCACAGGCACAACAGGACCGACTGCTTCTACGGGAACTACGGGTCCGACAGCAGCAACGGGCACCACAGGCCCTACTGCGTCGACTGGAACCACGGGCCCGACAGCTTCCACGGGAACCACAGGTCCCACGGCAGCCACAGGAGCAACAGGACCGACTGCTTCTACGGGAACCACAGGTCCCACGGCAGCCACAGGCACAACAGGTCCGACTGCTTCTACGGGAACCACGGGTCCGACAGCTTCTACGGGCACCACGGGACCTACGGGACCTCTTGGTACGGGTACAACAGGACCTACTGGATCGACAGGCGCAACGGGAGCCACCGCACCAACAGGCGCAACAGGTCCTACCGGTATCACAGGTCCTACGGGTCCCCAGCAGCCGGTGGGCGTTATGAACTATGCGCAGATCCTTGGCGCTCGTGTCACCAGTCTTGCTGCAAACTTAACCATGTACTCGATTGTGACATTGACCATCACAACGACTGGAAACCCGGTTCAGCTGACAGCATATGGTGATGCGAATGGACCAGCAGGCAACTTTGCGGGTGTGCTTCAGTTTTACCGTGACGGAACGGGCACGACTGCCGGGTCTGTCTATACTGCCGGAACAGCGCTTGGAAACGGTGCTACTTATGAAGCATCCACTGGAAATGAGAACCAGCAGTACTCTTTAGCGATTATCGACACAACGGTTCCGGCGGGAACACACACGTATACGCTTGTCTCCGTAAGTCGTAGTTTCAACACGCAAGATTTCGGTGAAGCGTACGGACCTCAAATCAGTGCAATCGAGTTGTCGAGCGCGTTGGGACCCACGGGAACAACGGGTCCGCGTGGTACAACCTTTACCTACAGTGCAAACTGGAATCAGAAATCGGAGGCGACATCCATCACTGTCACAGCAGCAGGGTTAGTGAAACCTTTTACTCTTACCAGCACGACCCTCACGACAAATGGGTTTCCGGTATACGTGAGTGCATATGGCGATTTCAACCCAAATTCTACGGGATCAGGCAATAACTGGGTTCGCTTGCAGTTGTATCGCGATACGACTCCGTTGGGGCAGGTTGTGATGGGAGAAGATACTGCACAGAACGTCAACGTTCCTTATGCTCTTTCGGTTGTAGATCTCCCTCCGTCAGGGTCCTATACGTACTCGCTCAAGATTGTAGATATTGCATTGACCGGAACAACCGCTTTGTTTGGTGAAGTGGCAGGTCCTACAATTAGTGTCTTTGAGATTTCTGGCGCACAGGGCTCCACTGGATATACTGGATTCACTGGACCTACCGGAACAACCGGTAGAACAGGCACCACAGGACCCACTGGAACCACGGGACCGACCGGACCGCTGGGCACAGGCACCACGGGAGCTACGGGCACGACAGGTACAACGGGACCTACTGCTGCGACTGGTACGACGGGACCCACTGCGCCCACCGGAACCACAGGTCCTACCGCGCCTACAGGCACCACGGGTCCTACCGCTGCGACGGGAACCACGGGTCCTACCGCGCCCACAGGTACGACTGGACCGACTGGACCGCTAGGCACTGGGGCGACCGGAGCTACTGGACCGACAGCGCCCACAGGAGCTACTGGACCGACTGCAGCCACAGGTACAACAGGTACAACAGGTACAACAGGACCGACAGGTGCGGGATCCACTGGCACGACGGGTCCTACCGGCATATCTTTTACAGGGTCGACAGGTGTGACGGGCCCCCCTGGAAGTGGTAGTAGTTCCTCTGTGTCCATTACAGGCAATACTGGGTACTGGAGTGTTTTGACAGTTGCAACGGGCGGCACGGGTCTCAACGGAAACACGAACCTTACGTTTGATGGGTCAACGCTCAACGTGACAGGATCCGTCAAATTCAACAGCGGATCCAACATCATTGCTGCTGACAGCTTCTCAACGTCCAACTTGTCCATTCAGTCGGGATCCAATATTCGCCTCCAAGCACCCACCGAGTGGCGCTACATTACATCCAACGTGTCGGGAACTGCACTGACGGTGTCCTCCAACTACTTTTCGACAGTCTACAATTTGACTGCAGGATCCAACGTGGCAGTTGCGTTTCCCACGTTGACATCCGCACAGACAGGCGGTTGGTGGACATTGTCGAACGGAAGTGTAGCCACGATTACCATTACAGCATCGGGTGCTACGGGTCTGACCAACTTTACGCTTGGACCCAACGCATTCACAGAAGTGTATTGGAACGGCTCGACCTATCTTACAAACAATTCCTATGCGCAACCTGCTACAACCGAGGGATTTGTCATTGCGACATGGTACGGTTCCGCGGGAACGTATGGGTCTGCCTATTCGTATGACGGCAAGAACTGGATTGGCACGAACACAGCCAATCCTTCAAACGCCAATGGACGAGGTGTTGCGTGGAATGGAGCACTGTGGGTCATGGGTGCCCAGGGCGCATCCTATACATCGCCCAACGGTCTGGTATGGACATCGACAGGTATGACGACAAGCAACATTCCCAACTGGATGGCATGGAACGGTTCGCTCTGGGTCGGAACACAGGTGGATTATTCGTACATGCTGACCTCTTCGAACGGTACAACGTGGACGGTTGGACAAGCTCTCGGTGCAAATCCGTACAGAGTGTGCTGGGGTAAAAATATCTGGGTTGCGGGAACATTGGCAACAACGAGCAATATTATCACTTCAACCAACGGAACCACATGGGTGTCTAATGCTACACCCTTTACGGTAGGCGTACTGCAGACTGTGTGGAACGGATCCATTTTCGTGGCGTGTGCAAACGGAGGAACAAACACGCTCGGATGGTCTTCCAACGGAACATCGTGGACAGGTGTAGGTGCTACATATTTCAGTACGGCAGCATATGATGTTGCGTGGAATGGATACTTGTGGGTGGCTGTTGGAGCAGGAACCAATACGATTGCCTGGTCTTCCAACGGTACAGCCTGGAATGGTCTCGGAACAGGTACCTTTTCGACTGCGGGATACGGCATCACGTGGAACGGCAATGTGTGGATTGCGATGGGTCAAGGAACCAACACTCTTGCATGGTCGTCCAACGGCACAACGTGGACGGGTCTCGGAACAGGCATTGCAGCCCCCGCTGGAGTCGGTGGAGGCATTGCATCCCGCCGTGTGCTGCCGTATGTAGGCATAACTGGAGGACCCACAGGTGCGACTGGATCCACGGGACCCACGGGTGCGACAGGTACCACTGGACCCACAGGACCGACAGGTACCACTGGACCGTTGGGTTATACGGGCCCGCAAGGAATCCAAGGAGTTCAAGGTGTTGACGGGTCACAGGGCACTGCTGGATTTACTGGACCCCAAGGTGTTCAGGGAATTCAAGGAACAACAGGTCCTACAGGAAGCACAGGTCCTACAGGTGAGGGATCCACGGGAACGACAGGTCCTACTGCTGACACAGGTACCACGGGAACGACAGGACCGACGGGCGCAGGGTCAACGGGAGCTACAGGTCCTACAGGAGCGGGAGGCACCGGGACTACAGGACCTACAGGAGTTACGGGACCCGCTGGCGCTGGTTCTGCGATAACGGGGTCGACTGGACCCTGGAGTGTGGTCACTGTTGCAACCGGTGGAACTGGGTTGTATGGTAATTCAACGTTGACATATGACAGCACAACACTTACAGTCGCAGGAGGCGTTGGGAATGTAGGTATCGTATCAACACTTGCTGGTAGCGGAAGCTCAACATTTGTTGACGGAGTAGGAACGAATGCTTCGTTTACCTTCCCAGGACTTTCCGTGTTGGATCCTTCGGGAAGTACTCTGTATCTAACGGACAACAGTCGCATTCGTAAGGTTGTTATTGCTACAGGTACTGTAAGCACTGTGGCAGGAAGTGGGACGCCGGCATATGCCGATGGAACGGGTACGAGTGCATCGTTTAGCAATCCTTACGGTGTTGCGATAGACCCAGCTGGAGTCAATTTGTATATAGCAGACACGAACAACAATCGTATTCGCAAAATCGTGATCTCTACAGGTGTTGTCACTACGTTTGCAGGAAATGGAACACCTACATTTGCCGATGGAACGGGAACGAGCGCATCGTTTAATAGCCCCCAAGGTATTGCGATTGACCCAACTGGAACCAGTATATATGTTGGAGATGCAAACAATTATCGCATTCGTAAAATTGACATCTCTACAGCCGTTGTCACTACGTTTGCAGGAAGTGGAAGTGGCAGTCTTACAACCGGCGGCGGTATTGGAACGAACGCATCCGTTGCTAGTCCGGCTTGTTTGTTGATAGACTCTGCAGGAACCAATATGTACTTTACGACTGGAAACAGCAATTATTGTATTGTGAAAATCGTTCTTTCGTCAGCAGTTTTTTCCGTATTCGCAGGAAGTACTTCAGGTGCATCCGGGTATTTGGATGGAATTGGAACAAATGCTCTGTTTTATTACCCGTGGGGACTTGCACTAAATCCAACTGGAACAACCATGTATGTCGGTGAATATTTCGGGCGGTACGTCCGTCAGATCAATATGGCAAACGTTAGCGTATCGACCGTAGCAGGATATGGAACATCATCGTCGTTTTCCGATGGAACAGGAAAGTATGCCGGGTTTGGCAGTATAGTTGGCATTGTCTTTGTTGGAAATACTTTGTATGTTTCAGATAGTTATCGTGTCCGAAAAATAGCGCTCACACCTGCAGCCACGTTCATCACATCGGATTTGAACAACGCAGCCATCTCCAGTTACAACAATATTCGCCTACAAGCACCCACTGAATGGCGACTGATTACATCGAACCAAACAAATACTACACTAGCACCTTCCTCCAACTACTTTTCCACATACTACAACGTCAGTCAAGCGCAAACACTCACTCTTCCTACACTGTCATCGACACAATCGGGCGGCTGGTGGTCCATATTTAATACCGCTTCATCCAATATTACACTCACAACAGCCAACACAATCAGCAACTTCACATCGCCGTATACTATGTTACCTGCGACGGGCATAATTATCTACTGGAACGGAACATCCTACTATTCCATGACAAACGGAATACCACCCGCTGGGTTTTCTATAAGCGGAACGTTTGGAACCTCAAATGTTCTAACAGCAAACGGAAGTAACGCAGGAATTGGACAACCGTACCTGACATTTGACGGGTCAACGTTAACTGTTGGAGGAACATCCGCGATTACGAGCGTAGGAACCCCAGGTGTTGTCACTACGTTTGCCGGTAGCGGTTCCCCGGGATCCACGAACGCAACTGGAACCAACGCATCATTTTATGCTTTACAAGACCTCGTCGTTGACCCGTCGGGAACCAACATGTATGTGGCAGATACGAATTCATACCGCATTCGTAAAATCGTGGTCTCTACAGGTGTTGTCACTACGTTTGCAGGAAGTGGAACGCCTACATTTGCCGATGGAACGGGAACGAGTGCATCGTTTAATTGGCCACAGGGTATCGCTATTGACCCGGCTGGAAGCAATCTGTTTGTAGTGGACTCGTATAATCACCGCATTCGTCAAATTGTTATATCTACAGGCGTTGTGACCACGTTAGCAGGTAACGGAACAACAACGTTTACCGATGGAACGGGAACGAACGCCACGTTTAATTATCCATGGCGTTGTGCCGTTTCACCTGACGGAAGCAATCTGTATGTAGTTGATTCGTACAATCATCGCGTTCGTAAAATCGTTATCTCTACAGGCGTTGTCACTACATTTGCGGGTAGTTCAGCGGGATTCAACAACGGGACAGGAACGAACGCGACATTTTATTACCCTTACGGCATTGCAATAGAACCGTCTGGAAGCAACTTTTATGTAGCAGAAGGCGGGTTTCATCGTATCCGAAAACTCGTAGTGTCGACCGCTGTTGTAACCTCTCTCGCAGGAAATGGAACAGCAGGAGCTACAAATGCGGTTGGAACGAATGCAACGTTTAAAAGTCCGTATGGTATTACCATTGACCCAACGGGTTCCAACTTGTACGTTTCAGAAACCGGAAATCATGATATCCGCAAAATCGTGTTATCGACTGCCGTTGTGTCGTTTGTTGCAGGAAATGGAGTAGGAGGTTTTTCTAATGGTGTCGGTACAGCTGCGTCGTTTAATTATCCTTACGGCATTGCGATGGATCCGTCTGGAGCCAATATCTATGTAGCAGACGCGAACAACAACCGCGTTCGAACGGTTGCAACAGGTGTCATGCCTGTCACGGCAACCACACGGATTACAAACGATTCCATATCAAACACGATCATCAGTGGCAACAGCAACATCCGCCTTCAGGGACCCACCGAGTGGCGGTACATTACCTCCAACATTAGCGATACTTCCTTGACGCTCGGTTCCAACTACTACTCGACATTCTATCGCTTGACCAATACCGGGTTCAACTCACTCACACTGCCATCATCACAGACCGCGGTCGGATCGTGGTGGTCGTTGAGCAACACCACGGCATCCAACTTATCCATCACGGTAACGAATTGGATTGGAACTGCGCCTACGTTGATAGCTGCAAACTCGAGCATGACAATCTACTACGATGGCACTTCGAACTACTTTTCTGGAACGGCCGGTCCCACAGGAACCACGGGACCCGCAGGACCTGGATTCTCTGCCATTGTGACACCTGGAACCAATTATGTTTTGACTGCGAGCAACTCATCGACAACAAGCGCGATTGGTCAATCAAACTTGACATTCAATGGTTCGAACTTGGGAATAGGCAGCTCTAGCCCTCCCATAAAACTTTGGACTTCTTCGGCCAGTTCAAATCAGGGCATCGGTGTGTATAGTGCTGATGTGAGTGTTGTGATTGGAAATACAGCAGGAGTTGGTAACTGGGGTACTATTCAGACATGGGCTGGTGGCAGTTCTTCAAGCGTTGGAACATCGCCCTATGTTCTTGCTTTGAATCCCGCAGGCGGGACTGTTGTCTTTGGAGGTAGTGCTGACTTTCAAAATAACACCATCAGCAATGTGAGCAACATCAGTTCATCGGGAACACTCAACTTGAATGTTTATGATTTGTATATCAACTCGGCAGGAAACAACATACTTCGGTTTGTATACGATGCGTCAACCGGGTATATTCAGTCCGTTCAACCAAAACTTTCCTTCACAGGAGAGTTTGGTGCGAGTCCGATGTTGAATCTGAACGTTGGTGGAACAAACGACTCACTCCAAACCTTGAACATGTGCAATCACAACATTACGAATATATCACATTTGGGCGGAGGTTCTGCTGGTGTGATCTATGTTGATAATGCGCTCTATCTTCAAAGCAATGGGATCGATATGGGCGGTGGCAACATCAACCAAGTTGGATTATACTACAACAATACCTCGGATATTAAGATTACCGCCGATGGGTACGCGATCAACCTCAATGCATCGAATGGCGCAACTATCAATAGTGCAAACCACGAAGCTCTGAAGATACAAGATATGAACTCTTACACATCATTCACGCCGACTTCTGCGACAGGAACGCTGACGCTTAGTGCGAACCCGAACCCGTCAGGCATCTCGGGAACAAACCTGGTGTTTAATGTCGGCAACTACGGAGGCAGTGTGTTGGGCGGTATTGAGCAGGGTGTTGGTCCTATCCTTTCGTTGAGCACGATGTCTGATGGAACGATGACGGAGGCCATGCGATTCAACAACAGTGGGGCGCTCCTTTACAAGATCCTGAACATGTGCAATCATGATATCAGTAACGTCAGCAACGTCGTTTCTTCTGGAAATCTCTCGCTCACGAGTGTGAGTGGACTAACGATCACGCCTGGTTCGGGATATGCCTCGTTTACCGGAGATATCGACATGAACAGTCACAATATCTTTCAAGCATCTGTCCAGACCAACTCCATAGACCTCCTCCTCAAGGCAAACTACTCTCACGATATTATACTTCAAGCAGACACCGGGAAGTCAGTCAAGGTCTCCAATGCTATCCTCGACATGTGCAACGGCACCATCAGCAATATCCATGCTGAATATTTCCAGTATGGCGGAAACTTCTTTTCATCAACGGGCGGTGGAAACAACTACCTCGATATAGTGTATCCTGGCATCAATACGGGAGACCAAATGAACTTGAAGGGTGGTAGTGGCGTTGGTATGACCTTTGGGAGTAGTTTTATCTCCGCAAATGTTCCGTCGTCATCTGCGTTTTATGTGAATGCGAATTTGATTGTGAATGGGAGCAACTATCTTTCTATGGCGGGAGGCACGATGTATGGACTGGCGAGTATGTATGCGGATACTGATGCGTCCTTGTATGCAGGAGCAGGGCACAATATCAACTTGACTGCTGTGAGTGTGAATGTGAATGCGAATATTGACTTGACGGGTCATAACCTCATCAATGCCCCGAACATCGGTTCGTATAGCAACATGGCGATAGGCGCTTCGTCAAACATCACGATTACCCCTGGCGCTGGTTGTAATACAGCAATCTATAGCAACGTCGGCATCAGTACAACAACGATACCTGGATACGGCACTGGAAACTTGGCAGTTGCGGGCGGTGTCACAATCAACAACGGATACAGACCTCTCTACCAGAAGGTGACTGCCACATCGCAGACACTAGCAGCGTTTGGAATTCATTATGATATCACGAATAGCGGCTTCAATGCACTTACGATTCCGTCGGGTATCAACTCGAACGATTCGAATGCATATTGGATCTTGCGTAACAATACAAGCTCATACTTATCTGTTGCAATCACAAACTCGGCAGGCGGAACAGCACCGAGTTCCGTTACAATCCCTCCAGCAAACAGTGTGACGCTTATGTTTACCTATGTCAGCTCTACTTCCAATTACGTCTTGTTTTAGTTCTTGCTCACATGAATGCGAAGAGTAAATCCATCGTACGAATACGAAAAAGACATGCCCTCCACCAGTCCGTTCAGGGTTGAAATGATATCCCCGTGCGACATGCCAATAAGGTACTCAATATACTCATAGATCGACCGCACAACACCGTCCGCACAACTCTGCGGCGGTGTTACTGTGAATGTCTGGACAATGTAGATGGCAGGGAACCCTGCGGCTGCCCACTGAAACAGAGGAGCACGAAGGGTCTCGCGCGATTCATTCATCAGAGGGGCAAGAGTCGTCTTGTCGACTGCTTCTTTCGAGACAACTGCACCGTGACTCTCGAGAAGTTCCTCAATAGTGACGATCAATGACGGACCTGTTGCATCCGGCACCGGGCCAATGGAACCCGTGGAACCCGTAGGCCCGGTAGAACCCGTGGAACCCGTAGGCCCTGTGGAACCCGTGGGGTCTGTCACATCAGTTGCGCCCGTAGAACCAGTGGAACCTGTAGGACCAGTGGGGTCTGTCATGAAATCTACATCTGTAGGACCGGTTGCCATTTGTATTTGGTCGATTGATTTTTTTAAACAATTTCAACTTGAGTACACAATGCTCGGAACGTCCAAAAGTTTGTCGGGGTTTGATCCCCGAAGTATTCCAGGATGTTGTTTGTGGTTGGACGGAGCGGATCGTTCTCAAATGACATTTAGTTCTGGGAGCAATGTTGCTACGATCAAAGACAAGACTGCGAATGGATACACGGGAACTACCTTCTCAAACTCTGTAGGATCCCCTACAAATACATCGGGATCCGTTGCATTGGTTGCTGGAAACGGGTTCAGTGTTTCGAACTTTGTGGTTACACCTACAATGACTGTGTTTTACGTTGCATATGCGTCAAATGCAACGAACGTACCTCCTGTCGAACTTGGTTCAAATATATCGTCGGCACCGGGTTTCCTACTCCAAACTGCTGCTGGCAATTACAATATTCAAATGTCGAATGTTACTGCCTCCCCCACATCATCGGCGCTTTCGTATCTTCCGCTTGCTACAAATTCAACCGATACAGGTACATCTCCGCAGACCGTCACTACAAATGGAAGTGTTTCCTACACGACAGTTGGAAGCAATCAATGTGCGTATTTCAATAACTCTACAGGTAATTACTTGAGTTTCCCGTATGCCAATCAACCGACGTTCACGCTTTGCTTTTGGTTGTATCCGATTGATACGAGCTACTATACGGCTGTATCAATTACAACTTCTGGAAACAATCCAGCTCTTCAAGTAGACGTGTCATCAAGTTCAGCTACAATCTATACTGCAATGCCCAATCAGTGGACGAACACTCCAACAGGAACAACAAACGGATCAGGGGCATGGACACATTTTGCAATCACTGTGAACCAGTCAACATATGTCGAGCAACTCTATTTGAACGGAACTCTTGCAAGCACCGCAACGGGGTCGGGTTCAGGTATTTCAAGTAGGAATTTATTCGTAATAGGGAAATCAGGTGATAACGGGCGTGCATTCAATGGGTATGCAAGACAGTTTCTCTTTTACGGAAGCGTTCTCGATTCGACGCAGATTTCGAGCATCTATACGTCAACGGCGTAATATGTTTAACCTATCTACGAAGTAATGGCAACCAGCGCTTCAACTGGAAGTTCCAATCTAACATCTTCCAATGGTTGGAATATAATTGAAGCCGTAAACACATCTGGAACTTCAAACGTTACAACCGTATACAGTAGCGGGATATCAAATGCTTCAAACACATCTACCCTATCTTCCGTTCCCACTACTTTTTCAAACACATTGTATGTCAACGGACGAGCCGGTACAAATTCAAACTCGGTTGCCGGGAATTTTGGAGAACTCTTGGTCTTTTCAAATGCTCTCACGGATGCACAACGTCAACAAGTCGAAGGGTATCTTGCGTCGAAATGGGGATCGAATGTAAGTTCCGGACCGAGTATAACACCGACCAGTATTTCTGGATGTCAGATATGGTTGGATGCTTCGGATACATCAACGTATGTGCTCAATGGGGCAAATTTAACACAACTGAAAGATAAATCCGGAAATGCATACCACTTTAGCCAATCGGGTGGTTATAGCAATGCAACTGTCCAATCAAACTATGCGAATGGACTAAATGCTTGGAATTTTTCTGGATCGAATAAGTATTGTTCTCCAACCTCATCAGGATGTTATCCACTCGATTGTTACATTGTTATCGCTTCCAAGGCACTTGCGCGTACTGATTTTATAGCAGTTGGAGATACGGGTTCGGGTGACTTTAACAGTTTAACATTTAGCGAATACACTTCCTTGCGTTGGCACAATGGTTCGGGCGGTTTTGGCAGAACTCCAAGTACAGTATCGCCCACAAACGAAACCTCAACAGGCTTGCTGTTAATGAACTGGTCGTTATCAAACAGCAACTTTATCATTCGTAGAAATGGGTCACTCTTGTCGCAAACGTCGTCGTACACCTATTCCATGCCCAGTTCTTCTATTTTTCAACTGGGATATCGAGCACCTTGGTCGAGTTATCCAAACCCCGATATAGCATGCGAAGCTTATTTTGCAGAAGTTGTTGTTTTCAACAGTCAATTGTCTACAACATCACGCCAGCAGATTGAAGGCTATCTTGCATGGAAGTGGGGTCTTCAGGCCAACTTGCCATCGGGGCATCCTTATGCATCAACTCTTACTCCGACACATCCGTTCTGTTCCGTACGACCATTCACCCGTGCCTTTCAACCCATCGATATTCCCGGATGCCAGTTGTGGTTGGATGCAACAGATCTATCGAAATTGACCTTTTCATCCGGAACAAGCAACGTTACTGTGTGGGGTGACAAAGCGAATGGCAGCAATGCAACTGCAAATACACCGATTGCATATGCATCGAATGGATTAGGTACAGGCTACCCAGCATTAACGTTTACGGGTTCCCAGTGGTTGTTGGGAAACACGAGTGTAACCGGAACAGGTTTGACTATCTTTTCTGTTTTTAACATGAGCAATAGCTCTGCTGGAATTGTTGGTCGTATAGTTGCATTGGCTGCAACAGGGGCAAACGATTACAACACTACTAGTTATGTATTTGTTGGTCGCAAAAATGGTGTTACCGCAGTTGGTCCATACCGTAACGGGACAGCACCAGCCGCAACAGTATCCTATTCTACACCGACACTAAATACAACCTATTTCGATGGAACGAATGCATATACCTCAACGAATGGCGGCACTCCTGTTACTGCTGCGTCATCGGGTTCCTTTGCAGTAACTGCATATGCCATTGGAAACAATACAAATACGGGAGACGTTCCAAACGGACCCTTTAACGGATACATTAGCGAGATCCTGGTATATAATGCGACTCTCACTGCATCCCAACGTCAACAAGTCGAAGGGTATCTTGCTTGGAAATGGGGTTTGAGCTCTTCCTTGCCGACCACTCAATCTTTCAAGCTGTTTCCTCCACTCACTGTGTCGTTTTCTCCTCTTCAGATTCAGGGATGTCAGCTGTGGCTGGATGCGATGGATACAACCACAATTGCAGGGTCTCTTTCTTCGATAACGGCATGGAACGATAAGAGTGGTGTCAGCAACAATATGACTTCTGGATCCGGTTCAGGAGTCACAAACTCTTCATGGACTACAAATTCTGTATACCTGAATGGAAGCTCCTATTTTTCGAATACTATAGCAACGTCTGTGTACACTGTGTTTTTCGCCTACAATCAACCGTCAACCGCGGCGGGCGGTCCGTTATTCACACGCACAGCAACTACTGATGCAACAGGTTTCTTTCCAAACAATAACAATTCAAGTTACTATTTGGCCCGCAGTGATACGACATGGGCGTCTACAACTTCTACTATAGCAAACAACGTAATCAATCTCGTATGCGTTCAATATGATGGATCATCGAATATCAATGTATGGGTGAATGGAACGAATTACATTACATCAACTACTGTTGCCGCACCAACCGTGAACGGATTTTGGCTTGGATATCGACCGATTGCGACTTATAAACAATTTATGACTTGTTACGTCAACGAAGTTGTTTATTATAGCAATGCAGTCACCACGTCACAACGCCAACAAGTCGAAGGGTATCTTGCCAGCAAGTGGGGAGTGAAATCGTCTCTTCCAGCGACACATCCTTACAAGGTGATTACGCCTTGAAGCTGGTTAGTTAATACCCGTATATATCAAAAAGAATGCAGGGCGTTCAAGGTATTCAGGGTATCCAAGGCATTCAGGGCATTCGAGGTATAGATGGCATTCAGGGCCCGCAAGGTCTTCAGGGTCCAGCTGGAGGTCCCACGGGACCCACGGGACAGGGCTTTGGATCCATAGGTTCCGACCTAAACATGAACAGTTATTCAATAACGAATGCATCAAACATCGGCTTGAAGGGAACGTTATATTCGGGATTACCTGGTAGTTATGCAACGGTTGTGACGAGCGCTCCTACATCGAACTGGACTGGAGTTGCAGCTGGATCTTCAAACTATGGGTATTCTAATCCGTATATGGCGTGTGTAAATGGTGGGTTTCTATATAGTATTACTAGCACGGGTGTAGCAACGGCACGAACCGCCGTCAACCAAAACTGGACGGCGATAGCAAACACAATTTATAGCAACACATATGCATGTGTGAATGGTGGGCAGGTGTGGACTACAACGAACGGTACAACCTGGACTGTTCTTTCGGCAAGCCCGACAGCTGCGTATACGTGTCTATCAGTTCAATATAACACTGCAACAAACGTTTTTGCTGGAACATCTACAGGTGCATTGTATTTTTCTACGGATACCGGAGCAACATGGACTACGATGACATCATTATCATCTGCCGTCACAAGTGTTTTTATGTTTTCTGCAACTGTCTTTTATGCTACAACAGGTGGTTCTACGGGACAGATTTGGAAGTCTACGAACGCTGGTGTATTGTGGACGGCAGCGTCCGCAACACAACGCGATTGGACGGCACTCACCGGTAATAATTCCGCTAATGTGTGGGCAGCCAGTTCTACTGATCCGGTATATTACTCCTCAAACTCGGGTTCTACATGGGCAAACACTGGTGTCACTGCTGATAAGATTGTATGTGTTCCTCAACTTTTTAGTAATCTTGTTGCCTCTAAAAATGGTGGTTATACGTTTGCGTCTACTGACTTTGGGGTTACGTGGACACAAACTTCATTAATAACGGGATCGTGGTCGTGTGTTGCTGCACTCAATTATTTCACGGGTGTCGCAACCACAGTAGGATACGGTTATTCAGTCATATTCGGAGCAAGTGCGTCTGCCCCGTATCAATCTTATTATACAACAGATGCTTTGAGGTTAACAAGCTCTGGTGATGTGTATATCTCGCCCGGTGCTCCTACGAATGCTCTGTATGGCGGTGCGGTTGTTCTGGGTGGTAAGACATTCATTACTGGATACAACGGATCATCTCAACGTCTTTACTTACCTCAATTTGGAACTGCTACTGGGGCTGCTACTCTAACGGGATCTGTTAACGTGACTTTGCCTACATCGTATAACTCTGCCTTGGGGTATGCTCCTGCAGTAACGCCCCGTGACTTTGCTGGTGCTAGTGTATGTGTTTCTAACGTAGACGGGTCGAACTTTACAATCTCGTGGACAGGTGGGTCTACAAGTTCATCCAACATCTTCCGGTGGATCACCGTCGGATACTAATTGAAAAATTGTTTTGTGTTGTTGAACTTCGCCTGTTCTGCTACTTACTCGACGATCTCCTGGAAGCTCGCAAAGATCGCCTCGTACTTCGGCTCGCGGACGTAGATCTCGCGCAGGAAGCGTGCAAGTCCGGGCGCGATCGTCTTGTTGTAGCCGTTGATGTGGATGGCGTAGCCCGCCTCCTCGTCGTTGACCACGATGATGCTGTCGTGCGTCGTGATGACCTCCTTCGCCTTCTCCTCGCGGGCGTTCTTCTTCTCCTTCTTGGCCGCCAGCGTCGCACGGCGCTTC
>Ga0209134_10000085_pt1 | contig 25359 bp, 2 predicted proteins | sample LauGreSp1BDMLBSN_2_FD_187566 | JGI IMG/M metagenome (GOLD analysis project Ga0209134, IMG submission 187566) | Freshwater lake microbial communities from Lake Michigan, USA - Sp13.BD.MLB.SN (SPAdes) (version 2) | ecosystem: Environmental > Aquatic > Freshwater > Lake | place: Lake Michigan, USA... | reverse complement strand
CGAAGCACATGAACGAGTTCCTGCCGCGCCGGATCGACGTGGTCATCACCGTTTGCGGTAACGCCGACCAGGTCTGCCCGATGTATCCCGGCCAGGTGGCCCGCTTCCATTGGGGCTTCGATGACCCCGCTCATGCCCAGGGCACCGAGGAGCAGATCCTCAACGAATTCCGCCGGGTCCGGGACGAGATCAAGGCTAAGTTTAGCGCTTACGGTCGACAGATCCGGGAGACAGGGAAGCTGGTTTGAGGGTAAGGGACAGCACCATGTGCTGTCCTAGGTGCAAACGTGCAAATCGGCCTACGGCCTGTGCAAAGGTGCAAAAGTGGGAGACAAGTTTCAGGTGGCGGGTGGCAGCCCCGGGTGGCAGGTGGCGGGGGCTTCAGCCGCCCAAGGGAGACCGGGAACTGGACGATTGGCTGGGGTTTAATTTCCCTAAACAAATAACCAAGAACAAGTTAAACAATAAAAATCCCCATGCCTACTTTTAAGCAAATGTCTCGAGGTAGGGTCGGGACTGCGTGCCGCCCTAGCTGCCTCAGTTCGCCGCAGGGCGAACCAAGGTAGGGGCGTGGCTCCGCCGAGCCCTCCTGTCTTTTGTGTTCCCAACCGCCAACCGCTAACCGCTTCCACCTGTCCTGGGTAGGGCCGACCATCCTTGGTCGGCCGCGCGGCCAAGCAGGGATGCTTGGCCCTACCCAACCCCCGATCCAGCCCTCGAATCCTCCAGCCCTCCGGCCCTCGACATCTCCCACCCCCATAAAACGCTCATAAACCCCTTAATTCAAAAATAATATTGTCGGAACATTATCGTTATAGTGAAATTATGATTAGTTCTACCCCGAATCACGCCCCTGGCTTTTGCCAGAGGGTCACCCATTTGTTAATAAACTGACACAGTAGATGCCCCAACCCCGTCGACAGCCCCCTCGTGGAGCTTTGTCGCGCGCCTCCCTCATGGTGGCCGCGGCGTTGCTCGGGGTTGCTGTGTCCACGTCGCCGACAGCGAAGGCGGACACACTATATAGGCAGAATTCTGGTGCGGGCACCACGCTGGACACCGCGATATTCACCCCAGCCGCTCCCGGGTCGATTATCCAGAATTATGCCGAAGGCTCCGCCTTTACGACGGCAGACGACATCATCTTCGGTAATTTTATTACGGCGGCGACCACTTTCCGTGTCTCCGCTACCACCGCCACAAATCTTCAGGTCTACGGGTTAACCATCGGGAGTTTATTCAACGGCACGTTATTGAATCCCGGGGGCGCGATTACGATTCAGAATGCGAGTAATGCCTCCGGTGGTGCGGCCATCGCGAACACGATCACCCTCGGCGCAGGCGGGATCGACATGTTCAGGGCTGGTCAGAATCTTACGATCTCCAGGGACACCACGGTCGCCACGAACGCGATGACGGTGGCCTTGGGGGCTGCTCAGGCGTGGAGGGTGAATACGGGCCGTACGTTGACTGTCAGCAATGATATCACCACCGGTGGTAATGCCCTTACCATCCGGGGAGGCGTCGCCGGTGCAGGTACTGTGGTTCTCGGGTCGTCGACCGGGTCTGTGACGGGAGGTGGTGCGCTGATCATCGAGGGGATGAACGTCCTTACGGGAAACACCGTCACGCTTTCGGGTAATAACGGTGTTGCGGGTCTGGGGGCCGCGACGGTGGGTGGCGGCAGTCAGCTGAACATTGATCAATCCGCGGCAAGCCAGAACAAGCTCAATGACACCGCCGCGCTGACGCTCAATCGCGCTACGCTCAATCTCCAGGGGACTGGCGCGGGAACCGAGACGGTAGGTAGCCTTGTCCTGGGAGGGACCTTTAACGCGATTACTCGTTCAGCCGGCACGGGCGTCCTCGGAGCTGGCGCTATCACCCGCTCCGCCGGAGCCGTTCTTAATGTTGGCGCCGTAAGTATCGCTACGACTAGCAACGCCAATATTAACGGCGTGCTCGGTGGCTGGGCGGTCATCAATCAGACGGATTTCGCCACCAACGCCTTCGCAGCCATCGCGGCGACCACCACCGGCGAGGCATTGTGGACATCGGCCCTGAATGAAGTGCAGACCGCTAACTTGACGCTCACCGGAGCGCGTACGGTCAATACCCTTAAATTCAATGGCGCAGCCGCGCAAACTTTTGGACTCGGCGGATTCACCCTCAACGTCACCAGCGGTGGTCTGATCCGTAACCAGAACTTCGCGACTACGATTTCCAACGGCACACTCACTGCCGGAGGTACGGCTGACGCCGTCGCCGACGAGCTTTTCCTTTGGAATCACCAGAGCACCTTGACCGTCAGTGCCGTCATCGCCGACAACGGTTCGGACGTATTGAATCTGGTAAAGGCGGGTGCAGGCTCGGTCACTCTCTCCGGCGTCAACACCTATACGGGCACCACCACTGTCGCGCAGGGCACGTTGAATTTCGGTGATAATGCGGTCGGCGGCAATGTGGCCACTTTCGGTGCGGGCTCTGCGATCACAAACGACGGCCTAATCCAGATCAACAAGACGTCCGCCGCCACGCTTGCCCAGCGCACTATTACCCAGAACATATCTGGCGCCGGTTCGCTCAATAACCTGCGCGCCGGAACCTTCATACTTAGCGGAACAAATACTTATTACGGCGATACCACCGTTACGCTCGGCACCCTGCAGGCGGGTTCGGCCGGAGGTTTCTCGCCCAACTCTCGCCTTATCCTCAACGCTGCCGGGGTGGGTGCCGTCGTCGATCCTCTCGTCACATCTGATGTCAGCGTCTCGGCCCTCCGCGGCGATCAGTCCACTGCGTTCTTCACCCTGAGCGCTGGTAATCTAATCCTGTCCGGCGTCGACCCCACCTCCGGCGGCACGGCTCAGAATTACCAAGGTATTATTTCGGGAGCGGGCGGCATCGTCAAAAATAACACATTCACTCAGAACTTCACCGCAGGCGGGGCCCTCACCTACTCCGGTGTCACCACCGTCAACAATGGCGTGCTCCAGTTCAACAAAGGATCCGCCACCACCGGACTGACCGTCGCAGGCCCCGGACTGGTTATCGCCAATGCCGCCAACATCACTGCGGCTTCCGCCAACCTGAGCCTGACTGGCGCAGCCTCCACTTTGCAGGTCAATGGAGGCTTCAACCAGGCTTTTGCCACCCTCACCGGGGTCACCGACTCGCGCATCACCCTCGGCGCCGCATCCAACCTTCTGAGTGCCGACGTGACCGGCGGAACCTTCGCGGGCGTCATCAGTGGCGCGGGTTCCTTCACCAAGGCAGGTGTCGGTACGCTCGTGCTCACCGGTGGTAACGCTCACAAGGGCGCCACCACCATCAATGCCGGAACGCTCCAGGTCGGCGCCGCTAATTCCGTCCAGATCATCGGCGACCGTTCCGCCGTCGTCATCGGCGCTGCGGGAACCTTGGATCTCAACGGTAATTCTGAAACCGTCGGGTCTCTTGCTGGCGCCGCTGGTGCCAGCGTCCTCATGGGGGCAGGCACGCTTACGCTCGGCCACGATGACACGAGCACCGACTACTCCGGCGCCATCTCCGGTACCGGCGGGCTGAACAAGGTCGGCACTGCCATCCAGACCCTCTCGGGGACCAATACTTTCACCGGAGCCGTCAGGATCACTAATCTGGGTGGTCAGTCCGGCGGCGGCCTTACGGTCGGCGTCGGCGGCTCGCTTGCCGATGCGGTGGCTGTTCGTAATGCTGGTTGGAACACCACGTTCGCCGTCAACGCTACCGATAGCATGGGCGGCCTAACCGGCACGCGCAACTCCACGCTCTCTATCGGCGCTGGCGCAACCCTGACTGCCTCCTATACGGACGGAACGGCGACCGTTCTCGCGACGACGGCTGATTCCGCTAGCGCCAACGGACGTATCGTCCGGGATATCGATACCACGCTTCTCAAGGTTGGCGATTTGGTCACCGGCACGGGGATTACGGCAGGCAGCTATGTGGTCCAAGTTGTTGATAATAACACCGTCCTGGTTAATCAGAACGTCCCTACGGGACCTACGTCGAACTTCGCCCCCTCGGTCACCTCAGTCAGCGTGCTCGGAAGCGCGATGGCAGGCGCCGGTGGTTTCACGAAGGATGGCGCCGGCACCTTGATCCTGACCGGGAATAGCACGCTCAGCGGCCTTACCACCATCAACGCAGGAACCGTTCAGATAGGCGGCATATGGGATGGTCAGAAGTATTCGATACAGGACACTTTCGGCGACTCATCGCAGCTGGTCTTTGCCGCTACCGGCACGCAGGTGGTCAACTTCGCTAACAGCAGCACCAACCTGCAGTCTTTCGAGCGCGTCGGCTCCCTTGCTGGGGGGAGCGCCACCAGCACTATCAACCTCACCAGCGGCTCCAATGTCGCGGTGCTGGCTTTTGGCGGTGACAATAATAGCACTACTTATTCTGGTACATTCCTTCCAGGGGGCAGCGCCGGCTGGATCATCAAGGAAGGCTCTGGCAACTTCACCTGGAGCAACTCAGTCGCCAACGTCTTCGACGGCCTGGTCTTTGTCGACAATGGCACGTTCACCGGTGCAGGTGCTGAAGGCTTTGATAGCGCTAACCAGATTTACTTGTCCAACAGGGGCGTAAGCCTGGTCATCAATGAGGTCGGCGGAGACAATGTTTCCTTCCTTCAGGGTGGAAGGGGGGATGCGCGTTTCACTCTCGGTACGGGCTCACAGCCAGCCGGTGGTTTGACCAGCAATTACCTCACGAGCGTGGCGCCCATTATCACGCTTACCACCAGTCTTACGGTCGCTCAGAACACGACTCCGGTTATGGCCACGTTGGCCGGCGTCTACTCCTTCAACGGCGATATCCAAGGCGCTGCCGCCCTCATCAAGTCCGGTAATCACCTCTGGAGGTTGATGGGAGCCAGCTCCAATGCTCACACCGGGGAGACCCAGATCACCGCGGGAACGCTGCAGCTGGGAGTCTTGAGCCGATCCGCCGGTGTCGGCGTTGTGTCGGCGACCAATCTTTTCGGCACGCTTTCCACCGCCACGGGATTACGCCTGACCGGCGGCACGCTCGACATCAATGGGACGGCTCAGACAGTGACTCGCATCAACGCGAGTAGCACGGGAGGCACCATCGCCCTGGGGAGTGGGTCCCTGACCTTGGCCGATCAGACCACCCAAAGCACCGCGTCCATCCTCACCGGAACCGCCAACTCCACGCTAAACCTGAGCGCATCGTCAGCCGGGACACTGACGATGACGGGAAACAGCAACAGCTTTAACGGCACCTATAACGTCGGCACTAACGCCGCTCTCACCGTGAATCTCGCCGCGGGCGTACTTGGTGACGGCGCGAGGATCAACCTAAGCGGAACCGGAACGCAGTTGACGGTGACCCTTGCGGATACGGTCGGCTCTTTGGCCGGCACGGGCAACGCTGTCCTGACTCAAGGGCTTAGCATCCGAGAAGGGTGGAGCGGGACATCGACCGTGGTTGCTTACTCGGGGTCCACCAGCGGCGCCGGGGCGTTGACACTCAGCGGATTCGGAGGCCTGACGCTCAGCGGCAATCTTGCCCATACGGGCGGACTCACCCTGGCCAACAACGCCTCCTTGAATCTCAACTACGGCGGCGGGAACAACATTCTTCCTGGCACCGGTACCCTTACGCTCAACGCCGGCACGCTGAGAGTCATAAGCACGGACTCTGTTTCGGCCGTTCTCGAGAGCGTAGCGGCGACTTCGCTCGGCGCCGGCGCTTCGACACTGCGCTCCCTTGGCGCCTCGACTGGCTATCATGGCAACGGCCTGGACTTCATCAACCTTGCGGCTATCGCCCGTTCCGCCGGCGGCACGGTCGACTTCGGACGTAACGCTGCCGCTGCCACCAACGCCAATATCAACGGCATCTTGGGCGGTTACGCCTCCTATGACGGCACCACTTGGGCTGTCGCCAACGCTGGCACCGCCGCAATCACTGGCCTAGGGTCTTTTTCAGCCGACGTCTTCGGCGCTGGCCTGCACGTGGACGTCACCGCCGCGGGCGATAATGCCGGCGGTCTGGCTGATACCCTGCGGTTCAGCGGCGCCGGCGCCGCCAATATCACGGGGGCGACCACGATCGCCTCCGGCGGCATCCTTAATCTCCGTTCGGTCGGAGCCAATGTTTCCAACATCTCCGGCGCCCTCGCCTCCTCTGGTAACGAGCTGATCATCCATCAGCACAATCCTCTCGGCGACCTAGTGCTGTCCAATGTCGGCGGAACCAACACCGCCATCACCACCGCGGGCGGCGGCCGCACTCTGCTTACCAACGATATCGCCGGCACCGGGGTGACCAGCATAGGTTACGGCTACCTGCAGCTCGGAGGCTCCGTCGCCGGTGGCAGTTCGACGGGCATGGTCGGTTCCGGTGCGATCCTGAACAACGGAACCCTCGGAATAAACCGCAGCAATGCCTTGTCCATAGGTGCCGCGGTCATCTCTGGTACGGGTAATTTCGAGCAACTCGGGGACGGCACGACCACCCTCGGGGCGGCCAACACCTACCAAGGTCGTACGACCGTTCGGCGAGGCGTATTGGAAGTCACTAACAACGCCGGCCTGGGTCTCGCCGCCAGCGGCGTCACCAATCGCTGGGCGAACCTGACCTCCGTCGACGCTGGCGGCGTCCTTCAGCTCAATGTCGCCGCCGGTGGAATTATCAGCGAGTTGCTCAGTCTGGACGGCGGCACCTTGGATCTCCGGAGCGCCTTAGCTACCACGCTTGACGCAGCAATCACCCTCACGGGCGACAGCACCATTCGCGTTTCCAATTCCGGCGCGGCGGTCAGCCATATCATCAGCGGGGAGATCTTCGCCCTCCCGGGCGCCGACCTCAGTTTCACGGGCGTCGGCGGCGCCACGCCTTCCGCGCTTATCCTCGCGCCAGCCGCCACCACCGGTGCCCGCTGGGGTGATACGAGCGTGGGAGCCGGCGCCATCGTTCAGGTCGGGACCCTAGCGGGCGCGCGCGGCTTCCTGGGGGTCGGCTCCCTCAGCATCGCCTCCGGCGGCACGCTCGCCATCTCCACCAACGACAACTATGTCATCGATAACGCTATCTCCGGGGCGGGCACCTTGGCGATCAATCGCAACGCCAACTACCTGACGGGTGACCTGAGCGCCTTCTCGGGCACGTTGTTCGTCACGCCTGCGTCTGGGCAGAACGTCAATGTCTCCGCCGAGCTGGGTAATGACACGTATGGCTCCAGTTTCGGCACCGGCGCAGTGACCGTCACCGCGAGCGCTTTCGCCGGTACCAGCGGTATCTCCTCGGTCCGCACCCACTTCAATCAGGACGTCACGTTGTCCAACACGTTCAATCTCAACCCGGCGAACGATGCGACGAACGCCAAGAACGCCCAGATCATCCGCGCCGGTCTCGGTAACGTCACGCTGAGCGGAACCATCAGCCTCGGCGCCACCAACGCGGGGACGGGAACCCAGCGTAATCTCATCCAGACGGAAGTCGGGGGGGCGCTCTTCTTGAACGCCACGATCTCCGGCGGTGGCGCCAATAACCTGCTCAACATCGTCAACAATAACATCGTGGTGTTGGGCGGCAGCGCCAGCCAGTCCTACCATGGTGTGCTTTCAGGAAATAATAACTGGGTCTTTGAGAACACTGGTTCCACCACCCTTCTCGGCGTAAACACGTTTAACACAGGAAACTCCTATCTGCGTGCGGGCACGTTGGTGGTCGGTACCTTAGCAGTGGACACCATCCATAATGACACCGACCTCACGATCTTCTCCGGTGCGACGCTGACTCTGGCCGGTAACGAGACCATCGGGCAGTTGCTCACCTTGCGCGGTTCCACCGTCAATCTGGCCGCCAACACCCTCACGCTCGATGACGCCGCGGCCAGCATGATGAACGGGACCGTCTCTGGTACGGGTAGCCTCGTCCTCGGCAACTATGCCGCGATGTATGGAACGAACACGGCGACGGGAACTCTGACCTTCGGCACAGGTACGACGGAGGGTACGGTCCAGACGCCTAACCTCACCAACGCCTTAGGTTCCTTCACCACCATCAACCTCGGTGCCTCAGGTAATACCGGAGGGGCCAACATCGAATACGTAGGGTCTGGCGAGACCTTCGCCAAGAACCTGAACCTCTCAGGTACTACTGCGCCGGTCCGCATCACCGCCAACGGAACCGGTGCGCTTACCCTATCGGGAAGCATCACCAATACCGGCGTGGGCAATAAGACGCTCACGCTGTCCGGACAGACCGGGGGTTACTTCAACCCTGTCGTCAACAAGATCACCGGCGCGATCACCGAGGCTGCCAATGTCATCAGCCTCAGCATGCCCGCCACGGGTGACGACGATCGCTTCGGCGTCACCGGGCGCTGGGCGTTGACCAACGCCGGGAATGACTTCTCCGGCGGGGTCACCGTCGGAGTCGGCATGCTGGAGTTTGCCGGCGACCTCAAGACGGGCGTGGAGACCACGAGCGTCGCCGGCGACCTTTCGGTCGCCCGTACGTTCCAGCTGAGCAATAATAATTTCAACGGCCGCCGATATGACATGTATGGTTCCGGAGACCAGCTTGCCGATACCGGATACAACCAAGGAACCAATACCCTGACTCCGAGCGGCTCTGTCGGCACAGTGATCTTCAACGACCCGAACGCGGGCACTGCGAACCTCACGAACATCACCTGGGCCATGCCCAATGTCTCGACGGCCAATACGTCAGGGATGCAGCTCATCAACAACGGCGTCAAGCAGGTGAACCTGTATAACGCCTTTACGTTCGGCACGACTGGTGCGCGCGTGGTGGTGCTGGATGGATCCAATACTCTCTCCAATACGGTCAACGGAGCCATCGCCAACCCCACCACATCCCAGGCCACGCGCATCGATAAGGAAGGCGCCGGCACCTGGCGGCTGGCCGGGGCGAACACTCACACCGGCGGCACCAACATCAACGACGGTATCCTTGAGCTCGCCGGTGGTAGCGCCATCGCCGACGCTCAGACAGTGGCAATCAATGGCGATGGGGGCGACGGCGTGTTCTCCGGTACGGCCAAGCTTCGGATCATCAATTCCGAGACCATCGGATTGCTTACCGGCGACATCCTCACCGAGGTCGAAATCCTGACAGGCCAGACTTTGACCATCGCGGCCGGCAACAGCACCATGAACGGGCTGATCGCCGGCGCAGGTAATCTCGCGCGTACGATATCTGGGTCGACCGGTGGCACGTTGACCACGACTGCCAGCAACACCTATACTGGCATCACCACCCTGGGGTCGATCGGCACGGCTGCCGGTAATTCAGGTTTGAGCATCACTCAGCTTGCCAACGGTGGCATCGCCAGCGGCTTGGGCGCCTCCTCGAGCGCGGCGTCCAATTTTGTGTTCACCACCAACACGGCAGGCGACAGGGGTGGTATCCTGACCTGGACTGGTTTTGTCAATCAGAGCACCGACCGTCTCTTCACGATGGGCTTGGGCGTTTCGGGAGCTCGCATCAACGCATCCGGAACCGCTGTCGGGACAAATCAGCCCGCCATGTCGTGGAGCAACACCGGGGCCATCGCCTTCACCGGTTCCGGCGCCCGCACCCTAACGCTCGGCGGTACAGGAATTGTCGATAACGTCTTCCGGCCGGCCATCACCGACGGCGGCGGGGCGACCACCCTTTCCAAGGTAGATGCAGGCATGTGGCTCATCGACCCGGCGTCTGGGGCGAACACCTTCACCGGGGGCACCAGCATCACCGGAGGCACATTAGCCATCAAGGCCGGCAATGCCCTTGGAACTGGGACCATCACCATCAACGGCGGAGCCGGCGTAGGATTCGAAATTCGCGAAGGGATTACCATCACCAACGCCATTACCAACTCGACAGCCAACGCAGGACTGCGTGCCACGGCCAGCGGCACGACCCTCAGCGGTCTGGTGACTTTGACCGCCTCGCTTCGAGTCGCGGTCGATGAAGCCGCCACCCTCAGCATCAGCAACGCCACTTCTGCCCTCACGGGCGCGGGTGGATTCGTGAAGTACGGTGGTGGCAACATGATATTATCCGGCACGAATGGTGCCGGATTTACGGGGGCCAGCACGGTCAGCAGCGGAACACTCACTCTGGAATACGGGACGAACAACTCCAGTAAGCTGGCTGATGCGGGCGCGCTTACGCTGGGAACCATCGCCGTTCCCACGCTCCCCGGCGTGGACGCCGACGTCGGAGGACAGACCAATCAGATCGGAACCACCGGAGGCACGATAACCCTGAGCGGGGGAAGCCATGTCGAAGTCGTCGCTTCTACTACCATCGATTCGGGGGCCAACTTCATCCTTCGGAGCTCCGGAACCTCGACCATCAATCTGAACGCCATCACCCGCGGCAGCAGCCAGGGAACGATTGATTTCGGGGCCGGTAGCATCGCGACCACCGATACCGCGGAAACTAATGGCATTCTTGGGGTGGGTTATGCCACCGTGGCCAGGACGGATTGGGCTCGTTCGGCAGCAACGGCCGCGGACACCGCCATCACCGCCCTCGGGACCTATGGGGTCGATACCTATGGAGCCACCAGCAACGTAGACGTGACGACGTACGCATCGGTCGGCACTGCTGCCAACACCCTGCGTTTCAATAACACCAACGGAGGAACTCTCACGGTCACCGGTACTTTTGCCATGACCGGAGGCGGGCTTCTCGTGACTCCGAACGTCACCGGGGGCGATGTGATCATCGCGGGTGGACAGATCCAGAACGCTGCCAATACCGCCGGCCTGGAGGCCCTCATCATCCATCAGCATAGCACCTCCAAGGCTCTGCAGATCGACTCGATCATCCAGAACAACACCAACGCCCAAGCCCTCACCAAGACGGGTGCGGGAGTGCTGTATCTCGGCGGTCTGAATACTTTCACGGGCAACCTCAACCTGTTCGGCGGAACCATTCAGGTCGGGGGTACGGCCGCCGCGCCGACGACCGCGACTAACGCATACTTAAGCGGCTTGGCCGCTACTCCCGCGGCGAACGGCAGCGCCGCTTGGAATCTCGCCGCAGGAAGCACCCTGCGTTTCCTGACGACCAACACGACCATCTACAATAGCCCGACGATCACGGGAGATGGCATTATCGATCTGGCCGCCGGCAACCAAGGCGTCCTCTTGTTCGACGATGATAACGCAAGTTTCTTAGGGACCATCAATTTCAAGGGCGGAACCATCCGTGTTGGCAATCAAGCCAACGCGCTTGGAAACGTGAGGGGACTCCTCAATCTCGAAGGGAACGTCAGTTTTATCTATACCGCCGGAGTGACCAACAACAAGGTCACGACCTTCGCCGAAGGTACGACGGTCAGCTTCCAGAACAACACCACGACATCGACGGGTACGTGGTCCGGCAGGCAGAGCTTCAATAACTCCACCAATGCCGGCCTTACGTTCAATCTGCCTGCATCGACGGGTGGCGGCACCGTCGGACTTAATATTTCCGGAGTAATCTACGGAACCCAAGGTTTCACCAAGACGGGGAACGGCATCCTGCAGCTTTCAGGGGTCAACTTCACCGATGTCTATGATGGGTATACTGCGGCGAACAAGACGGCCTCACTTTCCGGCCAGATCGCCGTCAACGGGGGTGTCCTCTATGTCGGCGCCGCCCGTGCCCTCGGCGCCCATGGCGCCGGCAATGAGGTCGTCGTGGCCTCCGGCGCCTCTCTCGACCTGCGTGGCGCGGCCCTTAACTACGGCGACGACAGCGATCTCGTGCGCAAACTGATTCATCTGTCTGGCACGGGCTTCACCAACGCCCAAGGCAACGCCACCGGCGCGCTCCGGAATTCCGCCGGCACGGGCCAGACGGCACATGTAAAACTGTTGGCCGACTCGCTCATCAATTCCGGCGGTACGGTGAACTCATCCGCCCTCATCGTCGGTACTTTTGACAGTAACCTTAGCAACGCCAACAGCCTGACCGGAGCCTTCACGCGCAATGCGGCGGTCATCGTTGGCGGCGGTTTTGAACTGAGGGTGCAGGGAGGTCGCGTCGGCACGGATAATTTGATCATCGCCGACCCTTCGTTCACGACCGCTTTAGGCAAGCTGATCATCCAGGAAGGTGGCAGCCGTTTCCGGCATGAGGTCGCCGCGAACATCGGCGGGGCGGCGGGCGTGGGAATCACGGCGGCAAATATCACGGGGGGCGTCGAAATCGCCTACGCCGGTCTCTCCGCGGCCGACCTGACGGGCGCCCAGGCCGGAGGGCAGGGCAACACGACTTCGATCCTCGGGGCCAATGTCGGAGCCCGCCTCCTGTTCGATAACTGGTTCGGCACCCGCCACTCGGTCAATTTCATCATGAATGGCGTGGCCGCCGCGGTTGCCATGGGTACGCCGGGCGGCGCCCGCAGCTCCCAAGGTGGGCACAATGTGCTCCAGGCCGACTTCTTCACGATCCCGGACGGTGCCACCTACCTCGACGGCACCCTCAGCCTTACCGGGACCGCCAACCGCAACCTGATCATCAATGATTCGGTCGGAAACTACTCTGTCGTGGAACAGGGCAACCTCGTCGTCGCCCCCGCCACCAAGCTGGTCTTCGGAGGCGTGGTGTTCGGCGCAGGCGGATTCTCCAAGCAGGGGCAGGCCGATGTGCGTTTCACTGCCAACAATACGTTCGCCGGTGACGTGAACGTGCTCCGCCTCGGCACCAGTGCGGCGCCTTGGGAAAGTCACACTTACCGGATCAATGGCGTAGACTATGCCACCAACGGGCTGGGCGAAGGTTGGGCCGAATGGAGCCTGACCCTTAACGGCGCCGCCGGCGCCTTTTCGGACGTCTCGAACGTCAATCTCCAGCGCCGCGGGATGCTGACGCTCGATAATACCAATCGTCTTGCGCCGACCTCCGGCGTATCCGGCGGCAGTAATGCTGATCGCATTGCCGATGATGCCGCCATCAATATGCATCACGGGTGGTTCCGTCTGAACACCGGGACGGCGACCGTCACCGAAGTGCTTGGCACGGTCAATGCCGTCGCCGGAACCAACATCCTGGACCTTTATGGAACTGACGGATCCGGCGTCCTGACCGGTCTCAGCATCGCCACTTTGGAGCGCACGGCCGGCGCCGCCCTGCGATTCACCAATCTCGACGCCAGCTCCACCTTCGGCGTCGCCGCCGTTGGTGATAGCGCGCGTGTGTCCGTCGGTACGCTGGGAGCCGGCGCCGCCCTTGTCGGCGGCGGAGGTGCGGCGAACTCCACCACCCTTAGTGTCGCCCAGGGCGTCTTTGGCGGCAATATCCCGATCTCGCTCGACTCCGACTTCCGGCTGATCGGCTTCAACAACGGCAATCTCACCGACCTTTGGAACGTGCAGCGTAATCTGCAGTTCGCCGCGGGAAGTCATTTCATGACCGTCGACGGTGGCTTCCTCCGGCCCCTGGATGACGATGAGTATTTCATCGCACCTACGGGCGTCATCAATCCGGGAACGCTCACGAACATCCACCAGAACGTCAACCTGAGCGACGTGGTGACCGTCATGAGCGAGAGCAGTACCGTCAACGCTCTCCGCCTTGGTTCATTGACGGATCATGACGGGACCGGCGCCACCGGCCTGATTCGTCACCACAGCATCAGTCTTTTCGTGGACGGCACGCTCAAGGTCAGCTCCGGCATGGTCAGCAGCGGTTATTGGACCATCGGCAATACCGCTAGCGCGACCACCCAGCTGATCGGTGGCGCCCTTGATTTCAACGGCAAGGAGGCCATCATCAACAATCAGAGCGCCTTCTTCCGCCTCACGGATGGCGCTATCTCAGGGGGTGATTTCAACATCGCATCGGCCATCACCAATGCTTCCGGCCTGACCAAGACCGGCTTCTCGCGCGTCAATCTCCTGGGAGCCAATACTTATGCCGGCGTCACGACGGTCAGCGAAGGCCTGCTGGATGGCCGCCATGGTCGTTCGTCCTTCGGCATCGGGGGGGAAGGCAACGGCATCGTCGTGATCGGCTCCGGTTCGCTGCGTACCAACAACGGCGTCACCGTCGGCAGCGCGTCCGCCCGCGAGGACATCTACGTCGGCATCCTCGCGGGCGATCAGCAATTCCAGAACGTGGAGAACGACCTCACCCAGTGGTTCTCCAATATCACGATCGACAATGTGGATGCGGCGGGGCACGTGATCTTCACTCCTCGGATCCGGGCGGAAAATTCTGCGACCAACCTCATCATGGGGCACATCGCCGGCGGGGATACCAAGATCACGAACGACGTTCTCGCGATCGACCCCCGCACGGTGGAGTTCAATTCGGCCGGAAACAACGTCTTCATCATGCGCGGGCAGTTCGGCGACCGATACGTCGGCGGAGTCGCGGCACCCATCGCAGACCCTATCTCCCAGCTGCCTACGCTCGCCGGAGTCCGCACCAATGAGAACGAAGTCCTGCGCGTCAATCTTGGCGGCGGCAGCGACGAAACCAACCTGATCCTCGGACGAAACTACAACTCGGCCGGACGCCTGACCATCATCCGCGGAACCTTGATCGCCGACTTCGACCCTGCCTCCGTCGACGGCTCCGGTTTCTGGACCAGCGCGGCCATCAGCAAGATCCCGAACGCCGATTCCGTCACGACCGCCTTTGACATCAACGGGAGCACGGGCCAGCAGGGCTTCATCCTGGGAACTGGGACCAACAACTATGGCGCGGTCATCTTGGCGCGTCCCGGACAGGTCTTCAACATGGCCTCCTGGACGATGGCCGGATCGGGATCAAAGTATATCGGCGGGATCAACGAATCCGGCACGGTCACTTTCGGTAACGGGACGGGCTCGCTCACGGTGGCCGGGGCCACGCCTAATCTCTATGCGGCCGACGGCGGCACGGTGGTCTTCGACCAGCGCTTCACCGGAAACGTCGGTACTTCTCCCTCAGCTTTCGGCATCTTCAAGGCAGGTCGCGGTCAGGTCACCCTGCAGAACACCTCTCTGGCGACGGCCGGCGATTCCAATTTCGTGCTTGGTGGAGGTACGCTGCTGTTGAACCACACGGGCTCAACCGTCCAGGCTCTCGTAAGCAATCAGAACGCCCGCTTCGACGGCGGCACGCTTATCTCCTTGGCCTCCACGGGGGTGAACACCACGGCATCCTTCGCGACTAACGACGCCGAAAGTCGCGTCCTTAATTTCAGCGTCGGCGGGACGGAAATCGTGGCCCGAACCGTCAACACGGGGACGGCGCGCAACATGGTGGTCAACATGGGTAACGTCAACGCCAACGGATCTACTCCGGCCTCGAATTTCACCCGAGGCTTGGGCGTGACGGCTAACCTGGTCGAAGACAGCACCGCAGGCGGGACTGCCCAGATCACCTTGCAGTTCAACGCCTCCACGGCCGCCGCCTTGAAGAATCAGGTCATTCCCTGGGCTACATATGGCACGCTCAGCCGAACGGCGACGGACTTTGCCATGTCCGATGCGGGCAGCAGCAACGACGTCCGCGCCTACACACGTGCGCTTGATGAATATCAGAACAATGTCGCCCTCTGGACGGCAAACTCCGACGTCTCCGAGAACTCAGGCGCAGGCTTCTACGGCAGCCTAGGCGCCGCTCTTACGCTCAGTACCATGCGCTTCGATGCGAACGCCGACAGCACGATCAATCTCGGGACGAATGTCCTGACGCTCGCCTCTTCGTCTTTGGCTCAGTCCGGTTCGGCGTTGCTCCTCAGTAGTAACGCGGGTTCCGCGAACAAGACGATCACCGGTGGAGCCGGGGCAGGCCTGACGGCTTCGGGCGGCCGCGTCGAACTGATCCTCCACCATTTCGGTACCGGCAATCTCAACCTCAACGTGCCCTTGACCGGCGCCGGGGTCGACCTGGTCATCGCCGGACCGGGCACCACGAACGCTTCTACCATCGGGACCACCGGCGCCGTCGTTCTTGGAGCGGTCAATACTTACGATGGTCAGACATTCATCAACGGCTCGGTCCTGAGTTTCAGTAACGCCAATCAGCTTGGTGCCAACGCCACCGCTAACGCGATCGTCATGAGCGGTGGCACCTTGCGCTATACCGGGTCGACCCTGATGAGCCTGGGAACCAAGGGGATCGATTTCCTGGGCAGTGGAGGAACCCTCGACGTAGCCGATGGCGCCGGTGAGCTTTATCTAGACACTGCTGTCACGTCAGCCGTCGCTTATCGTGGAGATCTCATCAAGGTCGGGGCGGGTACGCTTACCCTCAATGGGGCGTCGGCGGCGTTCGGTAGCGCCGGCAATCCCGATTTCCGCGGTCTCATCGACGTCCGCCAAGGCACCCTCCGTCTCGCGGTCGACCACGGCAACAACACGGCTGGCAATGAGACCTCGGAATTCACCACGGCATTAGGAACCTCCAATACCTTCATGGATGGTACGGTGTTCCGCCTGGGAACGAATTTCGCCATCCAGATGGGCAACGCGAACAACGCCGGCGGTTATTCCATCGGGGAGTGGCTCACGTTCGAAGGCAATAACTACGTAACTGTCGGCACCCTTAATTCCGGAGTTGATAATAATACGGCTGACACGGCCGGAGCGACTGAACTGTCCGCCCCTGTGCCTAATCCGAATAACCGCCGTAACGTTAACCTGAACGGCATCATCACGATCAAGGGTGACACCACTTTTGACGTCGTCCCTGGCCAGACCCTGCGTCTCAACCACGCTGGTAACGGTTATACCACGGGTGCCGGAACCATCATCAAGGACGGCCAAGGCACCATGGCCATCGGCACCAATATCCCCGACTTCACCGGAGCAATCACCATCCTTCAGGGTCGTCTTTATGCCGTGGGGCAGGCCGATAATCTTGGCACGGGCTACACCGCAGCCAACGGAAGCAAGTTCATCACGCTTGGTTCGATCAGCCGACAGGGTTTGGCTGAGCTAGCTCCTTCCAGTGATTCGGTCTCCGGGGCCACCTTTGAGCTTAATCACGACCTCCGTGTCGTCTATAATCCGGCTCAGACAAAGCGATTGCTCGTTGAGACCTTTGCCAACGGGAGTCAAATCGAACTCAACGGCAACGTAACGCTCAACGATAACCTAGTCGTATGCATAAACGATGCCGCAGAGACCGGCGGCAGCGCTAACTATGTCAACCTGAACGGAAGGCTCCTCGACGGCACGCTCACGAGCGGCAACCTGGTGTTCGCCTCCGACGACACGGGAAATGCCAACGACAACAGCAACGGCCGCGTGAACAATTTCCTCGTGCTGAGGAACGACAATAGCCAGTGGACGGGAGATGTCAGGATAAGCATACATACCAGTTTTGACCAAGACGAGAACGCCATCCTCCGTCTCGAGTCGGCAAATTCCCTCGGTGCCGCCAACGATGTCGACATGGGGTTCAACTCCATCCTGCAGGTCGGCGGCAACGGCTCTTCTGGCCTGAGCGGAGCTACCTCCGGAAACCGCATCATCGGCTCGCTGAGCACAAACGGAGGCGTCGGACCTTTCGTCGGGGGTTCGGCCGGCGGCACCATGGGCGCCAGCGCCAACGGAGTTTCCGTCATCATCGAGAACGCAGCCATCACCGCAGGCACGCTCGTGATCACCCAGAGCACTCCGGCCAGCACCGAAACGATCTGGAATGCTCACTTCCGCGACGGCAAACTTAACAGCGAGTTCTTGGCGCCAGGTGCTTCCTTGCTGGCCTCCGCTCAGCTGAATATCGTCAAAGCGGGTGACGGCTGGGCCACGCTCCAGACCGACAACGCACATACCGGAACAACCACGGTCAGTGCCGGCATCCTGCAAGTCGGTCGCGGCGGCGTCGGCGATACCGGTGCTTCCGGCATCGCCGGCACCCGGTTCACTTCTGCTGCGGGTACCGTCGTCGCCGGAACGGGTGTGATCCAAGGCAATGCCACGATCTCTGGGTCGCTTCGCCCTGGCGATGAGGCTGGCGGCGCTTTGGGTACCTTGATCGTGAACGGAAGCCTGTCCCTTGCGTCTGGCGCTGATGCTGCGATGCAGCTGAAACGCGCCAGTTACACGGCGATGAACGCCGTCGGTATCCACGGTGCGACTTATGGGACCTGGAACGCCAACCATGTGGCGGACGCAACCTACGGTCATCTGCTTAATGATCCGGTGACTTCCTCTCAGCACGACAAGCTGCTCGTTTCAGGCGCGCTTTCTGTCGTCGCCGGGGGAAGGGTCACGGTCGTGAACACAGGGTATAATCCCACGGCCGGCGACGTCATCAATGTCGCTGACTGGACCGGCGCTGCGCTTGCGCTCAACCTCGGTGGAACCGAGTATAACGGCGGCAGGTTCAGGACAGGCGCGGAAGCCGGCACCGACCTCAACCTTTTCGAACTCGGCCATGGGCTCCTCTGGGATGTCAGCCAGTTCAACGCCACCGGTAATCTCCTCGTCGTCGAGGCGGCGGCTCGAACCTTGTATTGGAACGGAGATCAGAATGGCACTTGGAACACGGTCAACTCCGGTAATTCCAACTGGCTGAATGCCCCTGCTGGAGATGATTCCGCCGGAGCCCCCGTCTTCACGGACAATGTATTCCTTGCCGCTAATTCGGCGACCAACTTGACCACCGTCATGGGCGGTGACTTCACCGTCAACAGCGTTACTTTCACAGGCACCGGCACCAGCAATACGGCGGGTTTCACGGTGTCAGGAAACACCCTTACCCTCAACGCCCGCGAAGGAAGCGGACTCGTCGTGCTGGCGGGGTCAGGAGCCAACACCATTTCCAGCAACATCATTCTCGGAGCTACCCAGACGTGGACCAGCAATGAGTCTACCAACGTCACAACTGTAAGCGGTGTCATCAGCGGAACGAATTCTGGCCTCAACAAGAGCGGTGCCGGTACAATCGCACTTTCCGGAGCAAACAACTTCGGCGGAGCCATTCAGGTTAACGGAGGCACCCTCCAGTTGGGTGCCGGCGGGACTGTCGGCTCCCTTAACACCGGCAGCAGCATCACCGTGGGCACCGGCGCTATGTTCGCGGTAAGGCGGAGTGACACCGTCACCCAAGGCCTTGAGTTCAGCGGCGCAGGTATCGGCGGAGCAGGCGGCGTCTCCCAGACTGGGACCGGAACTTTGATCCTCACGGCCGCCAATACTTACACCGGCGCCACGACGGTGTCGGGAGGCACGCTCACCACCTTGGCCGGCTCGCTTGCCGGCACTTCGGGCATCACCGTTAACGGCGCGATCCTTGCCGCGGCCGACTTCAATTCCGGCGCCACCCTCGCGCTCAACGCGACGGGTAGGGCGACCATCTCCGGTGCAGGACAGAATGTCGGGGCAGTTACCAACGCCAACGCCACCGACGCGGACGCGCTGAACTTCACCGCCACGACCGGAACCATCACGCTCGCCTCGCTCTCTGGTGCGGGCAAGACGACGTTCGGTTCCGCCGCGACCGTGACCGGCGCCATCTCGGACGGCTTGGTCAACGTCGCCGGAGCGCTCATCGCCGGCTCCATCACGGGCGGAACCAACACCATCACGGGCGCCGCCACCGTGACGACGTTCAACGGCGGCACGTTGACCGTAGGCGGCGTCGCCACGGTCACGACCCTCACCACGGGCACGCTCAACGCCAACGGGGCGACCGCCGCCGTGACCACCCTTAACGGCGGAAATATCGCGCTCGGCTCCTCGACGGCCCTGACCGTCTCCGACGGCACGCATGCCGGCGTCATCTCCGGCGCCACGGGCACGCTGACCAAGTCCGGAGCGGGCACGCTCATCCTCTCCGGTGCGAACACCTTCGGCGGGGCGATCACGATCTCGGCCGGTAAGCTGCAGATCGGCGCCGGCTCGACCACGGGTTCCATCGGCGCCGGCGCCATCGCCAATTCCGGCATCCTCGAAATCAGCCGCTCGGATAACCTGAGCTTCGCCAACGTGATTTCCGGCACGGGCTCGTTGACTAAGTCCGCCGCGGGCACGCTCACCCTCGCCACCGCCAATACCTTCGACGGAGGCGTCACCGTCGCTGCCAATGGCGGCACGGTCATCGTCGGCCATAACAATGCCCTCGGTGCCGGCCAGGTCACGCTCGCCGGTAACGCCGCCCAGCTCACGCTGGCCGATGGCATCACGGTCGCCAACGCCATGTTGTTGACCAGCACCGGCGGGCTGCAGGCGAGGACCTTAAGACTCCAGGCTGGGGCTACCTCCGCCACCTACGCGGGCGCCATCTCCAATCTGTCGACCAACACGCTCGCGTTTACCGTCGATGCCGGCGGCACCCTGACCGTCTCGGGCATCATCAGCGGCAACGGGCTCTCCAAGACGGGCGACGGCACGGCCATCCTCTCCGGCGCCAACAGCTACACCGGCGCGACCACGGTCTCGGCCGGTACGCTGCAGGTCGCCTCCGAGTCCAACCTCGGGGCCGTACCCGCCTCCTTCGTGGACGGCCACCTCACCCTGGGCGCGGCCTCCACCCAGGGCATCCTGAAGTCCACCGGGACGACTTCGCTCAGCGCCAACCGGGGCGTGATGCTCGCGGCGGGCGGCGGCGCCTTCGATGTGGCCGCCTCGACGACCCTGACGATCGCCTCGGCGGTGACCGGCACCGGCGCGCTCACCAAGAGCGGCGCCGGGTTGCTCGATCTCAAGATGGGGACTCCGCAATACGGCGGCACGACCACGATCAACGGCGGCACCCTGCGCTTCACCAACGTAGCCGACCTAGGCGCCGTGAGCACCATGGTCTTCAACATCAACAACGGCTCCACCCTGGAATTCCAGTCCTCGGTCGGCGGCTCCAACCGCACGGTGCTCAACAACAAGACCTTCACCTTCGGCGCCAGCGGCGGCGGCACGATCAATTTCAACGGCGGTAATAACCTGATGCAGAATGGCGTGCACAACTTCGTGACCACAGGGGGCGCCAAAAACACGATATCCCAGACCAACGGCGGGCTCATCAACAATCAGTCATCCGGAAACACCGTATTCAATGTTGCCGATGGTACCGATGCCGTGGACCTGGAGCTTTCTGCGCAGTGGGTGAACGGAACCCTGACCAAGGCAGGCTTGGGGACGATGGCGATCACGGGAGTCCACACGGGCAACTTCGATTTGGACATCGATGCCGGCGTCCTGGAGATCGGTGGCTCCGCTAGCCTCAATGGTGGCACCTTCACGGCTGCGATCACCAACGACGGAACCTTCCGATACGGCAGCAGCGCCGCCCAGACGATGAGCGGAATCATCAGCGGCACGGGTGCGTTGACCAAGCTCGGCTCCGGCAACCTGACGCTCTCCGGAGCCAACACCTTCACCGGCGCCACGCTCGTCTCGGCCGGCACGCTGACCGTCTCCGCAGGCGCGTTGGCCGGCACCTCGGGCATCACGGTCAACGGCGCGACCCTCGCCGCCGTGAATTATAACCTCGGAGCCACGCTGGCCCTCGATACCACCGCCACGGCGACGATCTCCGGGGAGACCCTCACGATCACCGGCGCGGTCACCAACGCCGGCACGACGGACAACGCCCTCAACTTCTCCGCTTCGACGGGGATAATCACCCTCACCAGCCTGGCCGGCGCCGGCAAGACCCGCTTCGGCAGCGATGCGGACGTCCTCGGCGGCATCTCGGCCGGCACGGTCACGGTGGTCGGCGCGCTCGGCGCCAACATCACCGGCGGCACGGTCACGGCGGGCTCGCTCGCCGGCGCCGTCTCCGGCGGCAACGTGACCGTCACGAACCTGCTCACGGGCGGCGTCTCGGCCGGCACGGTCACCGCCGCCTCGCTCACCGGTGACATCACGGGTGGCGCCGTCACCCTGACCGGCCTCCTCACTGGCAATGTCACCGCCGGCACGGTCTCGGCTGGTTCCATGACCGGTAACGTCGGCAGCTCGGTCACGGTCTCCGGACTCCTGACCGGCGAGATCACCGCGGGGACCAACTCCCTCGGCTCCCTTTCCTCCGCCTCCGTCACCGGTGGTACCAACACGATCACGGGCGCCGCCACCGTGACGACCGTCAACGGCGGCACGACCATCGTGGGCGGAGTCGCCACGCTCACCACGCTCACCTCGGGCACGTTGACCTTCAATGGCGCCTCCGGCTCCATCGGCACGCTCACCGCCGGTACGGTGAACCTCGGCACGACCGCCCTCACCGTCAATGACGGCACCTTCGCTGGCCTGCTCGCTGGTGCCAACGGTAGCCTGATTAAGGCGACCGCCGGCACGCTGACCCTCTCGGGCGCCAACACCTTCGGCGGAGGCACGACGATCAGCGCCGGCGAGCTCATCATCGGCAACCTTGGATCCCTCGGTTCCGGCGCGGTCACCGTGGCCAGCGGCGCCACGCTGAACTTGAACAATCGCGGCGTCGCGAACGCTATCACCGTCGCGACGGGCGGTACGATTCTGGGCGGTCCTTCGGCTGCATCTGTCACGACGACCGGTTCCTCCACCGTCTCCACGGTCTTGACCGGCTCCGACGGCCTTTCGAAGTCGGACGGCGGCGAGCTCACCCTCACGACCCCGAATTTCTACACTGGCGCGACGGCGGCCACTGGCGCGACGGCGGTGATCAAGGCGGCGTTCCTTTCCGACACGAGCAGCTCGCTTGGCGCTAGCGATCTCAGTGTGCCGGCCAACTTGGTGCTGGGCTCTGGCGCCAAGCTGGAGTTCAACGGCTCGGCTAATACCAGCACCGCCCGCAGTTTCACGATCGGCGGCACCGCTGGCATCGCGGCGACGGGCACGGGCACGCTGGAGTTCGCCTCTACCTCCAATTTTGCCACCACCGGCGATACTCCCGGCCTCACGCTCACGGCCAGCAACACCGGCACCAATCGCTTCGCTCCGACCCTGGCGAGCGGCAACCCGCTGGCGACCCTCGCCATCGACGGCACCGGCACATGGGTGATCGGCAATGGTTCCAACCGCTTCAAGGGTGACGTGCGGATCGACGCCGGCGCCGGCTCTACGATCGGCCTCGAGAACGCCTCCTTGCCTTCCGGCGCCACCTTAGCCGTCGCCAATAACGCCACGGTCCGCTGGGAAGCTGGCAACACGACTGGGGTCAAACTCGAGATCGCCGCGGGCACGACCGCGAAGCTCGACCTCGGTAGCAACAACGTCGTGTTCAGCACCGCGCCGGCCAAGACCGGCTCCGGTACGTCCGCAAACTTCGAAAAGCAGGGCGCGGGCACGCTCACGATCGCCGCCAGCGTCGACGCCTCCTCGTTCAACTTCTCGCTCCCGGCCAACTCCGGCCTTCTTTCGGTCGGTACTGGCGGCACCGTCGGCAACGTCAGCCTGGCCACGGGCTCCAAGCTCGGCGGCACGGGTACGGTCGGCGATATCACGGCGACTTCTGGCTCACGTATCTCGCCGGGCAATTCGCCAGGTACACTCAGCACTGGCACCATCGCTATGCCCGGCGGTTCCATCTTCGACTGGCAGGTGCAGGATGCCACCGACCCTGTAGCCGGTTACGATACGCTGGCAATCAGCGGCAATCTGGATCTCCGCGGCGCCTCCGCCTCCAATAAAGTAATTTTCAACGTCCAGTCTCTACTCGGTACCGGCAACGGAACGACCCTGGGCGAGCCGCTTAATTTCGATCCTCCGGCTGGCGCCTCCTCCATTCGGGTCTTCAACTTTGCGACCGTGGGCGGTGATGTCCTCACGACCGGAGGTTTGCAGATCAGCGACGTCTTCCAGTTCGACGTCAGCCAGTTCAAGTATTCCGACGGCAGTTCCTCAAACGCCGGCCTTTGGTCGATCAACTGGGATTCGGCGAACCACCTCGTCACCGTCACCGCGGTGCCCGAGCCGTCCACCTACGGCTTCGGCCTCGGCGCGCTGGCGCTCGCCGCCGCGGCGATTAGGCGACGAAAGCGTCAGGCGACGAAAGCGTAAGCTTTCGTTAGTTGATCAGTTGGCCAGTGGGCCAGTTGACAAGGGATTCGTATGGGTAGGGAGGCGATGACATCGCATCCGCCTGTCTCGAGGGTAGGGTCGGGACCGCGTCACGACATAGCTGCCTCATCCCACTTGCCCTTGGGGTGTGAATCGCCGAACCTCGGCGCATGGATTCGGCACCACTCACCATCTCCGACCTAGCGGATATCCTGAAGGGGCATCTGAACGGGATGGGGACGTTGGAGGTGACGGGGGAGATCTCAGGTTATAAGACCTATCCTTCCGGCCACCACTACTTCGCGCTCAAGGACAGCGAGGCGAAGGTGGATTGCGTGCTCTATTCCTATCAGGCCCGCTGGCTGAAGACGCCGCTTCGTGATGGGATGAAAGTCGTGGCGAAGGCGAAGGCCGACTTCTACGGGAAGACGGGCAAGTTCTCGCTGATCATTGAATCAATCAAGCCAGCCGGGGAGGGTGACCTCTTCCAGAAATTCAAAGAGCTGCAGGCGAAATTAAAGGCCGAGGGCTTATTCGAGGATGAACTCAAGCGCCCGCTCCCTGATTTCCCCAAAGTCGTCGCTTTCGTGACCTCGGAAATCGGTGCGGTCTGGCATGACTTCATCGAGGTGCTCAAGACCCGTGGGTGGAGCGGTACCGCGTGGCTCGTACCCGCGCGCGTCCAGGGCGAGACCTGCCCCGGCTCAGTCATCAACGGATTAAAGCAGGCCAACGAGATCCCCGGCATCGACCTGATTGTCGTTGGTCGCGGCGGAGGCTCGATGGAAGACCTCTGGGGCTTCAACGATGAAGGCCTCGTGCGTGCCGTGCGCGCCAGCAAGACCCCAGTCATCTCGGCCGTCGGCCATCAAACCGATTTCACGCTGTGTGATTTTGCCTCCGATAAGCGCGCCGAGACGCCGACCGCGGCGGCTGAACTCATCGCCTCGGGTCAGACCAAGCTGCGCGAACGCCTCAAGCTACTGGCTGCAGAGCTCGCCCAGCATTCACCCAAGGCGAAATTGCAGTCGCTCTATCAAGACCTCGATCTCCTGAATGAGCGCCTCGATGGTGCCGCCCAGGAAGTTGTCGCGGAATATCGCCACCGCCTCTCCGAACTCGGCAGTGAGCTGCATCGTCTTTCCCCTAAGGCTCGCCTTGGCGTCACGCGGGAGAAGCTCAATCAGCTTGGCCATCGCCTCCGTTCGGCGGGCTTTGAATCGATCTTATCTCGTGGGTATTCCATTGTACGCGACGCGGATGGCTCGGTGATCTCGACGAGCAAGGCCGTGACCAAGGGTCGTAAGTTGCGCCTGAAGTTCAACGACGGCGAAGCGGATGCGGTAGGGGGAATTTAAGCGTAGAGGGCTGAATTGATGACTGCGTAGAGGACTGAATCGAGGGCTGAATCGATAAGGTTAAATGGGGTCTGCTG
>Ga0209134_10000084_pt1 | contig 25379 bp, 18 predicted proteins | sample LauGreSp1BDMLBSN_2_FD_187566 | JGI IMG/M metagenome (GOLD analysis project Ga0209134, IMG submission 187566) | Freshwater lake microbial communities from Lake Michigan, USA - Sp13.BD.MLB.SN (SPAdes) (version 2) | ecosystem: Environmental > Aquatic > Freshwater > Lake | place: Lake Michigan, USA... | reverse complement strand
TTTATACGCTGCACGAAGCAACTGCTGTCATGCAGAATGTTTGCGAGAGCGTGCGACAGGTCGAGACTCCCTATTCGACAGCCCCGGTCATACTGTATCTGGAACACACCGACAGCGGGCCTGTCTGGTTTCTGCCACGCCATGGCCGTGACCACAGTGTCGCCCCGCACGAAATCAACTACCGCGCCAATCTCTGGGCCCTGCAACAAGTGGGCGTGCGCAAGATCATCGCCATCAACGCAGTAGGTGGCATCAATGCCAGGTTTTCCAATGGCGTGCTGGTACTGCCCGACCAGATCATCGATTACTCCTGGGGTCGTGATCACACGTTCTTTTCCGGTACACACGCCTTCGACAAGCATATCGATTTTACCTATCCCTATGATGCTGCACTCGGTGAGGCGCTGGCACAGGCGGCCAAGCGCCTGGATTTGACCCTGCACAAGAACGCTGTATATGCCTGCACACAGGGTCCGCGCCTGGAAACTGCCGCAGAAATACGCAAACTGGAACGTGATGGTTGTGACATTGTAGGGATGACGGGAATGCCGGAAGCCGCACTCGCGCGGGAGCTGGATCTTGCCTATGCTTGTGTCGCTCTCGTGGTAAACAAGGCAGCGGGGCTGGAGGCAGGCCTCATCTCGCTGGACACCATTCGGCATGTTCTGGAAGCTGGCATCACTGATGTGAAGCGCTTGCTGCTGGAAACCCTGACGAATCTTCAGACAGCGCAGCAAAATTAGGCAGCACTAAACCAGACTAGAAATCCTCTTCGCTGGCTCCGATATTCTTCGAGGGTAATTCATAGGCGCGCACCTGCAACAATACGCCCAGGGCAGGATTGTCGAGATAATACAATTCACCGTTTTCAACTTGCCTGCTTGCAGACAACATCCAACTGCTATCCACAAACCAGTTTTGCACGGTGTCCTGTGCCATAAGATCAAGCCTTGCTGCTGGTGCTATTACCTGCTCATCCGTACTTTCCTTTTCATCAGCAAAGGGAAACTCCGGCAAAACCCACTCGTTGTCTTCCGGTTCCGTGCCAGCCTGGAAGCTGCCAAGCCATAACTCAAGATCAAGCTGCACACTGCCACCACTGTCAGTGAAGCGCAGACTGCCTTCCAGTTGCCGGTGCTCTCCATAACTGTCGCCACCGTTTACGAAGATTGCCGGTGTTTGCGCTGATCCCTGCATGGGTTGGCGCCACACGGAATGCCAGAGAACATCATAATCCGGAGATTCCTGCAGGCGTTGCAGTTCACGCGTGAGTTTGGATTCACGTCGACCGAGTGCGATAAAACCGTCACGGCCCAGGTCTTCCAACTTGAACCCGCGCTCAACCGCAGGACTGAATTCCGGTCCCATGACTGGGGCGACAGGTTGCACTGCCATGGCAGCAGGAGCCGCAGATGCCGCCTCAAATGCTGCAGGTGACAGCAGTGGAAAATCAACCATGTAACTGGCGAACTCGGGCGCCAGTTCGCGCAAGTTGGGCAGGTAGTCCGGTGTCTCAGCTGCTGGAGCGGGTGTTTCGCTGACGTTTAATACGCCGGTAACATGCTTGAACACCACAACCTCAACTTCGTACCAGCGATTGCCGTCATAACTGTAGAGTTGGGCCTGTGTTGCCTGTGCAAGGCCCAAGCCCAGTACCAGGGCAAAAACTCCCAGTACAGGCTTATGCATTGCCACTAATACGGAAAGCTTCATGACCGGCATTAATCAGCGCTCCTTTTTACTATTGCTGCTGTCGGGAGAGGTGCCAAGGGTGGCCAACACTTGCTCAACAAGCGCGATGCGTTGCTCGGCAGTGTGGGTTTCCTGCTTGAAGCGCAGTTCATTGGGGCCGGCGAGACTGAAACGGCCTGGCTGTTTCTGGATCAGCCTCACGATCGTGAGAGGATCCACCCGGGTAGTGGCTGAGAAGCGTACCTTGCCTCCGGCAGCGCTTGCCTCGATCTTGTCGATGCCAAGGTCTTCCGACAATAGTTTAAGGCTGGTAACCGCAAACAAATGTTGGGCAGGCTCAGGCAGCAAGCCGAAACGGTCGATCATTTCCACTTTGAGTTCTCTCAATTCAGCTTCCGAACCCGCTGAAGCCAGGCGTTTGTAGACCAGCAAGCGTCCATGGACATCGGGCAAATAGGTTTCCGGCAACAGCGCAGGGATCCGCAGATTGACTTCAGTGTGTCCCATCAGCGGCTTGTCGAGATCCGGCTTCTTGCCTGCTTTCAGCATCTTCACGGTTTCTGCCAGCATCTCGCTGTACAGGGTAAAACCTATGCTGTGCATGTGTCCACTTTGCTCTTCACCCAACAACTCTCCGGCACCGCGGATTTCGAGATCATGGCTGGCCAGGGTAAAACCTGCGCCCAGCGTATCGGCAGCCGCAATTGCATCAAGACGTTTAACCGCATCCCCGGTCATCTCGCGCGGACCAGGAGTCAACAGATACGCATAAGCCTGATGGTGAGAACGTCCCACACGTCCACGCAACTGGTGCAGCTGCGCCAGTCCAAAGGTGTCGGCACGATCTATGATGATGGTGTTGGCACTGGGCACATCGATACCGGTTTCAATGATGGTGGAGCAGACCAGCACATTCTGGCGCTTGTGATAGAAGTCCGACATGACGCGTTCAAGTTCGCTTTCCTTGAGCTGGCCATGACCGACCACGACGCGCGCCTCTGGTACCAGCTCGCGGATTTCATCTGCAGTTTTCTCGATGCTCTTCACTTCGTTGTGCAGATAGAACACCTGCCCACCACGCAACAATTCACGGTGAATGGCTTCCTTGATGAGTCCGGTACTCGACTGGCGTACAAACGTTTTCACCGACAGGCGGCGTGCTGGTGGTGTAGCAATGATCGACAGATCCCGCATATCCGTCATCGCCATATTAAGTGTGCGTGGAATCGGAGTCGCCGTCAGCGTAAGAATGTCGACACTGGCTTTCATTGCCAGCAAGCGGTCTTTCTGGCGCACACCAAACCGGTGCTCCTCATCGATTATCAACAAACCAAGCTGTTTGTAGCGCAAGTCTTCCTGCAGCAATTTGTGCGTACCAATCAGGATGTCAACCTTGCCCTCGGCCAGCTGGTGCAAGGTTTGTTCCTGCTCCTTGCCGGACACAAAACGCGACATAAGGGCGATATTCACTGGCCAGTCGGCAAAACGGTCACGGAAGGTTTCATAGTGCTGCTGGGCGAGCAGGGTGGTGGGAACCAGTACTGCCACCTGCCTGTTGTTGCTGACGGCTATAAATGCCGCTCGCAGTGCCACCTCGGTCTTGCCGAAACCAACATCGCCACACACCAGGCGGTCCATCGCACGCGGGCTTTTCATGTCATTCAGTACTGCATTGATCGCATCAAGCTGATCCTGGGTTTCCTCGAAAGGAAACGCATTGGCAAACAGCTGGTAATCGGCTTCCGGTATCTTGAAGGCAAAACCACTCTGGGCTGCACGACGCGCATGCAAATCAAGCAGTTCGGCGGCTACATCAATGATTTTTTCAGCGGCTTTTCGCTTGGCCTTTTGCCATTGGTCGCTGCCAAGACGGTGCAGGGGAGCACTGTCCGGATCACCGCCACTGTAACGGCTGATCAGATGCAGACTGGCGACTGGCACGTACAGTTTGGTGCTCTCGGCATATTCCAGGACCAGGAATTCAGTAAGCTGACCCTCGACATCAAACGTTTTCAGCCCCTGGTATCTGCCAATACCGTGGTCGAGGTGGATCACTGGATCACCCAGCTTGAGCTCGGTGAGGCTCTTGATGACAAAATCGGTGTTGTCGGCCTGGCGGCCACGACGACGTTGCTGACTGACGTGATGCACGAACAACTGGTTTTCAGTGATCACTGCCAATGCGGGTGACTGCAGCAATAAACCTGATTCGAGGGGTGAGACCGTAATCGCCAGCGGAGGACGCTGCACGAGAAATTCCTGCCAGTCTGCAACTGTCTGCGGGGCCAGGTCTATGCGACGCAGCAGTTCCAGCATCACTTCACGCCGTCCAGCTGAGTCGCAACAGAAAAGTACAGGGACATCACGCTGTTGCAACAGGAAGGCCTGCAACTTGTGCAAGGGTTCTGCAGCCTTGCCTTCAACTGACAGATCAGGGAAATGTGCGGTAGCCAACACATGGCTGTCGATTGCGTCCAGGTGTGGGGTCGAGTGCAATTGGGTGACCGGTTTGGTTTTCAATTCGGCAAACAGTTCATTGACCGGCACGAAAATCTGTTGTGGCGGCAACAAGGGGCGTTCCTTGTCGATGCAGTGTTCGTCAAAGCGCGCGCGGATTTCACGCCAGAATTGTTCCGCGCCGACCTCCAGCTCGCCAAAGGTATAGCACTGCACGGATGCGGGCAGGTAGGAAAACAGGGTGGCCAGTTGCGGAAAGAAAAGCGGCAGGTAGTACTCTACCCCTGCGCTGGCAATACCCTTCGAGATGTCCTCATACAAGGGGCATTTGCGTACATCCACGGCAAACGCTTCCCTGAAGGCCTGGCGGAAGGAGGCAATGGCCGCCGGATGCAGCGGATATTCGCGCCCTGGCAGAAGTTTGATTTCGTCGACCTTGTCGCTGGAAATCTGGGTTTCAGGCGTAAAGCGCCGCAGGCTTTCAACCTCATCGTCAAACAATTCAATGCGATAGGGGGTATCACTCCCCATTGGAAACAGGTCCATGATGGACCCTCGCACCGCAAACTCACCATGCTCGTAGACCGAATCCACACAGTGATACCCGGCCGCTTCGAGTGCCTGGCGCATGGTATTGATGGAAAAAGTCTGGCCTACCTTCAGCACCAGGCTGTTGGCATTGATATATGACGGTGGCGGTAGCCGCTGCAGAAGGGTGTTGACCGACAGCACCAGTACCCCCTGGCGCGTCGAAGGCAGACGGTGCAAGGTCTGCAGACGTTCTGAAATGATGTCCTGATGCGGGGAAAAGCTGTCGTAGGGCAGGGTTTCCCAGTCCGGGAACCTCAAGAGATCCATGTCTGGAAAGTGCTTGCGGTCGAGGAAAAACTCCAGTTCCGCACACAGGCGCTCGGCCTGGCGCGAGTTTTCGGTGATTACCAGGGTCAGGCCGGCAAACTCTTGGGCTGCCTTGGCCAGTACCAATCCCGGTGCAGATCCTTGCAGACCGCCCCACAGCTGATGGCGGCCTGCCTGGGGTGGCAAGGGAAGGTGATTTAGATCCAGAGGGTTCAACTGAGGCTCCAGTGCTCAAAAAGGCCGGCAGTATAAACCATTGGGAAGTCTGCCTGATGGTTGGACATATGGAGGTGGCCCAAGGATAATACGCGCGCTTTTGCTTACAAAAAGGAACGTATCGTGGTCAGACCCAATATCGACGAAGGTTTTTTCTCAGACTGGAAACAGCGCGAGGCCTTGGCGCAGGAAATGCTGCCTGTTCTGGGCAAGCTGGAGAACCAGAAAGGGGTGCAGGTATTTCTTTACGGCAGAACCCTGAACAACCGCTCCGTGGCCAATATCATGAAATCGCACCGCAGGGTGCGCCAGATGGCTCGTAACGAATTGTCAGAGTTCGAAAGCCATCCTGTGCTGGTGGCCCTGGCCAAACTCAACCTTTGCCCGTGCCAGATCGACCTGGGCCGGCTCACCGTGGGCTACATGAACCAGTCCGAGGGCGACAAGGGAATCCCGGTTGACTCCTGGGTTCAGCAGGAACTGGCGCACCTGGTCGATACCGACCACAAACCGATCGACAAGCCGGTGGACATCGTCCTCTACGGATTCGGTCGTATTGGGCGTCTGGTCACCAGGCTATTACTGGAACAAACCGGCTCAGGCGAAGTCATGCGCTTGCGTGCAGTGGTAGTGCGCAGAGGGGGCGATGGCGACCTGCTCAAGCGCGTGAATCTGCTGCGCAATGACTCCATCCATGGTTCATTCGAGGGAACCGTCAGGGTCGATGAAGAGAACAGCCGCATTATCGCCAATGGCAACATCATCCACTTCATTTATGCCGACAGTCCGGACAACATCGATTACACCGCATACGACATCCACGATGCGCTGATTATCGACAACACCGGCAAATGGCGTGACGAAGCCGGCTTGTCGCTGCATCTGAAGTCCAAAGGGGCCAGCAAGGTGATCCTGACTGCACCTGGCAAAGGCAACCTGAAGAACATCGTATGCGGTATCAACCATGACCAGATTGCGCCTGAAGACAAAATCATTACTGCAGCGTCCTGCACTACCAACGCGATTGCGCCCGTATTGAAACTCATCAATGAGCGCTGGGGAGTCGTGCACGGCCATGTTGAAACAGTGCATGCCTATACCAACGACCAGAATCTCATCGACAACTACCACAAGGCTGATCGCCGTGGTCGCAGTGCTGCCCTGAACATGGTATTGACAGAGACTGGCGCGGCCAAGGCAGTTGCCAAGGCTGTTCCCGAGTTGATGGGCAAGTTGACGGGTAATGCAGTACGCGTACCCGTTGCCGACGTCTCCATGGCGATTGTGAACGTGACCTTGCAGACTTCCTGCACCAAGGAAGAAATCAACGACTATCTGCGCAGGATTGCCCTGCACTCACCTTTGCAGAACCAGCTGGGTTATACCGAATCCCCGGATGCGGTTTCCAGCGATTTCATCGGATCCAGGGAAGCGGCCATCCTCGATGCCACCGCAACCATTGCCAATGGCAAGAATCTGTTGCTGTACCTGTGGTACGACAATGAATTCGGCTACTGCAACCAGGTGGTGCGCATGGTTACCAAGATGGCTGGTGTGAACTGGCTGTCTTACCCGGAAAATGAAAGCATGGAAAACTGATCCAGTGCGGATGACAACATTGAAAGCGCTCATCGTTCTCACGATGGGCGCTTTTTTGTTTTGGTGGATACAAAAAACTCCCGAGCCCCGGCTGCTTGCGCTGGAAGGTGCCACCATGGGAACCCGCTGGAACATCCAGCTGAACACCATGGCCGATGACACCGCAGTGACTGCACTGGGTCAGGAGCTAAGCGTACTGCTCGATCATCTCGATAAAGAGGTATTTTCCACCTGGGAAACGACCTCCGAATTAACTCGCCTGAATCAGGCACCCCTGCAACTGCCCGTCGTCCTTTCCACGGAACTGCTGCAGGTATTGGCAGCAGCTACCGCTATCTATGAGCAAAGCGGCGGTGTCTTTGATATTACTGTCGGACCTTTGGTAGATTTATGGGGCTTTGGTCCTGTCGGAACGCCGCCGTTACCCAGTTCCGACGCTGTTGAGAGGGCGCGTTCCAGGCTCGGACTGCACAACCTTGTCTTGCAACCGGAGCTGGCAAGTGCAACCAAACTTGCTGATATCCAGCTGGATCTGTCCGGCATTGCCAAAGGCTATGCCGTGGACAGAGTGGCCGAATACCTGTTCGCGCATGGCCAACGGGATTTCCTGGTTGAAATTGGAGGCGAACTGCGCCTGCAGGGGCTGCGCCCGGATGGCAAATCCTGGCGCGTCGCTATAGAAAAGCCACAAAGCGGTGCGCGCGAAGCCTATGCCTTGATCGATACCAAGGGCCGTAGCCTGGCACTGGCGGGTTCAGGTGACTACCGCAATTTCCGGATCGAGAATGGCAAACGCTTCTCGCACGAAATTGATCCGCGCACCGGTTATCCGATCGAACATCAACTTGCAGCAGTTACAGTGCTGGCAGACTCTGCGATGATCGCGGATGCCTGGGCAACGGCACTGATGGTGCTGGGCCCGGAAGCAGGAAGGCAAATGGCGGATAGGCTAAAACTGCATGCCTACTTTATAATCCGTGAAGATTCGGGTTTTTCAGCGAGCGCTACCGAAGGCATGAATCAATTGATGGTGACTACCCGAGGGGTAGATGCCCAGGATGCAATGAATGCCAAACCCTGAGACCAAAAAGCGCTCACAAGCAAGCAAGGGCAAACGAGGAAGCAGTATGGCCAAACACAGTTACGATTTGATCGTCATTGGCAGTGGTCCTGCCGGTGAATCTGCCGCAATGAATGCGGTCAAGTTGGGCAAGAAAGTTGCGATCATCTGTGACAAACCCCTGCCTGGTGGCAACTGTACATATCTGGGCACAATCCCTTCCAAAGCCCTGCGCCACGGCGTCAAACAGCTGATACAGTTCAAGACCAATCCCATGCTGCGTGAATTCGGCGATGCCAGCAAGGTGACTTTCCAGCAACTTATGAAGAACACAGCCCGCGTGGTGCAGGAACAGACTGCGCTGCGTCATGATTTCTACCAGCGCAACTATGTGCCTGTGTATGAAGGTACTGCTGCATTTGTTGATGCCAACACTATAGAAGTATGCAAGGGCAAAACCAAAATCAAACTGCATTCGGAATTTTTCATGGTGGCAACGGGAGCACGTCCCTGGCATCCGGACAATGTTGATTTCAATCACAAGCGTGTATTCGACAGTGACAGCATCCTGGACCTGAAAATTTCACCGCGCAAAGTCACCATCATCGGTGCCGGCGTGATTGGCTGCGAATACGCCTCGATCTTCGGCGGTCTCGGCTGCAAGGTGGAGTTGATCAATCCGTCTGTTTCCTTGCTGTCGTTCCTGGACACCGAAATATCGGAAGCCCTTGGTTACCACCTGCGTAACATGAGCGTGCGCTGCCGGCATGAGGAACATTTCAGCAAGCTGGAATACGAGGCTGACCATATCGTCACTCATCTCGAATCAGGCAAGAAAATCAAAAGTGACATCCTGCTTTGGGCCAACGGCAGAACCGGCAATACCGACAAGCTGAATCTTTCTGCGGTAGGCCTTGTTGCCAACAAGCGCGGACAGCTTGAAGTGAATGACCATTACCAGACTGCAGTGCCCAATATCTATGCAGCCGGGGACGTGATCGGATCTCCGGCGCTGGCCAGTGCCGCGTATGACCAGGGCAGGACAGCCAGTAATGCCATTTTCAACATCAGCAATTTTTACAAGTTGGCAGAAATTCCTACCGGTATTTACACAATCCCGGAAATCAGCACGCTGGGGCTCAATGAACGTGAGCTAACCGAGCAGAAGATTCCTTATGAAGTAGGCAAGGCCTTTTTTCGCAACATTGCCCGCGCCCAGATTACTGGTGATGAAGTGGGCATGCTGAAGATCATTTTCCATTTCGAGACCCTGGAAATCCTCGGCATTCATTGTTTCGGCGACCAGGCATCTGAAATCGTGCATATTGGCCAGGCCATCATGAACCAGACTGGGGGTGGTAATACCTTGCGTTATTTCCTGAACACCACCTTCAACTATCCGACAATGGCTGAGGCCTATAAAGTGGCAGCCCTGGACGGAATCAACCGGATTTTTTGAGCTTGGAAGCGGACTGGTAATGGGCAAAAAACCGGGCGGGATTGGTCTGGTATTGGCCTGATAAAAAGCCGTGGCATATCAGTGCTTCGGGCATAAAAGAACTTGAAGAAAATCTGCCGTGTGTGTAAATTGCAGCCCCGTTTGATGCAGACAGTTGGTATACGGCAAGGCCCCTTCAGAATTTGTAGATCCAGACTGTCCAGCCCCGGTTTTTCCTCGTCACAAGCAACAGGATACAGGTGTGAACATAGACCTTTGGCCCCTTCTTGCGTATTCGGTGATTGTAGTCGCCCTGATTGTCGGCCTCCTCGGCGTCTCCGCCTTGCTTGGCCAGAAAACCAAGGGACATGCGACCCACGATGTTTATGAGTCTGGTGTTTTCTCCACCGGCTCGGCCAATCTCAAAATCAACGTGCCGTTCTATAGAACCGCAATCCTTTTCATCATTTTCGATCTTGAAGCCGCCTTTCTGTTTGCCTGGGCCATTTCCATCCGTGAAGCAGGCTGGGTTGGTTTTGTCGAAGTATTCATTTTCATTTTTATCCTGGTTGCAGGCCTCCTGTACCTGTGGCGCTCAGGCGCCCTGGAATGGCGTACTACGCGCCAGCAGAATGACCTGGCGGATCTCAAGGGTGAGGGTGGCGTAGTCAATGTTGGTAAAAAAGCAAGCAACAAACCAGCAACAGGTCATGTAACGCAACACGGTCACGGCCACGATGACCACGATGCCGGTCATTCAGGAGCAGCGCACTAATGAGCTGGGAACTTGTAAAACCCGAAGATACATACTCAGCCAGCCCCGGCATGAACCAGTTTGATGACTACATTCGCAATAATGTAGTCATGACCACTCTGGAAGACATGATCGCCTGGAGTCGCAAGAATTCCTTGTGGCCTTTCAACTTTGGTCTTTCCTGCTGTTACGTAGAAGCAGCGACCGCTATCTCCTCACGTCACGACATCGCGCGTTTCGGGGCCGAAGTATTCCGCGCCACTCCACGTCAGGCCGACATGATCATTATTGCGGGCACTGTGTTCCGCAAGATGGCTCCAGTGGTACAGCGGTTGTATGAACAGATGCTGGAACCACGCTATGTGATCTGCATGGGTTCCTGCGCCAACTCCGGCGGCATGTACGACATTTATTCAGTCGTCCAGGGTGTCGACAAATTCCTGCCCGTGGATGTCTATGTCTCAGGTTGTCCACCGCGCCCTGAAGCCTTGCTCCAAGGCCTGGTCTTGCTGCAAGACTCAATCGGCAAGAAACGCCGTCCGGTCAGCTGGGTGATCAACGATCAGGGCGTCCATGAACGCGAGAAGGTCGAAGTACAGCGCATCAAGCGTCACGACGAGCGCATTGCTGCCACCGAGCTGCGCAGCCCGGACGAAGTATAAACATCGGTCAGCACAGAAAAGCGTTACAGTTAAGCTGAAGACAAACAAGCTGAATTACAAATAAAGAGAAGCACAGTGAGCGCACCAATAAGTCATGCAACTGATCCTTCTGCCGGCCTGCCAGCAGTCATTGCCGCCCTTTACCAGAAATTCGGGGAGCCTTCATTTGTAAGGCAACACACGGCTGAAGGCATGCCGACACTGTGGGTTGGACGTGACAAGATACTGACTGTACTGCGTTACCTGCGTGATGAGCATCGTCCGCGTTATGAAATGCTGCTGGACGTCACCGCGATCGACGAGCGTGTTCGTTTGCACAGGGAAGGGCAGCCTGACAGCGACTTTACCGTGGTGTATCACCCGACTTCTTTTTCCGGCAACTGCGATATTCGAATCAAGGTTGCACTGCGGGAAGCAGACCTGAACATGCCAACGGCCATTGGCCTGTGGCCGAGCGCCAACTGGCAGGAACGTGAAATCTGGGATTTGTTCGGTATTGTCTTTACCGGCCATCCCAACCTGAGCCGTATCCTGTGCCCGCCAACCTGGGTAGGTCATCCGCTACGCAAGGATCATCCGGCGCGTGCGACCGAGATGGATCCATACACGATGAGTGACGAGATCCAGGATCGTGAACAGGAAGCCCTGCGTTTCAAACCTGAAGAATGGGGCATGAAACGCAAATCCGATACATCGGAATTCATGTTCCTCAATTTCGGCCCCAATCATCCTGCCGCACACGGTGTTATCCGGTTTGCACTGCAGCTGGACGGTGAAAACGTACTGGATGTAGTGCCCGATGTGGGTTACCACCATCGTGGTGCCGAAAAGATGGCGGAACGCCAGACCTGGCATACCTTCATTCCCTACACCGACCGTATCGACTATCTCGGTGGAGTAATGAACAACCTGCCGTATGTGATGGCCGTGGAAAAGATGGCCGGCATCACGGTACCCGACAAAGTGCAGGTCATCCGCGTGATGCTCGCCGAATTCTTCCGTATTTGTTCCCATCTGCTGTTCTACGGCACTTGGGCAGTCGACCTTGGCCAGTTGTCACCCCTGTTCTACTGTTTCGTTGATCGTGAGAAAGCCTTCAATATCATTGAATCAATTACCGGTGCGCGTATGCATCCGGGCTGGTTCCGTATCGGTGGAGTAGCGCAGGATCTGCCGAAAGGTTGGGACAAACTGATTCGTGAATTCGTTGACTACTTCCCGGCGCGTCTGGCCGAGTACGACAAGATGGTCATGAACAACAGCGTTATCAGGCAGCGTACCCGTGGTGTCGGCGTGATGAACACCCAGGATGCCTTCGATTGGGGCATGACTGGACCTGCTCTGCGTGCCACTGGCCTGGAGTGGGATTACCGCAAGAACCGTCCCTACAGTGGATATGAGAATTTCGAATTTGAAGTGCCGATTGCCGTCAACGGTGATTGCTACGATCGTGCGGCGATCCGTGTGGAAGAAATGCGCCAGAGCTGCCGTATCATCAGGCAATGCCTGGAGAACATGCCGGAAGGTCCATACAAAGCCGACCATCCTTTGACCACGCCGCCGATCAAGGAAAAGAGCAAGCTCGACATCGAGACGCTGATCAACCACTTCCTGAGCGTAAGCTGGGGACCGGTGATGGATCCAACCGAGGTGACCATGACGATCGAGGCCACCAAGGGCATGAACATGTATTACCTGATCAACGATGGTGGTATCGGTTCGTACCGTACCCGTATCCGGACACCGTCTTTCATCCACATCCAGGCTATTCCGTTCCTGAGCAGGGGCTTGATGCTGGCTGACTTTACGGCTGTTGTTGCGACAACAGACTTCGTAATGGCAGATGTGGACCGTTAAGAGAACGCACTATGAGCAATATCATCGCCAGCACGGCGCCAAAGGCACGGCAACTGACTCATGAAGAGATCCATGAGATCGAACATGAAAAAACACACTATCCCTACGCGCAAGCAGTGGGCCTGGAAGCTCTGAAAATCGTACAGAAATACCAGGGTTGGGTCAGTGACGAGAGCCTGTTGGCTGTTGCTGAATACCTGGATATTCCGGCGGATGACCTGGAAGGCGTCGCGACGTTTTTCAACCTGATTTATCGTCGCCCGGTTGGCAAGAACGTGATCCTCTTCTGTGACAGCGTGGCGTGCTGGATGCTCGGTTGTGATTCGCTCAAAGAGCACATTACCAGGAAACTTGGGGTAGATTACGGCCAGACTACCAGCGACAACCTGTTCACCCTGATCCCGGTGCCCTGCCTGGGCGATTGCGACAAGGCACCAACGATGATGGTAGGCAATGAGCACTTTCGCAATCTGACACCGGAAAAGATCGACGAGATTATTGCTGAATACAAAGCCAAGGCCTGAGCGATCCATACGGTATCCATACAGCCATACAAAGAGCTGGGTTCAAACACAGTCCGATACGAGTTAGCAGTCAATGAGCAACATGGACAAACCTTTAACAAAGAACATCGAAATTGGACGTGCACCATTCAACTTCCAGCAGTATGTCGCTGCCGGTGGTTATGAGAGCGTGGCCAAGGCGTTGACGATGACTCCGCGTGATCTTGTTAATCACGTGAAAGACTCTGGTCTTGGCGGTCGCGGCGGCGCCGGTTTCAATACTGGCCTGAAGTGGAGTTTTACCCCGGAGCCAGATGGTGGTCCGCGTTATCTCGTGGTGAATGCCGATGAGATGGAACCCGGTACGTTCAAGGATCGCCTTCTGATGGAACACGATCCGCACCTGTTGATCGAAGGCATGATTACCGCCGCGATTGCCTTGCAGGCAACGCAGGCTTATATCTTCCTGCGCGGCGAATACAAGGTTGCAGAGAAAGCCCTGCACACGGCCATCAGCGAGGCTTATGACGCCGGTATGCTGGGCAAGAACATCAACGGCTCAGGTTTCAGCCTGGAAATCGCACTGCACACTTCCGCCGGTCGTTATATTTGCGGTGAAGAAACCGCATTGATCAATGCACTGGAAGGCAAACGCGCCAATCCGCGTGCCAAGCCTCCGTTTCCCCAGGTCAGTGGCTTGTGGGGTCGTCCTACACTTGTCAACAACGTGGAAACCATCTGCAACATTCCCGGCATCGTGAAGCACGGCAACGACTGGTTCAAAAGCCTGGGCATCAACGGCCAGGCCGGTACCCGTATCAGCGGGGTCAGTGGACGCGTGAAAAATCCTGGCTGCTGGGAAATGCCGGTGGGTACAACTTTTCGCACATTGTTTGAAGACTATGCCGGTGGCATGCAAGACGGTTACCAACTAAAGGCCTTCCTGCCTGGGGGTGGTTCCACCGACTTCCTGCTGCCCGAGCATCTCGACCTGCCAATGATCCCTGGTGATGTTGCCAAGGCCGGCAGCCGTTTGGGGACCTCGCTGATCATGGTGCTGGATGACAAGACCTGCCCGGTTGGCTGTGTCCATAACCTGATCAAATTCTTCGCCCACGAATCCTGCGGCTGGTGCACACCTTGTCGAGACGGTTTGCCTTGGTCAGAGCATATGTTGCTGAAGCTCGAGAATGGGGAAGGCAGCATGAAAGACATCGAAATCCTGAAGGAAATGTGCGGCTACATGGCGCCGGGCAATACCTTCTGCGCCTTGGCACCCGGAGCGGCAGAGCCTTTGCAAAGTGGCCTGAAATACTTCATGGACGAATTCATTGAGCACGTGAATCACGGCTGCAAGTACAAAAAGCACTGAACGATTGAAACAGTGCACGACAGTAGCAATGAGTAGCAATGAGTAGCAATGAAAAGTAGCAATGAAAAGTAGCATGAAAAAAGAGCGGAGTAGTAAGTAATGGCCAAGATCACCGTAGACGGCACAGTCTTCGAAGTGAACCCGGACAAGAACCTGCTGGAGGAGATACTGTCCCACCAGCAGGATTTGCCGTATTTCTGCTGGCATCCAGCCATGGGATCCGTGGGTTCCTGCCGCCAGTGCGCGATCATCGAATACGCGAATGACGACGATCAGCGTGGGCGCCAGGTAATGGCGTGCATGACCTCACCACGTGAAGGCGCACGTTACTCCATAGAAAAAGCCGCCACTTTCCGTTCCCAGGCGATTGAAAGCATCATGACCAAACATCCGCACGACTGCCCTGTGTGCGAGGAGGGGGGTGAATGCCATTTGCAGGACATGACGGTTATGTCCGGCCACACTTACCGACGCTATGACGGCAAGAAGCTGACCCACACCAACCAGTATCTTGGTCCTTTCATCGGCCATGAAATGAACCGCTGTATTACCTGTTATCGCTGTGTGCGTTTCTACAAGGATTACGCCGGCGGTACCGACTTTGGTCCCCAGTCTTCCCACAACTACACGTATTTCGGCCGTTTCCAGGAAGGTCCACTGGAAAGTGAATTTTCCGGCAACCTTGCTGAAGTTTGTCCCACCGGTGTATTCACCGACAAGGTTTTCAGTAAGACCTATGCACGCAAATGGGACCTGCAAACGGCTCCTTCAGTTTGTGCGGCCTGCAGCGTCGGGTGCAACATCAATCCTGGCGAACGCTATGGCACGCTACGTCGCGTGGTAAACCTGTTCAATGATGAAGTGAACGGTTATTTCATTTGCGACAAAGGCCGTTTCGGCACGGGTTATGTCAACAGCGACAAACGTCTGCGTGTGGCGATGAGTCGCAACACGCACGATGGCCGTCCGGTCCAGCTTGATGCTGACAAGGCTAAAGCCCAGCTCAATGGCATGAAAGGCACAGCGATCGGCATAGGCTCGCCAAGAGCGTCCCTCGAAGCCAACTTTGCTCTGCGCGACTTTGTTGGCGTGAACAATTTTTATGCTGGCGTCTCATCTGCAGAACTCAAATTACTGCAACAAGTACAGGATATCTACACCAGCCGACCAGTCAATATTGCGTCAGTGAAGGACATTGAACAGGCAGATGCCGTACTGATCCTGTCCGAGGACGTTACCAACACTGCTGCGCGACTGGCACTGGCCCTGCGCCAGTCAGTAAAAAATCTCGGCAAGGAGATGGCAGCCAAAATCAAACTGCCTGCCTGGCATGACGCGGCAATTCGTACGTTGGCAATGGACAAGAAGAGCCCACTGTATATCGTATCGACGCATGCAACACGACTGGATGACATTGCCAAGACCGTACACATCGCAAGCGCCGCTGACAGCGCGCGTATCGGTTTTGCAGTAGCACACGCTCTCAATGGCGCAGCGCCAGCTGTCACTGATCTTACCGCTGCCGAACAGGCTCTGGTCAGCAGCATCGCCGCCGATCTGAAAGCAGCAAAACACCCGTTGATTGTCAGTGGTACCAGCGCCGGATCCACCGCAGTATTGAGTGCCGCAGCCAATATCGCGACCGCTCTGGCCAGCGATAGCAACCGTGCAGGCATTGCATTGGTAGTACCGGAAGCCAACAGCCTTGGCCTCGCTTTGCTGATGAATGGGTCCGACAAGGCGCTGGACCAAGCCATGCAGACCGGCAGCAAACAAGCCATCGTCCTGGAAAATGATTTGTACCGCCGTGCTGCCGATGCCGCTGTCGACAAGTTCCTGAATGGCCTTGAACAACTGGCCGTGCTCGACAGCCTGCAAAACCGCACTGGTGAAGCCGCCAATCTGGTACTGCCGGCTTCCACTTTTGCCGAATGTTCCGGCACATTTGTCAACTACGAAGGCCGCGCCCAACATTTCTATTCCGTGTTCAAGCCGGTTGCACCGATCCTGGCCAGCGCCAAGTGGCTGACAGAAGGCAAGAAGATTTACGAATTGACTGCTGAAGTGGCGAAACTGCTGCCAAACGGCGAGTTGCTCAACAATCTCACTCCTGGTGAGAACTTCACCTTTGCCGGTTTGAAAGTGCCACGCCAGCATCACCGCTACAGCGGTCGTACGGCAATGCGCGCCAATATCAACGTCCATGAGCCGAAGCAGGAGCAGGACGAAGAGGGCATCATGAACTACTCCATGGAAGGTATCTCTGCACTGAAGGATTCCAGCGTTTTGAACTCACCCTGGGCACCAGGCTGGAACTCGAATCAGGCTTTGTTCAAATTCCAGGATCATACCGGCGGCCCCTTGCGCAAGGCGACCCACGGCGAACGTCTGCTCAAGTCTGGCTCACAGGCAAGCTGGTATCCGGCCACCGTAGAGAAAACTACTGGCACCGGCTACGAAGTATTCCCGCTGCATCACCTGTTTGGCAGTGAAGAACTGACCGCGCACAGTGATGCAATCCAGGCCAAGGCCACGACGGCATATATCGCGCTTAATCCTGCCGATATCGAGAAACTCGGACTAGGTACCACCGATGGCGTACAGCTGCAGCATAACGGCGCGTTGCCCTTCATCGCCCGTGACAGTGTGCGCCAGGGCAGCGTGGGCGTGAGCGTGGGCCTGTCTGGCCTCAACGTGCACAACCTTGCAGACAGCATTGCACTGAACAAGGCGACTGACTGGAAAGCACCAAAAGACTGGCGTGCCAGCAACATCATCGTGCGCGACACCAGGCGCGGGTAAGGGGGCTAAATGGATAACCTGTTTGCATTCATCGTAGGTTCACCCCTCAACATAGCGTTCGTGCTTGGTGTGGTTCTGGTTACCGCAGCGATGCTGATCTGGATTGAACGCCGTGTACTTGGCTTCCTCAATGAGCGTCTGGGTCCGAATCGTGTCGGTCCGTTCGGTATCCTGCAGTCCATTGCTGACGTCGGCAAACTGATTACCAAGGAAGACTGGATACCGCCGTTCGCTGACAAGTTCACTTTCGTGATCGCGCCAATCGTGGTGCCGGTAGCGATGTTGCTCAGCTTCGCGGTGATTCCTTTCGCGCCCGGCGTAGGCGTGATGGACCTCAATATCGGCCTGCTCTGGCTGATGGCGATGGCAGGGCTTGCTGCATACTCCGCGATGCTTGGCGGCATTGCCTCCAACAACAAATTCGCACTACTGGGTGGGTTGCGCGCCGCTGGCCAGATGATCAGCTACGAAGTATTCATGGGCATCTCGATGCTGGGTGTGGTCATTCTCAGTGACAGCTTCAACCTGCGTGAAATCGTTGAAGCCCAGCAGGATGGCTGGTTCGTGTTTCCCCAGTTCGTAGCCTTCATTGTATTCGTGATCGCGGGTCTGGCCGAAACCAAACGCTGGCCATTCGACCTGGCAGAAGGTGAATCGGAAATCATTTCCGGTTTCAACACCGAATACTCCGGTATGAAGTTCGGCCTGTTCTTTGTCGGTGAATACATCGGCATGTTCCTGATGGCGATGTTGATCCCCGTATTGTTTTTCGGTGGCTGGTTGGCTCCGTTCGGCCTCGAGATCGGACCTCCGATCATCAGCGGCCTTATCTGGATGGGAATCAAGACCAGCTTCTGGATATTCTTCTTCATCCTGGTACGAGCTGCGCTGGTACGTCCACGTTACGACCAATTGATGAATTATGGCTGGCTGGTGATGCTGCCAGTGTCTTTGCTCAACCTGCTGATCACCGGTGCGGTGGTGCTGTATCAAGGGAGTTAAGGGTTAATGTTTACTGCTATCGGCAAACAACTCTATGTAATCTGGTCCCAGGTAGTCACGCTGTGGCTGGTGTTTACCCACATTTTCAAGAAGCCGGACACCGTCGAATATCCCGACGTGATGCCCTACATGTTCCCGCGCTGGCGCGGCCGCATCATTCTTTCCCGCGATCCTGACGGGGAAGAGCGCTGCGTGGCGTGCAACCTGTGTGCCGTGGCCTGTCCGGTCGACTGTATCGCGCTTCAGAAAACCGAAGATGAGAACGGTCGCTGGTATCCGGAATTTTTCCGCATCAATTTCTCACGCTGCATTATGTGCGGTTTTTGTGAAGAAGCCTGCCCGACGCATGCGATCCAGCTGACGCCTGACTTTGAAATGGCCGAATACGTGCGCCAGGACATGGTGTGGGAGAAAGAGGATCTGCTGATCAGCGGCACCGGCAAATACCACGACTACAATTTCTACAAGATTGCCGGCAAGGCCATTGGTGGCAAAGGCAAGGGCGAAGCCCGTAACGAAGCACCGCCAGTTGATCGCAGGAGCCTGCTGCCATGAATATTTTGTTCTATGCCTCTGCAATCATAGCGATCGTTGCCACACTGATGGCAATAACCCGCGTGCGAGTTGTCCATGCACTGCTGTACTTCATCGTATCTTTGCTGGCCCTGGCCGTGATCTTCTACACGCTGGGTGCGCATTTTGCTGCAGCACTGGAAGTAATCGTCTACGCCGGCGCCATCATGGTGATGTTCCTGTTCGTCGTGATGATGCTCAACCTTGGACATGCCACCATCGATCAGGAACGTGACTGGTTCCAGCCGCGCATCTGGATAGGCCCCGTCCTGCTGGCAACACCGCTGCTCGCCGAGCTGCTGCTGGTAATTCACAAGGTGGAAGGCGAGATGGCCCACACCGTGATAGCGGCCAAGCAAGTAGGTATCGATTTGTTCGGACCCTATGTGCTCGCAGTGGAACTCGCTTCAATGCTGCTGTTGGCTGGCCTCGTTGGTGCCTATCACCTCGCGCGCAAATAACACTGAAATATACTCGGGAAATTCGACAGCATGATGATGCCTGAAATTACAATGCAACTGGTACCGATGGAGCATGGACTCCTGCTGGCTGCCGTGCTCTTCGTACTGGGTCTGATCGGTGTACTGACTCGTCGCAACATCATCTTCGTATTGATGTCGCTTGAGATCATGCTCAACGCATCGGCGCTCGCTTTCGTCGTCGCCGGCTCACGCTGGGGCGAAACCGATGGCCAGATCATGTTCCTGATGATTCTCAGCCTTGCAGCCGCCGAAGTGGCAGTAGGCCTTGGCCTGGTGCTGCAATTGTTTAATCGCTTCAAGACTCTGGACCTTGACGTCCTGAGCAAGATGAAAGGGTAAGGGAGAGCTACTGATGCTGGATTTATTGTGGCTGGTACCAACCATCCCCTTGATTGGTTTTCTGATTTTAACCTTGTCGTGCGGCAAGCTGCCTGAAGTCCCGGCGGGCATCGTTGGCGCCGGTTCCATCGGATTGGCATTCCTTGTCGCCTTGTTGGCGGGCCTGGAATTCATGGCGACGGATGCGACTTCCTATACCCAGGAACTTTGGACCTGGATGGAAATAGGAGGCTTCAAGGCCGGCTTCACGCTGTACCTTGATGGAGTGTCCCTGGTGATGATGTTCATCATTACCGGTATCGGCTTCCTGATTCATGTGTATGCCACCGGCTATATGCATGGTGACCCGAGCTTCGCGCGTTTTTTCTCCTATATGAACCTGTTTGTCTGCGCGATGCTGTTCCTGGTGCTGGGCGACAACCTGCTGCTGCTATTCCTCGGTTGGGAAGGAGTGGGCCTGTGTTCCTATTTGCTCATCGGCTTCTGGTTTACTGACCCGTACAACGGCTACTGTGCACGCAAAGCCTTCGTGGTAACCCGTGTGGGTGACGCGTCAATGGCGCTGGGCCTGTTCCTGCTTTTCACCAGTGTCGGCACGCTGAATATCCAGGAAGCCATGTTGCTGGCACAAGAGAAATGGGAAATGGGTTCCGGTATTGCGACTGCAGTCACCTTGCTGCTGCTCGGTGGTGCGGTCGGTAAATCTGCCCAGTTGCCACTGCAAACGTGGTTGCCGGATGCAATGGCTGGTCCTACGCCGATTTCCGCCTTGATCCATGCGGCAACCATGGTGACCGCTGGTGTGTATCTGATTGCACGTACGCATGTGCTCTACATGCTTGCCCCGGACGTGCAGTATCTGGTCGGCGTGATTGGCGCGATCACCTTGTTGATGGCAGGCTTCACTGCCTTGACCCAAAGCGACATCAAGAAAGTGCTGGCCTTCTCGACGATGAGCCAGATCGGCTACATGTTCCTCGCACTTGGCGTTGGCGCCTGGTCGAGCGCAATTTTCCACCTGATGACCCACGCATTCTTCAAGGCCCTGTTGTTCCTGACCGCCGGCTCCATCATTCTGGCGATGCATCATGAGCAGAACATCTTCAAGATGGGCGGCCTGCGCAAAGATCTGCCCTGGTCGCACGCCTTGTTCCTGATCGGTACCATCGCGCTGGTGGCACTGCCGTTTACCTCTGGCTTTTTCTCGAAAGAAGAAATCCTCGCCAATGCACTGGCACACCATGACGGTGGTTACCTGTTGTGGCTGTTCGGTGTGGCGGGCGCGTTCATGACCGGCCTGTACAGCTTCCGCCTCTACTTCCTCGTGTTCTGGGGCAAGAAGACCCACGATGGTCACGAAGTAATGGGATGGCATCTGCAAGGGCCACTGGTCTTGCTCGCAATACTCTCGCTGATCGGCGGCTACTTTGCGATTCCGGTCGAAAGCGTGTTCCCGCACGTTGAGCATGAAGCACATCCTTCTGTTGGCTACCAGGCCATCATGATTGGACTGCCCATCATCGGCATCATCGTGGCGTACCTGGTTTTCGTCAAAAAACTGGTCAATACCGAATCCCTGGCAGGCTCCGGTTTCGGCGCCGCTGTGCACCGCTTCTGGTTCACCCAGTGGGGCATGGACTGGCTCTACGACCGCATTATCGTTGCGCCCTATGTCGGTCTGGCCAACCTCAACAAGAATGATTTCATTGATGCGCTGTACAACGGAACCGCACGATTCACGCTGTTCCTGCATGGTCTGGTGAGTGATACCCAGACCGGACAACTGCGCGGGTATACCGTCGTACTGGCCTGCGGTCTGCTTGTGCTGGTCAGCATAGGAGTTTGGTTATGATTCTGGTCTGGTTGATGCTGATTCTCTTTGCCGGCGGCATAGGTGCCTGGCTGGCGGAGAGCAGGGGAGCCGAACATCCACGTACAGTGGCGCTGGCTGCCGTTCTGCTGGATCTGTTTCTGGTGATCCTCATGCTGGTGGCGCCAGAGACCCTCGGTCTGGGTGGTGTCGATACTGTTGCGCAACTGGGACAAACCGGCGACTGGCTGGTGTTGTATCAGGCGGACTGGATTCCACGCTTTGGCGTGAGCTTCATTTTCGGCGTCGATGGACTTGGCCTGATGCTGGTGGCACTGACGGTATTCCTGGGACTGATTGCGCTCGGCGCTGCCTGGGGTGAAATCCATGAACGCAGTGGCTTCTTCTATTTCAACCTGCTCTGGACCCTGGCCGGCGTCATTGGCGTGTTTACTGCGCTTGATCTGTTCCTGTTCTTCTTCTTCTGGGAAGTGATGCTGATCCCGATGTACTTCATCATCGCGATCTGGGGTCACGAGAACAAGGAATACGCCGCGATGAAGTTTTTCATCTTTACGCAGGTAAGCGGTCTGTTGATGCTGGTCTGCATCCTGTCGCTGGTATTCCTGCACTACCAGAGCAGCGGTGACCTGACCTTCAACTATTTTGAGCTGCTGGGTACGCAGTTGGCGCCCGAAGTGGGCATGCTGGTGATGCTGGGCTTCTTCATTGCCTTTGCTACCAAGCTGCCGGCCGTACCTTTCCACAACTGGTTGCCCGATGCGCATTCACAGGCGCCCACTGCAGGTTCGGTTATCCTGGCGGGCGTGCTGCTGAAAACTGGCGCCTATGGCCTGATCCGTTTCACGGTGCCGCTGTTTCCGGATGCCAGCATCGCCTTCGCCCCCGTCGCGATGACCATGGGCGCAATCAGTATCCTGTACACCGCGAAAGTGGCATATGCCCAAACCGACCTGAAGCGTCTGATTGCCTATACTTCGGTAAGCCACATGGGCTTTGTGCTGCTCGGCGTCTACGCCTGGAACGCTCAGGCCATGCAGGGCGCCGTGATGACCATGCTCGCGCACGGTTTCAGCGCAGCAGCACTCTTCATGCTCGCCGGTGGTATCCAGCATCGCATCCATACTCGCAACATGGATGAGATGGGTGGCCTGTGGGCAGTAGCTCCCAAGATGGCCTTCATGGCGCTGTTTTTCACAGTAGCGGCTGTGGGCATGCCTGGACTTGGCAACTTTGTCGGTGAGTTCCTGGTGCTGCTGGGCAGTTTCCAGGTCAACATCCTCACGACGGCTTTCGCGTCACTGGGTCTGGTAGTTGCGGCTGTGTATTCGCTGATCGTGATCCAGAAAGTATTCCACGGCAAAAACACCCACAACCATTCGATGGCGGATTTGAGCACGATGGAATTCCTGTGCTTTGCGCTGATGATGATCGGGTTGTTGTGGATGGGCTTGTATCCGCAGACCATGCTGGATATGGCTGAACCCACTTTGCGCAGCCTTGGTGTGGGCTTTCCCTGAGCAAGACGCCGGTCTCGGCACTTGGTCACTTGAATGAATTAAAAGACAGGCAACGACAATGAGTTCAGAAGCAATCATCGATTTACTCCAGATCATCCTGCTGACCGTTAGCACGGTAGTGGTGATGATCACTGCTGCGTTCAAGCGAGATCACGGTCTCGTCAACGCGCTGACCCAGTGTGGCTTGTTTGCGTCCTTGCTGATCTTCGTGTTCGTGCCGCCGGTGCTGCCGCTGCAGGTAACGCCATTGTTGATATTTGATGAATACAGCCTGTTCTTTTCTGCCCTTATTATCATTGGTGGCATCGCAGTCACTGCGCTGGCTTATCCCTACTTTGAAAACCACAACCAGCATAACGAAGAGTTCTACTTGCTGGTGTTGACCGGCACACTGGGGGCTGTGGTGATGGCCTGCAGCAATCATTTTGTCTCCTTCTTCCTCGGCATGGAAATGTTGAGCGTGAGCCTCTACGTGATGATCGCGTACCCGATCCATAGCGAGAAGGTAGCCAAATTCCCGCTCGAAGCTTCAATCAAGTACCTGATCATGTCAGGCGTAACCTCGGGCATCATCCTGTTCGGCATGGCCCTTGTTTATGCCGTGCTCGGCACGTTTGAGTTCACGGGCCTGGCCGTGGCGGCCGGTGCGCTGGCTGAGGGTCTTGATCCTGTGCTGCTGATTGGTTTCCTTCTTCTGATCGCCGGTATCGCCTTCAAATTGTCACTGGTGCCTTTCCATATGTGGACCCCCGACGTATACGAAGGCGCCCCGGTACCGGTTACCGCGTTTCTTGCAACTGTATCGAAAGCCGCCATGGTAGCGGTGGCGCTGCGCCTGATGCTGAATGCCCAGATATTCGAGTTCACCCAGGTAACCGTGGTGTTGTCGCTGCTGGCAGCCGCTTCGATGATTTTCGGTAACCTGCTCGCGGTAATGCAGAGCAATGTCAAACGACTGCTCGCGTACTCTTCCATCGCCCACATGGGTTATCTGCTGGTGGTCGTGATTGCGGCGGCTCTGGTTCCAGACATGCTGAGCGTCGAAAGCGTGGGCTATTACGTCGCAGCCTACATGGTTACCTCCCTGGCCGGCTTTGCTGTGGTTAATGCCTTGTCCAACGCAGGCAAGGAAATGGATCAGCTCAGTGACTATCAGGGCTTGTTCTGGCGCAATCCGCTGCTGGCTACTGTCATGATCACCGTATTCCTGTCACTGGCCGGCATTCCGTTGACCGCTGGCTTCATCGGCAAATTCTACATATTCACAACGGGTGTGGAAGGTCAGTTGTGGTTCCTGCTCACCATGTTGATTATCGGCAGCGCCATTGGCCTCTACTACTACCTGCGCCTGATCTACACGATTCTGCAACCAGCACAACCGCAAAAAGATGATCCTGCACTTGGCATCATTCCGTTTGGCGCCAAGGCTGTGATGACGTTGATGACCGTGGCCATTATCTGGCTGGGCGTGTATCCAATGCCGTTCATCGACACCCTGCAAAGTCTTGCTGGCGGCTTCTGATTATTCCTCCCGCAGCGGCCTGAAATCTTCAGGCCGTTGTTCCCGCGCTTCGTTCCATTCAACATCCTGCTTTGTCCTGTTTTAACCTTGGCAAGGCATTTTCTGGTTAAACTCCCTTGTTAGCAAAACTGCCGGTTTCGCAAAATAAGTAGATTAATCCGGAATTTAGCTTGCTTAGTTAAAATCACAATGATTAGAATCACGGCCCCCGACTGATAAGAGCATAGACAGAGACACATTCAGGTTTGCCTGCAACAGCGTCAACGCTTGTTAAAATGCTTTCTTAAAATGTTTCTGCAAGCTATTAATATTAAAGGGAAAAAATTTTTAAGGCTTGGAAGGAGCAGGTTATGGCCGTTTACAGTTATGCCCGCACGTCTGAAGTGGAAGCCGCCGAATTCGGTAGCCAGCTTGAAGAGCTTCTGGAAAAGGAAAGCCTGCGACTTCACACCTATGCATTGCGAGTGGGCATGCGGGTCAACGAGAACATCGTTGAAGACAACCTGTTGTGGTCGCTGGATCTGGCCGAACGCCCCGCCTGGAAGAATCTGCTGCCACGCCTTGAGAGCGGCGATATCATCATTGCCTGCACCGTAGAGCGGATGTTCAGTACCTGTGAAGACATGTACGCCACCGTCAAACTGCTGCGCAAACGCCGAGTGCGCTTGTATGTTGTGGATCTGGAAGGGGACCTGACCAGTCCTCAGTTCTGTCCTCCCTTCGAAAAAGTATTACGCGTCTTCCACAGCCTGGAAAAACGCCGCTCTACAGAACGCATAAAAACCGTCAAGCAACGCCAGCGCACCAAGGGACGTTTCCTTGGCGGCAGCCGTCCCTTCG
>Ga0209134_10000083_pt1 | contig 25400 bp, 27 predicted proteins | sample LauGreSp1BDMLBSN_2_FD_187566 | JGI IMG/M metagenome (GOLD analysis project Ga0209134, IMG submission 187566) | Freshwater lake microbial communities from Lake Michigan, USA - Sp13.BD.MLB.SN (SPAdes) (version 2) | ecosystem: Environmental > Aquatic > Freshwater > Lake | place: Lake Michigan, USA... | reverse complement strand
TCTAGATTAAACGCTAGATTTGCCCTATGGGATTGCCACCACAGTTAACTCTTGAACAGCGCCAAGAGGCGTTGCTCAAAGCTGCTGCGTCTAGAAAGCGTAGAGCTGAAGTTAAGCTCAAGCTTAGAACTGGCGAATTCTCAATCGACACTATCTTAGATCTTGCAAAGAATGATGATGCGGTTGCAAAAATGCGCGTGAAAGAATTACTTGAATCCTTAACGGGAGTTGGGAAGATAAGGGCACAAACTCTGATGGAGCGATTAAATATTTCTCCAACTCGTAGAATGCAGGGATTAGGACGGGTTCAAATCAAACAATTGCGCGAGGAGTTTATGAAGTCAGAACATGCTGTTAAGCCCGGAAAACTCTTAGTTCTGTCTGGACCCGGAGGTGTAGGTAAGAGTACGGTCGCCAAGGAGTTGCGAGAGGCAGGTGACTTCTGGGTTAGCGTTAGTGCCACTACGAGGAAGCCAAGGGTTAATGAAGTTGATGGCCAGGACTACTTTTTCGTGAGCGAAGAAGAGTTCACGAGAATGGTCAATGCTAAAGAATTTCTTGAATGGGCAGAATTCGCGGGCAATCGCTATGGGACTCCACAAGAAAAAGTTGAACACGCCTTACTTCTTGGAAAGAACGTTCTACTGGAGATTGAGATTGCGGGTGCTAAGCAAGTTAAAGCTCATCTACCCCAATCAGTCCTTATTTTTCTGGAACCGCCTTCATGGGAAGAGTTGGTCTCACGACTTGAGGGTCGAGGGACCGATGGGCCGGATAGACGAGCCGAAAGGTTGAGATTGGCTCAGGAGGAGCTGGCTGCGGCGTCGTTTTTTGATGTCGTTCTGGTGAATGACCAGGTCGAGAGCGTGGTCGGAAAACTGATAGAGTTAGCCCAGAATTAATAAGGATTATTGATCAACGAAGCGGGGACACCATGGATGGCATAACAAATCCACCAATTGACGAACTTCTAGACAAGAGTGGCTCCAAGTACAGCCTCGTGCTGTATGCGGCAAAACGCGCTCGTCAGATCAATGCTTATTACTCCCAACTAGGAGAGGGCCTGCTCGAGTACGTCGGACCTTTAGTTGAGACACATGTACATGAGAAGCCTCTATCAATCGCACTTCGCGAGATCAATGAAGGACTTCTTACAATCGAAAATCTCGAGCCAACAGCTTAATTTCTCAGATGTCACTGGTTGGCCGTGAGGTAGTACTCGGCGTTGGTGGCGGTATTGCGGCATATAAATCCTGTGAACTCCTGCGTCGGTTACAGGACCGCGGATACACCATAACCGTTGTTCCTACGCCCTCTTCGCTCAACTTTGTTGGGAAAGCAACCTGGGAAGCTTTGTCTGGTCGTCCTGTGAACACACAGGTGTGGGAAAACGTTCATACAGTTCCTCACATCAAAATTGCCGAGACCGCAGACTTTTTCCTTATCGCACCTGCCACCGCGGATCTCATTGCACGACTTGCTGCTGGAAGAGCAGATGATCTTTTAACAAATTTGGTACTTGCTTCAGATGTTCCGAAGATGTTGGTTCCGGCTATGCATCCTTCGATGTGGTTAGACCCGGCTACAGTTTCAAATGTTGCGACATTACGAAGCCGTGGATTCATTGTTATGGAGCCAGATGTTGGCCGGTTAACCGGAAGTGATTTCGGACCTGGCCGCTTTCCAGAAGTGCCAGCAATCATCAAAAAATTTGATGATGTGACAGGAAATGTTCAGGACCTAGTTGGTCGACGCATTCTGGTAACGGCAGGTGGAACAAGAGAAGCGATAGACCCAGTTCGATTCATAGGAAATAAGTCTTCTGGCAAACAAGGTATTGCAATTGCATTGGCGGCTCGTAATCGCGGGGCACAGGTTCATCTCATTGCAGCAAACTTTGAGACCTCACACCTAGATGGAATCGAAGTGAGCAAAGTTGAAAGTGCCTCTGATATGCAGGCTGTGTTGCTAGAGCAATTCCCTCGGTGTGATGTTTTAATCATGAGTGCTGCTGTGGCAGATGCGAAACCTAAGAGTTTGTCATTAGATAAAATCAAAAAAGCCCTTCTGGGTAGCATTGAACTAGAGGAGAATCCAGACTTACTAGCCTCGTTAGCTTCTATCAAGCAGAATCAAGTAGTCATTGGCTTTGCCGCTGAAACCAAGGACCATCAGCAAGAAGCCCGCAGAAAGCTCGAAGCAAAGGGGCTTGATCTGATTTATGTCAACGACGTTTCAGGCGGGGCGATATTTGGTCAAGAGCAAACTATGGGTACCATTCTCCTACGCAATGATGCGGATATAGCGGTCAAGGAAGTCTCCAAAGACGCTCTCGGAAATTTACTTCTTGATCACGCCATCCGGCAGTTAGGTTGAACAATGTCAAAGCGCCTTTTCACCTCAGAGTCAGTAACTGAAGGTCATCCAGACAAGATTGCCGATGCTATATCGGACGCAGTTCTGGATTCACTCTTATCTCAAGACACCAAGAGCCGCGTTGCGGTTGAAACTCTCATCACAACCGGACAAGTACACGTTGCCGGTGAGGTGACTACAAATGGTTATGCAGATGTCATGGGCATTGTGCGAGATACAGTTCTAGATATTGGTTATGACTCATCCGATAAAGGTTTCGATGGGAATAGTTGTGGCGTTTCCATCTCCATCGGGCAACAATCTCAAGACATTGCACAAGGTGTCGATGATGCATATGAACATAGAGTTGCCTCAGCTGTTGATCCATTGGATCTACAAGGCGCTGGCGATCAAGGCCTGATGTTTGGATATGCATGTGATGACACTAAAGAATTAATGCCTTTACCTATTTGGTTGGCTCACGCTTTAGCTCAACAGTTAACTAAAGTTCGTAAATCTGGAGCCTTGCCATACTTGCGACCAGACGGTAAAACTCAGGTAACAATTGAGTATGACGGTAATCGTGCGATCGCGCTGAATACTGTTGTTATATCTAGTCAACATGCAGAAGAGGTTGATGTTGTTAGAAAGTTAACTCCGGAAATCATTGAGTATGTGATTGACCCAATTTTATCGACGATAGATCTACCAAAGTCGGAGCTTCGCACATTGATTAATCCAACTGGACGCTTTGTTATTGGTGGCCCGATGGGAGATGCGGGCTTAACTGGTCGCAAGATTATTGTGGATACCTATGGCGGTATGGCTCGACATGGCGGGGGAGCATTTAGCGGAAAAGATCCCTCTAAGGTTGACCGTTCAGCTGCCTACGCAATGCGATGGGTAGCCAAAAACGTTGTTGCAGCCGGACTAGCAACTAGATGTGAGGTTCAGGTTGCATATGCAATCGGAAAAGCACAACCTGTCGGCGTTTTCGTAGAAACTTTTGGGACCGAGAAAGTGCCTGTAGCGAAAATTCAAGACGCGGTTCTGTCAGTCTTTGATCTTCGACCAGCAGCCATCATTAGAGACCTTGATTTACTGCGTCCGATCTATTCACTCACAAGTGCATACGGACACTTCGGTCGTGAACTTCCTGAGTTTGCATGGGAAAGAACAGATCGAGTCAGCGCCCTCCAAGACGCAATAAAGTAGTCGGTGGCTGCAGCGAGGCTGTTTCGACTAAAGGCTGAAGTTGCTGCTGCGACTTCTGGGCCTATAGCTTCGGTTTTGCCTTTTGCGCGCGTGCGCGTAGACACTGGTGTTTTTCATCTAGATCAGCTCTATGACTATCAGATTCCCGAAAAACTTAGTTCCTCCATCCAAATAGGAGTGCGAGTTCAACTTCCATTTGGAGGTCGAGAAACGGAAGGAATAGTCGTTGAGCGTGTTGCATCTCCGGAGAGAGCGGGGGAGTTGAAGAGCATTACCAAGGTGCTGTCACCAATACCGGTAGCTACCCTTCAAAGTTTTTCTTTGATCGATGATGTAGCAGCGCACTATGCCTGCAATCCTTGGGATGTTATTCGCTCGGCTATTCCACCACGGGTGGCTTCGGTTGATAAAAGTTTCGAGGAAGAGTTGCAGAAAGTTTCAGCTGTTTCTAAGTTCTCAGTCGAATTCAGGACTCTTGTTCCATTTAAGACAGCTCAAGATCAGATTGCAGCGATGATTGCAGACAATTCACTTTCTGGCTCAGTTCTTATTGTTGCTCCGGATGAAAAGGACGTTGATCTGGTGATTGATGCTCTTTCTAGGAGGAGCGTGCAGGCTCTCAAGATCACGGCTGCTATGCCCCGAGATGAGAGATATCGTAACTTTCTAGTGGCCATGCATGGCAGCAACAATGTCGTTGTCGGAACTCGTAGCGCGGTCTTTGTTCCCATGAAGGATCTGTCCACGATAATCATTCATAAAGAATCATCTCCTGATCACTACGAAGTCAGGTCTCCGGGATGGAATTCTAGAACTGTTGGTTTGATGCGAGCCAGAAAAGAATCTGTCAAACTCGTCCTTTCAGGCTTTTCTCCATCAATTGATGTTTCGCATTTAATTGAAGATCGAGAAGTTAAATACTTCAATGCGAAAGAAGTTGTCAATGTTAAAGCCTTTTCTCCTGCTGATGGTGCTCTTCTACCAGGGCGAATCTTTGCTGACATAAAGAAAGCGCTAACAACAGGTCCTGTTCTTTTCATTGCACCACGCAAGGGGTATGGAAATGCACTCCTTTGTTCTCATTGTAGAAACGTTGCCACATGTGGTTGTGGAGGACGATTGTCGGTAGCAGCAAAGAACCAAGTACCGACATGCGTGCATTGTGGGAGTGCCTTTTCGGACTGGAAGTGCACTTTTTGTAATCGTGATAAACAGTATTTAGCTGGGCGGGGTATTGAGCGTGCAGCAGAGGAGATCTCCCGTGCTTTTCCAAACTATCCTGTAATAGTCAGCGCTGGGGATGTGATTAAGGATCGAATTGAATCTAAACCTTCTCTTATCCTCGCAACGGCGGGTGCTCAACCTTTGGTAGAAGGAGGCTATGCAGCGGTTGTGATTCTAGATGGCATGCGATTTTTTTCTCACACAGATTTGCGAACACAGGAGAGAGCACGAGAGTTATTTCTGGAAACTTCTTCGCTCATATCAGCTCAGGGCTCAGTACTTTTAGTAATCGATGATTCACACCCTATAACGGCTGCAATCGCCAGATGGAATGTTGCGCCGTTGATTAAGCGCGAACTAAGTGATCGCGCAGAACTTCGTTTACCGCCAACAGTCTTTTCTGTCGCTCTGGCCATGGATAAACTCATTGGAGTCCAGATTGTGAACGGGCTAAGAAAGTCAGTAACCGATGGAAGATTGCCCACATCAACTAAAGTTTATGGTCCCACGGAAATTGCGAAGGGACAGGTAAAGATAATCATCCATTCAGACATGGGTGATTCTGGAAAAATCATTGAAGTTGTCCATGAACTTCAGCGTCGCCGGAGTATTGCCAAGAAAGATCTATTCACCCTCAGAGTTGAGCCGTATTCGCTGTAATGGATTGCTAGAATACAGACATGTCTATTCAAGAAATTAGGTTCTTTGGTGATCCGGTCCTCACGACACCGGCATCTTTGGTTACCGATTTCGATAAAGAATTGCGCGTATTAGTTCAAGATCTTACCGACACGATGCTTGATGCTCCGGGTGCAGGATTAGCTGCTCCGCAAATAGGAGTTCCGCTTCGAGTGTTTGTCTGGGATGTGGACGAGCAATTGGGTCATCTCATCAATCCGGTTTTAACGCTGAGTGAAGAGATGCAAGAGGGGGAAGAAGGCTGTCTTTCTTTTCCGGAGTTACGATATGAGACCCCACGAGCTATGCGCGCTGTAGCAAGAGGTTTTAATATGTATGGCGAACCAATCATGGTTGAGGGCTCTGAGTTCCTAGCAAGAGCGTTGCAGCACGAGACAGACCATCTAGACGGAATTCTTTTCATCGATAAATTGCTTCCAGAAGACCGCAAATTAGCCATGAAGGAGATTCGTGAGTCTGATTGGTTTAATCTTGCGACCGAACAAGGACGCTCTATTCAGGTGAAAGATTCTCCACATTCATTATTCGGACGGATTTCTTAGTGCGTATCGGAGTAGCGGCTACTCCGGATGTAGCAATACCAACTTTGAATTGGTTGCTTCAATCCGAGCATGTGATTGATCTGATTATTACCCAACCTGACAGACCTGCTGGTCGAGGTCGACTGCTCCAGCAATCGGCGGTGTCAGATTGGGCTGAGACAAAGCAGATTGCCGTCTTAAAGCCTGAGGAATCACAGGAACTCATTGGAAAGATAGAGCATCTAGATCTAGTCCTAACAATCGGTTATGGCGTTCTACTACCGCTCAACGTTTTAGTTCTGCCTAAATTTGGTTTTCTGAATCTGCATTTTTCCCTACTACCTGCATACCGAGGAGCAGCACCGGCTCAAAGAGCTCTGCTCAATGGTGACACGATGACTGGCGTATCCGTTTTCCAGTTAGAAAAGGGAATGGATACAGGTCCAATATTCGCCCAAGAAACCTTAGAGATAAAACCTTCGTGGCGAAGTTTTGAGTTACTTAGACATCTTGCCGACCTTGGACCAAGCGTCGTTCAGAGATCCCTAGAAATGATTAAAAATGGAGAGTCTCCTAAGGCCCAAGCCGGCGCTGTTTCTATAGCGGCAAAGATTGAGAAGGCGGAGGCACGGCTAGATTTCTCAAAAGATTTAACGCACATTTCGAATGCTGTTCGGGCGTTCACATACGAGCCCGGAGCTTGGACTCTGTGGAGAGGTGAGCCATTCAAAATTTGTTCTACAGGTAAGGCAAATTCTTCGATGGGAACGCCAGGAGAAGTTTCCCTGGTTGATAAATCTGTATTTGTATCCTGTGGGAATGGATCACTCGAGATTCTCCGAGTTGTTCCGGCAGGCAAGAAAGAGATGGATGCAATTGATTGGGCACGTGGAGCACGTTTGAACGTTGGTGAAGTCCTTGGTTGAGGCTCGGCGCAATACTTTTAAATCGCCAAAACCAGATGCAGCACGATTGTTGGCCTTTGACCTCTTAACTGAAGTTAATCGTAATGAGGGGTATTCAAACTTATTGCTACCGCAAGCACTCAATGCCAGCAAGTTAGATGAACGTGATCGCTCTCTAGTCACAGAGCTTCTCTATGGCACGATTCGTATGCAGGGAAAACACGATTGGGTTTTGGCGCAAATAAGCGATCGTCCTTGGTCGGAAGTCGACCCAGGTATCGTGGATATCTGTCGACTTGGCGTTCACCAAATTCATGAAATGAGAATTCCGGATCATGCCGCAGTTGCTGCAACAGTGGAGGTTGCAAGAAAGAGAATCGGCGAATCAAAGGCAAGTTTTGTTAATGCTCTCTTGCGCAGTGTGACTCGTAAATCTTTAAAAGATTGGTTTACGCCTTTAGATGACATAAATGATCCAGTTGAGCGACTATCAATCAAGTATTCACATCCGGAATGGATTGTCTCTGCATACTTTGATCTCTTAAAGAGTTGGCCTGAAGTTGAATTAGCCTTAAAGATAAATAATGAGCCAGCAACACCGACCTTGGTCTCATGGCCAGGTCTATCTAACCAACAAGACTTAGTCGATATCGGCGCTGAGCCTACGGAATTCTCTTCCTTTGGTGCTCACTGGAAGGGTAATCCTGGCCTCTTAGATTTGATAAAGGTTCGAAAGATTGGTGTTCAGGATGAAGGGTCTCAACTTGTTGCTGAAGTTTTCACAAAAGCAGCAGGTGGGGCCAAGTGGTTAGATCTTTGTGCAGGACCAGGTGGTAAGGCTGCTCTGTTATCCAATATTGCTCGAGGTAAAGGGATTGAATTTGTAGCGAACGAAATTTCAGAGGCGCGAGCAGAGCTTGTTCGACAGGTTGTTCAAGGAGCAAAGGTTTTGGTCTCTGATGGTCGAACTATTGGATCCTCTGGTGCAAGATTCGATGCAATCTTAATTGACGCACCATGCACAGGTCTTGGAGCGTTGCGACGTCGTCCTGAAGTTCGATGGCGACGAACTTTGCAGGATTTAAGGGCGCTCACCCAATTGCAGCGCGAACTCATAGACTCGGCAATTCAGGCTCTTAATCCCGGTGGCATTTTGGGATATGCAACTTGCTCGCCTCATCTAGCTGAAACGACTATTCAAATCGCAGATGTTAAGAAGAAGCATTCTGATTTAACCCAGGTTTCGGTAGAGGAGTACTTGCCGGAGAATCTGAAAGAGGCCACAAGAGATGGTGCAATGTCTCTGTGGACCCATAAGCATGGCACGGATGCAATGTACTTAGCGCTGTTCCGGAAAGACATTGGATAAGATTTGTCCATGAGTCGTGAAATCCGAATCACTCCGAGCATTTTGAATGCAGATTTCTCGCAGTTAAATAGTGAAATCGAACGAATAGCTAAGGTCTCAGATCTTCTGCATTTGGATGTCATGGATGACATATTTGTGCCAAATTTTACTTTTGATTTCGCAGCTGCTTCGTCAATTATCACATCCTCGGTCTTACCCGTTGACGCACATCTAATGGTGGCCCAAGTAGACGATATTGCAGTTCAGTATGCAGAAATTGGATGCGCCTCAGTCACAATTCATGCTGAAGCAACGACCAATATTTCACAAACTCTGAAAAACATTCGCAAAGCTGGTGCCCGCTCTAGCTTAGGCATCAAGCCAAAGACTGACATAGCTCAATACGAATCAGTCATTGATGATGTCGATATGTTCCTGATCATGACGGTTGAACCCGGTTTTGGCGGACAAAGTTTCATGGAAGACATGATGGATAAGGTTCGCCGAACTCGACAAATGATCGGTGATAGGCCAATTTGGTTACAGGTAGATGGCGGAATATCTATGAAAACCATTGAAATCGCATTGGATGCAGGTGCCGATACATTTGTAGTCGGTAGCGCTGTCTTTAATGCACCAGATCCCGCTGCGATGGTGGTCTCGTTACGAGAGTTTGCAACTGCCTGCGGGAATAAGTGAGTCTCTAGTAAACTTTGAGCATGAAAACCTTTGAGAGTTTATGGGCAGAATTGAGCGAGAAAGCAGCAACCCGTCCAGAAGGTTCTGGCACCGTAGCTGCCCTTGACTCTGGGATTCACAGTATCGGTAAAAAGATTCTCGAAGAAGCTGGGGAGGTCTGGCTTGCCGCAGAACATGAATCTGATGAAGCTCTCGCAGAAGAAATCAGTCAGTTGATTTATCACCTACAGACATTGATGCTGGCACGAGGACTTTCAATCAACGACGTCTATAAGTTTCTGTAGGAGGAATCTATGTTGAGAATAGCGGTTCCGAACAAAGGCTCATTGGCAGATAGTTCGATTCAGATTCTAAAGGAAGCTGGATATCGCCAACGTTCAGATAGTCGCGATCTAGTTCTGATCGATAATGACAACGGTGTCGAGTTCTACTATCTTCGACCACGCGATATTGCTGTATATGTTGGATCTGGGGAGTTGGAAGCTGGAATAACCGGACGCGATCTTTTGATTGATTCAGGAGCACAGGCCGAAGAAATTTTGTCTTTAGATTTTGGCGTTTCCACATTTCGATTCGCCGTACCCATCGATACAGATTGGTCATTGAAAGACATTGCTGGAAAGCGAATAGCAACTGCATATCCTGGTCTTGTTGAGCACAGCCTTAATGCTCTGGGAATTAAAGCTGAAGTCGTTCGTTTGGATGGGGCAGTGGAGAGCAGTGTGCGACTAGGTGTGGCTGATGTGATCGCTGATGTCGTGAGTACTGGCAACACCTTGCGACAAGCAGCTTTGAAGGTAATTGGAGATCCAATACTGACAAGTGAGGCCGTAGTAATTTCTCGAAGAAATTCACCTTTACCTGCAGAGTTAGAGATTCTCAACCGTCGACTGCAAGGTGTGGTAACTGCAAGGCGTTATGTCCTACTCGACTATGACATTCCTAAGTCGTTGGTTGAGAAAGCTTGTGCAATAACTCCTGGTTTGGAATCCCCAACTATCTCACCGCTGCAAAAGCAGGAATGGGTGGCGGTCCGTGCCATGGTTTTGCGAAAAGAAACTAATCAAGTGATGGATGAGCTGTGGGCGCTAGGTGCAAGAGGAATTCTTGTTACAGACATCCACGCCTGCAGATTGTAGTTTTACTGTAATTGGATTAAATCAATAACTGATCTCAAAGATGGTTCGGTTATAGATAGATCTGCGGCGTCAACCACAATGGGTTTGGCATTAAAGGCGATGCTCAATCCAGCCGCGGCCATCATGTCTAGGTCATTAGCCCCGTCACCGATAGCGACCGTGTGAATTATCTCTACTCCACTCATCGATGCAAATTCAATTAACGCGGATCCTTTTGCGGCTCGGTCAATAATTGGGCCAACTAAACCACCGGTTAGGACTGAGTTGATTATTTCAAGTTTGTTGGCTTTGAAATACTGAATCGATAGTTCCTTGATCATTGGTTCGATAATGTCTATGAAGCCGCCTGAGACTAAGGAAACAATATGTCCCTTTGAGTGTAAGGTTGAAACGAGTTCACGTGCCCCATCTGTCATTGTGATTTCTGCTTGAACTTCAGAGATTACAGATTGATCAAGGCCCTTCAACAGAGCAACTCTTGCACGCAGACTTTGCTCAAAGTCAATTTCTCCACGCATGGCTGATTCAGTGATTCTTGATACCTCATCAAGGACGCCAGCCTTGGCAGCTAGTAACTCTATGGCCTCTTGTTGAATAAAGGTTGAATCAACATCGAATTGAACTAATCGTTTGATGAAGGCCATGTAATTAAACTTTGTTAACTTCGATCACAGAAGCATCTTCAAATATCAATGATTGAAGGGAGAGTTCAAGTGCACTGTGTTGTGCGCCAGTTACCGTTAATGAAATACAGGTGGGGTCCTCAGAGACTCGATTGATTCTCACAATATTTGCGCCCGTTTGAGTGATGGCCTGTGAAACAAGGGCGAGAGAACTTGGATGTAATTTCGGTGATCTGATTAGGACTTCAACTAGCTCCTTGGGCAATTGCGCCAGTATTCCTTTTCCAAAAAGGGTTGCAATATCCACATCAAGTGAGCTCGCACAAAGATTGAGATCCTCTTCAATCGCTCCTTGGTGGGCAGGATTTGCGCTAATGAGTACGGTCAAGATCAATCGATTGCTGATCACCATTTGTTCGATATCAATTATTGCCACAGAGAACGGAGCCAAACTCTCGAAGAGCGAGGCAGCAATCCCAGGCTTGTCTGTACCAGTTAAAAGGATTAGTCCGGTGAATTGCTCTGCATCAGCGTTAATTTGTGTCATAAGAGGGCAAGGTTATCGTGAATCACTACATGTTCAGGCGAGGCTTAGCGGCCGCTTCGTCTATCTAGCCACTATCTTTTGCATCTATGGGTACCACGGTTTTGAGCCTGAGCGATGTCTCAGTTCGCAGAGGTGATCGAGTCATCTTGGGTCCGCTCAACTTCTCCATCACGCAAGGAGAGCGTTGGGTTGTCCTTGGGCCTAACGGAGCCGGAAAATCCACCCTTTTGCAGATTCTTGCAACAAAAATGTTTCCCACCAGCGGCGTAGTGAGCGTATTAGATAAACAAATGGGTTCGGTGGATTTGTTCGAGCTAAGGACACGTATAGGTATCTGCGGTTCGGTTATCGCCGAAGATATTCCTTACGATGAAACAGTAAAGGATGTCGTTCTAACAGCGGCCTATGCGATTCTCGGCAGATGGAATGAAGATTACGATCTTTGGGATGAATCACGTGCGATGGCGTTGTTGACAACTTTTGGCGTCAGGGAATTAGGGGACCGTATATACGGAACTTTGAGTGAAGGCGAGAAGAAGAGAGTCCAAATTTCTCGCGCACTAATGACAGATCCTGAGTTGTTACTCCTGGATGAACCCGCTGCCGGTTTAGATCTTGGGGGCCGTGAGGATTTGTTGCAACGCTTTGCAAACTTCGCCGCAGATCCCGCAGCTCCAGCGACAATCTTGGTGACTCACCACATAGAAGAGATTCCCGTGGGAACGACACATGCACTTTTGCTCAAGGACGGTGCTATCGCTGTGTCAGGTCCGATTTCTCAAGTTATTACATCTGAACATGTTTCTGCCGTTTTCGGAACAAATATCGTAGTAACTCCAGAAGGCGGTCGCTACTTTGCCCGTGCATCTATTTGACCAACTTCACTCAGATTGGAAGTTAGTACTTAGTAAGCATAAAGTTTTGATAGATCAGATTGAGGAAAGATTGCTCAATATTGATTGTGCGCCTGAATTTGAAAATGTTTTTAGAACCCTTTCACGCTCTATAGAAAGTTCACGAGTCGTAATTTTTGGACAGGATCCATATCCATCAAAAGGTCATGCAAATGGTTTAGCTTTTTCAGTCAATAAATCGGTGTCTCCTCTTCCGCCTTCTCTACGAAACATCTTCGCAGAGTTAGCATCGGATGTGGGGGCCCAAAGGTTAGATGGGGATCTCACAGATTGGTTTACTCAGGGAGTTCTACTCGTTAATCGAGTTCTATCAACAGAAGTAGGAATATCACTTGCTCACTCCGATTTCGGCTGGGAGGAAGTAACTCAAAGTATTGCTCAAGAATTAGGTAAGCGCGAAGTAGTAGCAATCCTGTGGGGAAAAAATGCGGGGGAGCTATCGTCGTTTTTCCCGGCAGAAAGGCGCATTGAATCGGTCCATCCAAGCCCACTTTCAGCGTATAGGGGGTTCTTTGGATCTAAGCCATTTTCCAGGTGTAATCAGATTTTATTGTCGAACAATCAAAGCGTGATTAATTGGTAAGCATCTTCAGGTAATAGAAAAGGGCCCCCGGTTTCCCGAGGGCCCTTCTTGCTAATAGTTTCTAGCCAATCCAAGAATTAATCGGAGAGGCTAGGAAGTAGACCATGAATAGACCTGAGACGAGAAGAAGCAATGGATGTACTTCTTTGCCGCGTCCCTGAACTAAACGGATTACCACGTGAGTAACAAAGCCTGCACCGATACCCACTGAGATGTTGTAAGTAAATGGCATCAAGATGATTGTTAGGAATGCTGGAATTCCAATACCCAAATCATCCCAATCAATATTCTTTACTTGTCCCATCATGAGGAATCCAACAATAATTAAGGCAGGTGTTGCAGCCTCATAAGGAATTATTGCTACAAGAGGTGCGAGGAATGTTGTCAACAAGAAAGCGATACCTGTAACGATTGAGGCAAGGCCTGTTCGTGCACCTTCACCTACACCCGATGCCGATTCGATATAACTTGTGTTAGAAGAGATACCTGCAGCTCCACCAGCTGCAGCAGCAACTGAGTCAACGATCAGGATCTTGTTCGCTCCTTCAACATTTCCATCTTTATCGACTAGACCAGCTTGATTGCCGATCGCTGTCATAGTTCCCATAGTGTCGAAGAAATCTGCAAGGAGCAGTGTGAACACTAGGAGGCAAGCCGCCAAGGCACCTGTCTTTGGATTAGTGAATGCTCCGAAAATATCTTCGAGACCTAAACCAAGAGTGTCAAAGCGTGGTGTGTCAGCAAGGTTGAGCGCACCTGTTGAGTCCTTCGGTAACGCTGGAGTATTTAGACCCCATCCGCGAGGATTCGACTCTGTAGGGCTAATGAAGCTGTTTCCGATCTTAAAACGTGTCTCAACGATCAATGCGAGAATTGTTGATGAAACGATTCCAATTAGAATCGCACCCTTTATCTTGCGGATCATAAGAACGATTGTTAAGAAAAGACCAAAAGCAAAGACAACAATTGGCCATCCAACAAGTTGTCCACCATCGCCAAGCTCTAGAGGAACAGCTGAAGGCTTGGAATTGTTGCTACCCCACACGACGTTTGGAGTTCTTCTTACGAAGCCAGCGTCAACTAGACCAATCAAGGCTATGAATAAACCGATACCCACAGAGATAGCAACTTTGAGGGCGGTTGGAATAGCCTTGAAAACAGCGACTCTAAATCCAGTTAAAACCAGAATCAGAATCAAAATTCCTTCGATCAGAACCAATCCCATGGCTTGTGCCCAGGTTGAGTTTTTTGCAATTGAAACTGCAACAAAGGTGTTTAGACCTAAGCCGGTAGCAAGTGCAAGAGGGAATTTGGCAACAGCGCCCATAAGAATTGTAAGAATGCCTGCTACTAATGCAGTTCCTGCTGCAACAATGATGATCGCGTTAGTTCTATCGCCACCACCAATAAATTGTCCTGCACCATCGGTTGTGGCGAGGATAAGTGGATTGAGGGCCACGATGTATGCCATCGTGAAGAATGTAACGAGCCCACCTCTAACCTCTTGGGCTATTGATGAACCTCGTTCTGAGATTTTAAAATACGAATCCAGCATGAGTAGAGCCTTTCTAATTTTGTTAACGGGGGTGTTTGCGACCCCGTGTGCGATAGGGCGCACAACCCTTGGGAAGTACTTGAACCCTAATGGCTACCGGGCAGTAAGCCTTGATACGACTCCCAGGGAGATCGCAATAGATTGCCCAATAAGGGTGGCGAAGAGCAAAGTACCGAGTCCAACGGTCCCGCCGAGAAGCCATCCTCCTAACAAAACCGTGCCTTCTATGCCCATGCGGACTCGACCTATTCGAACTCCTGATTTGTGATGAAGGGCGGTCATCAAACCATCACGGGGACCAGGACCTAGTCCACACGTTATATACAGAGCAGATCCCAAGCCAACCATCGCAATACCCAATAGAGAGTAAAGAATGCCTGCAAGATGAGAATCTTGATCTGGAAAAATTGTTACGCCTACTTGAATTGCAATGGCGATGAGTGCAATGTTTGAAAGGGTTCCAAAACCAGGCTTTTCCTTCAATGGAATCCACAGTAGAAGAACAAACGAACTGATGGCAAAAGTAGACCAACCCATGGTTACATCAAGACGATTTGATACACCTTGAGCTAATACCGACCATGGAGCGTTACCTATCTGGCTTTGGATTAAAAGCGAATCACCAAGTCCGAAAATGAATAGACCGAAAAATAGAACAATAGTTCTGACGGGGGATAGATCCCATCTAGATGTTGCAGTCCATGGAGTGTGAGGAACTGTTTTGTGAGGACGCAGGAACTCTATGAATGGGTTCGACATTGCATGAGTATAATCAGCATATGTTTCCTGGTGTTGGCACAGTAATAAATATTCTGGCGATTATTTCTGGCGCCTCACTTGGAGTTCTTGTCGGAAATCGAATGAATAGCCGGACCAGAACTCTATTGACTGATGTTTTGGGATTAGTCACTCTCTTGGGTGCTGCGTCTGCTTTGATTCCATTATGGTCAGATCGCTATAGCCAAGCACTTCCGAAAGGTTGGACATTGCTCGTAGTCCTTGGTTCTCTTTTAATGGGTGGGCTTATTGGCTCTGCCCTAAAGATAGAAAATAGATTGGACTCATTAGGGGAGAGGCTCAGAGTTAAGTTCAACGCCTCTAGCGACTCATCATTTGTTCAAGGCTTTGTTACCGCCTCTTTGTTATTTGCCATCGGACCTTTAGCAATACTTGGAAGCATTAATGATGGCATGGGAACAGGCACAGATCAGTTGATCTTGAAAAGCACACTCGACTTTTTTGCAGCTATGGCCTTTGCAACAACATTGGGCTGGGGCGTGGCTGCCTCATCAATTCCAGTAGGAATTTATCAAGGTGTTTGGACTGTGATCGGATTTGGATTGGGAGCAATTCTTTCCGGATATCAAATGGATGCAATGACCGTTGTAGGTGGAATTATGTTGCTCTGCATCGCTTTGAAACTATTGAATATCAAGAGTGTCGCGGTCGGAAATCTCTTGCCGGCTTTAGCTATCGCCCCTGTATTTGCCCTAATCATTCACTCCATATAGGAGACACCAACTCTATTCTTTAAATGGAAGTGGAATAGATGAGGTGTGTGCAGCCCCTGAAACGCGTGCGGTCACTTGACGCATGTGGTGTCTACGACAAAGAACTTCATAGGCAACATCAGCACCGGCTGTCACATCGCCAACAACGACTTGTTCACCCTCAACCACCATCACGCCGCCAATAGTGCGTGCATTATGCGTTGCTCGTGACCCACACCAGCACAACGCTTCAACCTGCAAGGTGTTAACGCGATCGGCTAACTCGACTAAGCGAGCTGAACCTGGAAACAGTTTGGTACGAAAGTCGGCCAAGATACCGAAGGCATAAACATCAATGCTTAAGCCATCAACAATTTTTGCTAATTGCTCAATTTGTGCGCTCTCATAGAATTGGGCCTCGTCGCAAATGATGTAGTCAATTCTCTCGCCCATAGATAACTGATCTACGACGAGTTTATGAAGATCCATCTCTGGGGTTACTTCAATTGCAGGGCTAGATAACCCAAGACGACTAGAAATAACTCCGCTTCCCGCGCGGTCATTATTGGTGAAAATTAACCCAGTGCGCCCTCGGCTTTGGTGGTTATGAGCAGTTTGTAGTGCCAGCGTGGACTTACCGCTGTCCATTGTTCCGCAGTAATAAATCAGCTCGGCCATGGAGCGCATCTTGCCATAGCTCTAAGAAAATAGCCCCTTTGCTAGCAAAGCAGCCTCTAATTGTGGTTTCAACGCTAATGCTGCCGCTACGGAAATATGGGATCCATCACGATAGACGACATAGTCATCTTGAATAGCTGAGCAGACCTTTGCACATAACCAAGGCGTGGGATCAATTACTTCAAAACCCTTAATGACTTGAACAGGAGTTTCCTTCGTCGTGTCGCAGGTAGTTATGTCCCGTGAAGCTAAACAGTTCGGAATATCTCTGGAAGGTCGTGGTGTGTCACTGATGTAGATTAAATGTTCAGATGTTCCTTCAAGAGCTTTAAGTAAAGGGATTTGCCCCTCCCGCCACCAAGTTTCGCGATCTGAAGAGCCTCGAGCTGGAGCGTAATATTGAAAACTACTGGTGATGACTGCCGCAGGTTGTAATTTCTTAATACGAGTGAGTGAATTTTCCCGCCATTGGTTGCAATCAGAGTTCTGGAAAGCACCTTTGTCATCACGCGGAGCTTGGACCGCCGGACATGCTGATTTAGTGAGAGAGACAAGTGCAAATCCACGGTCACGGGCTAACTCTTCTAGGGCCGGAAACCACTGTGCCGCATGTGAATCACCATAGAGAACTATCGTGGTTTTCGAATCACGATCTCCGTACGTGCAATCACCAGATTCGGTTTCACCATAGTTCACATGACAACCATCGTTGTAGACGGCTGGGTGTTGAACAACTTTAGCTAAGTCAAATTTAAGGTTTGTGCCAGCAATATTTATCGTAGAAGAGGCGGTTGAGGCGATCAGTAAACCCGCCACTAGGGAGACAATGGTGGTTCCTGCAAAGAAGAAATAGATAGTTCTACCCGCGACCTCTTTGTGTCGAATTGGTTGTTCAATATATTTACTAGTGAAGTGAGCTAAAACTATAGTTAATGCGATGCAGAGAATGCTCTCTCTAATGCGCAGTGGCCTGCCTAAGGCGCTGCTAGGGAGAACCAAGGCGGGCCAGTGCCATAAATACAAAGGATAGGAAATCGCGCCCAGCCATTGCGAGATTCTGTTATTGCTTAGATCGTTAAAGAATCTTGGCCACACTGCAATTGAACCGATAAGAATCGCCGTCGAAACAACAGGAAGCATGGCGTTAAAGCCAGGGAAGGCAGTGGTCTCATCGAAATTAAGTGATGCAACCGCAATTCCGATGAATCCGATCCACGGCAAGAATCTACTTTTCCATATTCCCTTCGGAGTGAACAGAAGTAGTGCGCCAAACCCCAATTCCCAAGCTCTTGTTGGCAGTGAGTAGAACGCCCAGATGGGTGAACTCTGAGTTTGATAAATCGACAACATCAATGACAAAGCGGTTGTTATGTAGACTCCGTAGAAGATCGCACGTTTTCCATACTTAGATAGAATGAGGATGAAAATAGGCCAGATCACATAGAACTGTTCTTCGACAGCTAAAGACCAGTAATGAATGAATGGGGAAGGCGTCGCATCTAAATTCTGATAATCGTTTTGCCACCAAGCAAAGAGATAATTTGAGACATAAGTCGCGGCGGCAAACAAATCACGGCCTAACGCGTCTCTAGTTATTGGGGGGAGTACAAACATTCCTACAATCGCCGTAATAAACAGGACAAAAACGGAAGTTGGTAGCAGACGCTTTATTCGACGTTGGTAGAAAACTCGCAAGTTCAAGGTGCCAGTGTTTTCGATCTCGCGCAAAATCAGGCCAGTGATCAAATAGCCGGAGATGACATAGAAGATGTCAACTCCGATGAATCCGCCAGGAACTAATTTGGCATGGAATATGGTGACAAGGATCGCAGCTAGAGCTCGTAATCCTTGAATCTGAAGAATTCGCACCTTTAAGAAACCACCAAGGATGTGACAGGAATATTTGGATACTTCGCATTTAGAATCGATCGTCCCTGTAAACCGTCAATCTCAAGAAGAGCCAGAACGTGGACAACTTCTGCGCCTAGTCGATGCAGCAGTTCAATCGCAGCAGCAATAGTGCCGCCGGTTGCCAGTACGTCATCTATGAGGAGAACTTTTGCGCCTTTTCCTACAGCATCAATATGAACTTCCAAGGTTCCGGATCCATATTCAAGACCGTAGTCTTCTGAAATAGTGTTATATGGAAGTTTTCCAGCTTTTCTGATCGGAATGAATCCACTTCGAAGTTGGTTAGCAACGGCAGATGCAAAGATGAAACCACGAGCTTCAATACCAGCGACTAACGTTGTTGAGTCTGCGTAGCCCGCGAAGTTCTCTGTCACGGCGATGAATGCTTCGCCGTTTGCTAAAAGTGGAGTGATGTCCTGAAATCTGATTCCGGGTTTCGGGTAGTCAGGAATTTCGCGGATGAGCGACAAAGCGTCGTCGATATTCATGTGTCCGAGAGGGGACTTGAACCCCTAATCCCTTGCGGGAACTAACACCTCAAGCTAGCGCGTCTGCCAATTCCGCCACCCGGACTAAGTGCTCGGAAAGAATAGCAATTGGGTGAGAGAATAGCGAAATGACCACAGAGACACACTCACAACTTGAATTAGAAGCCATCCGTATTTGCCAAGAGCTAATAAGGATTCCTAGCGTTAATTCTGGTGAAGGGAAAGGTGATGAGAAAGCTGTTGCCGCGCACGTAGTTTCTTTACTCAGCGAAGTCGGCATTGAATCGAAAACTTATGAGTCAGCACCTGGTCGATGCAACGTCATTGCTCGCATCAAGGGATCAAATCCAAGCCGACCTGGTTTGGTTGTGCATGGTCACTTAGATGTGGTTCCAGCCAATGCTGACGATTGGTCTGTTGATCCATTCTCGGGAGAAATCCAGGATGGGTATATCTGGGGTCGCGGAGCAGTTGATATGAAGAATATGGACGCAATGATTATTGCAACCGTTCGCGAGTGGGCTCGTACCGGTTATGTTCCAGAGCGCGACATCGTTTTAGCTTTCTTTGCCGATGAAGAGGCCGGAAGCAATTTTGGTTCCCACTACATGGTGAAAAATCACCCAGAAGTTTTTGAAGGTTGTACCGAAGCGGTCTCAGAAGTTGGTGGCTTTTCAGTAACTGTTGCAGGTGGCAAGCGTTTGTATCTCATCGAAACCGCGGAAAAGGGTATTCATTGGATGCGCTTAACCGCTGAAGGTCGTGCGGGCCATGGTTCCATGATGAATGAAGAAAACGCTGTTACTCGCTTAGCTGAGGCTGTCGCAAAAATTGGTGCATACACATGGCCGCAGCGTTATAGCAAAACAGTTAAGTCATTTTTTAAGCGCATTGCTGATGAGACAAATAAACCATACAACGAAGAAGATCTTCGTCCTCTCTTGAGTGAAATTGGCTTTGCTGCAACCATGATTGGTGCAACTCTGCAAAACACCGCTAACCCAACTATGTTAGAAGCTGGATATAAGGCAAACGTAATTCCAGGTTCAGCAAGTGCTGTTGTCGATGGACGATTCATTCCGGGATTTGAGGATGAACTCAATGAAACTATCAAGTCATTGATCGGCGAACACGTTACCGTTGAGACCATTACTCGAGATAAAGCGCTTGAAGTTCCTTTTGAAGGTGACCTCGTTGAAGCTATGTGCATTGCTCTAGTTAAAGAAGATTCAGTGGCGATTCCAGTTCCATATGTTATGAGTGGTGGAACAGATAACAAAGCCTTGGCTGATCTCGGGATTATTGGATACGGATTTTCTCCATTAAAACTCGATGCTGACTTTAACTTTATGGCGATGTTCCACGGCGTCGATGAGCGAGTGCCCGTTGAAGGTCTCACCTTCGGAGTTCGTGTCCTAAAGGAATTTCTAGAAAACTCCTAAGCGCTCACATCATTGAGTGCGTTGCGGACAATCTCTGGCAATGCGATCTCTTCGCTCTTTAGAACTCCGCGTAACTGAGCGCCGGTTCTGGCACCAATCAAGGATGAGGTAACACCTGGTGCGTCCCTGACCCACGCAAGTGCTACTTCCAAAGGTGAATAACCTAAACCTTCGGCAGCCACTGCAACAGCTTCGACTATTCGAGTGGATCGGTTATCCAAGTACGGCTCGATGTGCTTTGCAAAGTGTGGAGCTGCACCACGAGAATCACTAGGAATGCCTTTTCGATACTTACCAGTTAAAACGCCTCGCGCTAACGGAGCCCAGGCAAGAAAACCCATTCCACATTCTTGCGCAGCATCTAAAACTTCTATCTCAACTTCTCGATTAAGAAGTGAATACTCATGCTGAACAGTGGTCAACGGTGCTTTCATAGAATTGGACTGCTGCTTAGTGGCTGCGCGCGCGACCTGCCAACCGGAATAATTGCTAATACCGACATAGCGCGCGCGACCTGAGGAATAGGCATAATCAAGTGCCGACAAAGTGTCATCTAATGGAGTTGTGTCATCCCACGCTTGGATCTGCCAAATATCTACAAAATCACTACCAAGTCGAGCCAGAGAACGATCGAGTTCGGCAATAAGTGAATGTCTGGACGCATCGATCCTTCGAACGCCATCCGTAAAAACAACTCCAGCCTTAGTTGCAATAGTTACTTCATCTCGATTAAACAGCGTTCCTATCAGGCCACCGATTACTCGCTCACTATCGCCATCGCCGTATGTTGCAGCGGTGTCGATGAAATTGCCACCGGCATCAAGAAAGGCACGGCATTGATCAGCGGCCTCGATCTCATCTGTGTCGCGCCCCCAAGTCATAGTTCCAAGACCTAAACGGGACAGATTTAGCCCACTTGTTCCCGCTCTGCGCTTTTCCATGGGGCGACCTTAGCAAGGGCAACACCGAAAACCTGCGATAACCTTGGATTTATGCGATTGGTTTTGATCAGACATGCACATTCAGAAGCTAACGCTGCTGGAATACTTTCAGGACGTTTACCTAACGTGCACCTGTCCGACAAAGGAATTGAACAGTCGGAAAACTTGGCCCTGCGTCTAGGCCTCTTTCCAGTCTCAACTTTGCGTATTAGCCCGATGGAGCGATGTTTCGAGACAATTTCACCGTGGATTAATTCAGTAGTTTTGCCCAACAATCCAAAATTTGTTCCGACAATAGATCCGAATGTCACTGAGGTCGATTACGGAAGTTGGAGTGGACGAAAGCTTTCTGTCTTATCAAGACACAAACTATGGTCCACTGTGCAAGAGTCACCGAGCCGTATGTATTTTCCTAGTGGTGAAGGAATCGCACAGATGCAATCTCGAGCGATGAACTCTGTCCATGAAGCTGTTGCTTCTAAATCCAAAGGGACGGCTGTAATCGTTAGTCATGGTGATGTCATTAAGGCAATTTGCGCTTCAGCACTTGGTGTCCACCTGGATGAGTTTCAGAGAATAGTTATTGATCCCGCCTCCATTTCAATTCTTGACTATTCAGCTATTAAGCCACGAGTTCTACTTCTTAACGATTCGCGATCCGTTGTTACCGATCTACTTAAAGCGCCAAGCCGAAAGAAGAACTTACTGGGTGGCGGTTCAGGTAAATGAGGAATGAGTTCACAAGACCCGAGCGCTTCGTTGCAGGCACCGTGGGTCAGCCAGGGGAGCGCGCTTTCTATCTGCAGATACGTTCTTCATCTCGCCTGTTTTCGGTAGCGGTTGAGAAGGCACAAGTTCAGGCCATCGCAGCCCGTATGGAGATCATGGTTTCTGAAGTTCGCAAAGCAAACCCATTGATCACTGTCGATAAGTTGCCCTTAGATGACGGGCCTTTGGAAACACCAATCGATTCAGAGTTTGAAATTGGTGCAATGTCCTTGTCGTGGAATGACGAAACTAAGTTAATTTGCGTCGAGTTATTTGAATTGGAAGATGATGAAGAGGACTCTGAGGGTGAAGTGCTAGAAATCAACATCACTTTGGGTATGGCTTCGGCTTTTTCCTCGCGCTCAAAAGCAGTTGTAAATGCTGGTCGTTTACCTTGTCCATTCTGTGGAATTCCGATAGATCCACGAGGCCATTTATGTCCGAGGGCCAATGGTTACCGACGATAAATTACAAGCACTAACCTCTGGTGATCTTGAAGTAACCGGGCGTCTAGTTGATGCATCAAATGCAACTTTGTATGCCACCTCGTCTCTAGAGAATAAAGAAGTAGTTTGCATCTATAAACCGATTGCTGGCGAGAGACCACTCTGGGATTTCTCCGATGGATGTTTAGCCCATCGTGAGTACGCCGCGTTTTTAGTGAGCAATCATCTTGGCTTTAATTTGGTTCCACTAACAATTCTTCGCGATGGTCCATATGGTTTCGGAATGGTCCAGGAATGGATTGAGATTGACGAAGGAATTGATTTAGCAAAGTTCTTTGCAACAGATCATCCAAGGTTACGTTCTATGGCTCTGTTTGATGCGATCATCAACAACACAGATCGCAAGATTGGCCACTTATTGCCCGTAAATGAGAACGAGGTTTACGGCTGTGATCATGGCGTTACATTTCATGCTGATGACAAGTTGCGCACGGTTCTGTGGCAATGGGCCAATGATCCATTTAATCGTGATGAGATAGAACTCCTTAAGAAAGCTGAAACCTTACTCAAAGGCGAATTAGGAGAGTTGCTCATCCCATTGTTAACCCAGCTTGAAATAGAGAGCACGTGTAGACGTGTCTCAGATCTATTAGCTTCAGGAACTTTCCCTGTACCTAATCCCGACTGGCCCGCCGTTCCATGGCCGGCTTTTTAATTAATGATTACGATACAGCCATGAAATCTTGGAGTGATGTTGAAGTTCCACAATTAGATTCCGCTTTTACTTTTCCGGTCTTGTCACTCACAAACTCTTCAACGGGCGAGAAAGAAGTTCTCAAGAAGAAGCACCTGTATCGCATGTATGTCTGCGGCATAACTCCCTACGATGCCACGCACTTGGGTCACGCGGCAACCTACCTGACTTTTGATTTAATCAACCGATACCTAAGGGCTAGTGGCTCTGAGGTGCGTTATGTTCAAAACATTACTGATATCGATGACCCGTTGTTGGAAAGAGCAAAGCGAGATGGTGTTGATTGGAATGATTTAGCCGATCAACAAATTGATCTTTTCCGTAGTGACATGACTTATCTACGAGTAATTCCACCAGCACATTACATCGGTGCCGTAGATGCGATTCCCTTGGTGACAAGTGCAATTGAAGAGCTTAGGGGTAAGGGCAGTATCTATAGCGTTGATCAGGATCTGTATTTCAAAGTACATGCTGATTCTGAATTTGGGGAACGCTCTCATCTCTCTGAAGACGAAATGCTTCAGATTTTTTCTGAACGAGGAGGAGATCCCAAGCGAGCAGGCAAGTTCCATCCACTTGATTGCCTCATATGGATGTCACAACGCCCGAACGAACCTGGATGGCCATCACCTTTTGGTATTGGACGACCTGGATGGCACATCGAGTGCACTGCTATAGCCATCAAATATCTTGATCCGTCTCATGTTGATGAGACTCTGATCGATATTCAAGGTGGTGGTTCAGATTTAATCTTTCCTCATCATGAAATGTGTGCGGCTCAGGCGCAAATACTTTCCGGGAAACCGCTATCAGCGACCTACGTTCATGCAGGAATGATTGGTTTAGATGGCGAAAAGATGAGCAAAAGTAAAGGCAATTTAGTTTTTGTCTCGAAATTGATAGAAGCGGGCTGCGATCCAATGGCTATTCGCTGGGCCCTTATGAAAAACCACTATCGAACAGATCGAATGTGGAGTGATGAACTCTTCAAAGAAGCTGAAATTGAAATAGTGACATTGCGCGATTGCCTCAGTCGAGTGCAGATCGCGCCAACAGAAGAATTGATCACCAACATCATTGGTTACCTGGCTGATGATTTAGACACAGAGTCTGTTATCGCAGCCTTGAATACATGGATGGACCAAACCAAAGCTGGAGACACTGGGGGAGACGCTATGTATCTAACTAAAACTTTAGATGCTTTGCTCGGTATTCGGTTTTAGTTCTCGTTTTGTCTGCGTAAGTAACGCTCGAATTCTTTAGCTATTACATCCCCAGAAACATCAGGCAGTTCTGCAGCATCTTTGCTTTCTTCCAACGCTTTCACATAGTCAGCGACATCAGAGTCTTGTGCGGCTATCTCATCGACCGTCTTTTCCCATTCATCTGATTCGGTTTGTAATGTCCCTAATGGAATAGAGACATCTAGGAAGTCTTCTAAAGAGTTAATTAAAGCAAGGGATGCTTTAGGCGATGGAGAGTTGGATGCATAATGGGGAACTGCAGCCCATAGAGAAATTGCATCTATGCCTCGGCGCGTGCAGCCGTCTTGAATAATTCCTAGAATTCCGGTTGGTCCTTCGTACTTAGAAACCGATACGCCAAGCCGGTCGGCAACATTGGGATGAGAGCCTGTGCCCGTCACTGTTATTGGGCGGGTGTGTGGAGAGTCGGCAAGCAAGGAGCCAAGAGTTATGACAAGAGATATCTCCAAATCATCTGCAAGATCTAGAAGATCTGCCGTAAATCGTTTCCACCGCATTGATGGTTCAACGCCAGTAACAATAACTAGATCTCGTGCCATCGATGGGATTGCTAAGCCAAATACTTGAGTCCCTGGCCACGTGATACTTCTGATTGATGATTCATCAATTGATACCTGAGGGCGGTTAACTTGAAAGTCATAAAAATCTTCAGCCTCTACATCGGCAATCAATTGTGGGACAACATCATCGTCTTTCTCACTCCAAGCCGACAACAAGTGCTCTATGGCACCTGATGCGCCTTCGGCGGCATCGTTCCAGCCCGAGAAAGCCACAATCATTACTGGGTCGCGCAGTAGCGGTATGTTATGAATCTCCACGACGGCAACCTTACGGTAACCTTCACCAGATGAACACGCCGAATAAAGCTCCAGGATTGTTGCGGCGTACTC
>Ga0209134_10000082_pt1 | contig 25594 bp, 36 predicted proteins | sample LauGreSp1BDMLBSN_2_FD_187566 | JGI IMG/M metagenome (GOLD analysis project Ga0209134, IMG submission 187566) | Freshwater lake microbial communities from Lake Michigan, USA - Sp13.BD.MLB.SN (SPAdes) (version 2) | ecosystem: Environmental > Aquatic > Freshwater > Lake | place: Lake Michigan, USA... | reverse complement strand
GGGTTAATTGACCTTGGAGGAAAGCCGTTCCAGCGGGCCTTCTTTGTTCGGTTCAATCGGCACACGCCATACTTCGATGTCGCCTCCGTCTTTGTATTGAACCAAGGCCCACTTGGTCCCTTGCACCCTTTTCATGTCAGCGATGACGTTGACCAGAAAGATGTCGTTGGGGTGAGCGGCGATGGTGAGGGGTTTCATGCCTTGGGCAACTGCTTCTGCTTTTGAGATTGTCGTCATGTTATAGTAAGTATAAGAAAAGAAAAGAGAAGGGGTCGCTCCGCCCCCTGTTGCCCCGTGCTTTGTGGAATCGCATAAACCGCCACACGGTCTCAGATTTGTTACACGTCGTCCTCGTCGAGTTCTTCGACCTCAAACACGTCTTCGGCTTTCACGCCTCCGCCACCAAACGGTGTGCCGTGCTTCTTGAACTGCACTGCATCAAGAGATGCGAAGCAGCCGTTGCCGCCTTTGTCCTTGTCCTTGATCGCGTAAAGCGTGATCTGGACATTGACGTAGCAGCCGTTGTAGGGCTTGCCATCTTCGGCACTGAGGGGAGTCAGGTCGCTGTCCACGATAGGGAATTTCTTCCCGTTGGTTGCGCTGACGATAATCATTCCGGCGTAGCCATCATACGGCTCGCCAGTCTTCTCGGAGATTTGGTCGTCCCCTTTCTTGATGCAAAGACGCTTCGGGTCTTTGTATTCCATTTCCTTGCCGAACTTCTCGAGTTCAACGTCCTTGCGGGCCTTAAGCAGGAGCTTCAGGTTGTTTTTCCCCTCGACCGTGTTCGGGTCGATGATCAGGTTGGCGCGATACTTGAGCGGACCGTCTTTCACGGACGCGCTCTGCATGAACAGAGACGAGAAGCTGAGACGGACATCGCGAAGGCGGACCTTTGCAGGGTTAGTTTGGGTGGGTGTAGTAGCCATTTTCGGTGGTTTTGTGGGTTTTTGGTTGAAGACCGTTGGATTGTCCTTCGGTCTGGGTGAGACTTTATTCTGTTTCCAGAAACAAGTCAAAGTGTTTCAGCAAATATCTGAAGATTCATCTTCAAATGACTCGGTAACGAGGCTGTATTCGGGGCGGGGATCATCTTCTGAGACCAGTGTCGGGCCACCTTCTGGCTTGATGATCAGCGTTTGAATCTTGGCCCATGCTTCTTTCGGGAAATCAAACTCAAACTCACTGACCTTGGTTGGGGAAATGATTTCTTCGGTGATCACGTCTTCACGTTTGCACGTCTCAAGCAACAGTTCCTTGGCCTTGTCCTTGTCGATCCACTTGCGGTGACCTCCTTTGCCCTGAACGAGCTTCATGTTAGGCAGCGTCTTGCCGTCCAACGCCATCTCAAGTGCATACTCTTCAAGCTTGGACAGCCACTTCTTGATCTCAGAGGCTTTGAGCAGCACGCTTGACAATACTTCAGGGGTGATGTCTGCGGCTTTGGGCAATGCTTTTGGCTCGGCTTTCCCTTTCACTACTTTCTCAAGCGGTGTATCACCAAGCATCCATGCCACACGGGCTGTGCAAAACGAGGATGCCGGACAGAACTGACAGGTGTCACTGCTTGGCGCGAATTTCAGAGTCAGGGCTTTGGCCTTGATATCTTCTGCTGGACCAAGGATTCTGTCATCGGTAAACTGAACCAGTTCGGCGTAGCTGATCGTCCATGTGGACACCTTGTCTCCTTGACGGACTCTCGGTTGCACGATGTGCATGCTGATCCTGAAATCTTTTGGTGGATTGAGCTTTTGCTGCTTGATCATGCTCCGTGCATAGATCGCCATCTGTAGATTCTCGAAGGCGTTGACCGCGACTCCGACGCCATACTTGTAGTCGATGATGTGGATGTCGGTTTCGCTGACGGAGCAATAATCGACGTAGCCGTTGCGACCGGGCATGTAGAAGAGGTCCACCTTCAACTCCGAGCACCAGAATACTGCGTCAGCCTGACGGTCCCGACAGAACTTCACGAAGTCCTTCGCGTGTCCAATCATCTCCTGAGTGTGCTTTTCGGGGAGACCTCGAAAGTCGTTCTGGTCTTCACGTTTCAGGAACGCTTCGACCACCGAGTGAGCGATGGTGCCTTCAACAGAATACTCGGTATTCTGTGGAGGTATACGGTCGGCATTCTCGGCGACGTATTGCGGTTGTGCGGTGCATTCTGTCCATGTCTTTGCTGCGGAGGCATTCAGGTTTATTTTCATAGGGTGATACCGCCAAAGGGCGATGACCCGAAGATCATCGCCCGATTGTGGGGTTGGCTTGGTTATGCCTGCTGACGCTCCAAGAGTTCCAGAATCTTTTCGTGGAACTTGGCTCGCATGGCTGGGTCAGTCATCGTGCGTGCGGGTGCCTGATAGTCCAGCGTCTCCTTCTTGAATGCGATGAGTTCGGCGATGAGGTCCTTGCTTGGACGGAGGGGTTCCATGATCTCTACAAGCTCGTCGCCTGTCGGGACATATTCACCCTCGCCCTCACCGTCATCTTCTGCTTCAGGGGCGGAAGCTGGAGAAGGCTCAGGAGCCTCTACAGGAGCCGCAACGGGGGTCGCCTTGGTCTTCTTACCCTTTTCCTTTTTGCCTGCGTCTGTGGGCTTCTCAGACACTTCTGGGGCTGTTTCAGGGTACGGCGTGGTTGGGGCGGCAGCAGGTTGGCAGAAGCCACCGACTGCTGTGGTGTTTCGGTCAATCGCTTCGATGAGGGGAGCGATGAGAGTTGCGAATATTGCGTTTAGGATGTCTTTCATTGGTATGGGGGTGGGTGTGTTTTTCTTTTCTTTCGCCTTATGGCTACAGGAAATTATCGACGGAGGGTTAACCGTGGCTTTTCAAGCTCAAAATTGTTTTTAGCCGCTAGCTTTCGTAGAATTTTTATGCTGGTCTTGCAACGCTTTTCTGTGGTTGTGATCAAATATCCTGCGTCAAGCATGCCTTTCGCACGTCGTAACAGGTCAAGCTGCTCTTTTTCTGGCTTCATTTCCATTCTGTGCTTAACAGAGGTCTTCATCGTTAGTATCATTTTCTGTGTTGTTTGGTTCTTTGTTATGTCGTTGCCTTGCCACTTCACGGACTTGATCAGGGCTAAGTCCGACCAGTTCGCCACACTTGACCCATAGGTGTTCGCGTGTCCCGTTGATGTAGGTTCCTTTACCTTCAACGCGAATGTAGTTCTCATCGCGCAGCCTCTTGGCGATACGCGGTGCAGTCTCACGGATGCCCTCAAACTCGAGAGCGGCTTTCAGGACGCTGGATGAGATGAGATCACGCTGGATCAGTTGGTGATCGCCTTCATAGACCAACTGGCGAAGGGTGGCGGTAAGTTCATCAGCACTGTCTTCGACGACCTCGTCGAGATACTTGGTCTTTGGTGCTCGACCATCGCACGGGAAGTCGTCGGAGATTTCGTGGTTCTCAAAGAAATACCGCAGACCTGCGGCGTTCTCCGTGATCATGTCGAAGAGTTCGTTGAAGTAGTTCTCACCAAGGGCTTTGACCTGCTGCTCGGTTTGCAAAGCGGACTTCACAACGAAGTAGCGGCGACTGCCACTCATGAGCGCCAGCGCGTCATGGAAGTTGGTGAACATGACGTAGTTGGTGGTGTTATCCACGGTCCTGACCGAACGGTTCCTCTGGGTAATGGCGATGCGATCATCGGTCACCAAGTCTTTCAGTCGGTTCATCACATCATGACGATTGTGACCTGCTACACGGATTTCCCCAATGATGATGATTTGTGAACCGTAGCTCCAATCGTTCCATGTGGACCTGATGGCGTCGTTGTTGACGTAGTTCACGTTCTCCGGCCCAACAATCGCGGACATCATCTTCGCGAAGAAGGTTTTGCCGCAGCCTTCGGCACCTTGGATGAGCGGTGCCCAGCGTATCTTCCGTCCGGTGAACTGGACAATGTGCGCGATGTAATCCGTGATAATTCGGCGATACTCAGGTTCATGGATCAGGTTCTCCATGTGCCTGTTCCAGAGTGCTCCCGCCTTATCTGCGTGAGTCTTGTCTGCCTTTGGGAAGGAGCGGCGATACGTGTTCACGTATTTGACCCCCTCTGGCGTTTCGATGTAGATGTCTTTTGGGTTCGTTGGGTCATAAGTGTAGTCTTCCACGATCAGGCACTGCTTGTGGTGGAGCAGGTAGTTCCGAGGCAGGTAGAGGGGTTTGTTGAGTTCAGCCTGCGTGACCTCGCGACCAGCGGCGATGATCTGTTCCTCAGTTGGTAACAGGTAACGACCAAAGGCAGAGTCGAGAGCTTCGGCTGAGAGCTTCTGGTGCGTCGATGCTTTGTAGAACATCTCCTCTGACGTGACGTAGCACCAGCCTTTCGACCATGCTGGCTCGTCTTTCTGCTCGGTGTCCTGCTTGCGCTCGCGGTGGTCCCTGAGCTTCTTGAGGTCTTTACGCAGAGCGATGACTGTGACCGTTTCCTGACGCTTCTCACGGAGCGTGGTGCGGATGGCAGTGAGCAACATGTCCTCCTCAACGGAGGTCAGCAGGGGCAAGCCCGCGACTTTGCTCAGAGCAACATTGCTGAAATCGTAGAGCGTCTTCGCTGTTTCCATGATGTAGGTCATCACGGAATTAAAGCATGCTTCCTTCACCTCTCCTGCACTGTATCCTGCGTCTGATGCCCGCTTGATCAGCGTGCGGATCGTGACAGGGATGCGTCCCTTCGGGCTGGGCTTCGCGCTGTTCCATTTTGCCCGTGTATCTTCCTGCGATACATACTTGCTCCCCTTTGCAGACCATTGGTCGAACATCGTGTAAGCTTCCTCCTCTTCAGGAGTGAAGCTGAACTGGTGCTTGAGCGCAGCGCAGACCTCGAACCACTCTGGGTAGGATACGTCTGGGCTGAGTGAATACAGGACAGGTCGAGTGGCTTCAAGCGTCATCCCCTCAAGCTGGGCACGCAGGTATTCGAGACCATCGTCGTCGTCCGACGCCTTGTTCTGGGCTTTCTTTTGAGGCTTCGATGGGTCGATATCCTCGATGTGTGCCGTTGTGAAAGGCTCCCCTTTGACGTTGCTGTAGACCATCGGGTGCTCAACGTCAGGGTCTTGATCGAGGAACAGGCTCGGGCAGATCATCGGCTGGTTCGGCACCATCGATTCCCGTGTCACGTTGACCAGCCCCACGTTTTTAGCTATGGTTCGGACTGCCCTAGGATAGTCCGCCAGAGAGATGCCTTCAGCATCGACGACGATACGCATCCTCGGCTTCGCTTTGGTCGATGAGGCAGTCTCAAATGCAGCGAAGGAGAAGGGTGCCAGCAGTCGGGCCAAGCTGGATGGGTTGCTGACGAATGGAGCGGCTGGGCAAACGCCATCCGCCTCTTCATCGATGTCGATGAAGAGGACGTTGCAGCAGTCGTTCGCGTTCTCGATTGCCCTGCTTGTCTGCAACTCTTTGAAGGTGCAGGCTACCAAGTATGGCGAGTCCTTTGCGTCCAGCTTGTCTGCCTTCGTCGTCAGACCAAGGTAGTGCTCCCGTGTTACATTCAGCTTGAACGCAGGCTCGAGATGACGTTGCACCAGTTCGCGGAAGTTTCGTGCCGATGAGGCACCTACCCGGCTGGTCTTTACCGAATTACCAAAGAAATATCTGTTGGGCATGCTATGCTCCTGTGAGTACTTTTAATGAGACTTCCAATACTTCGGCCAATGATACAAGCGTGCTTGTGTTTGGCATTCTCAGTCCTCTTTCAAGCTCAGATATAGTCCCAATGCCGACTCCACTCAGCCCCACCAGTTGCTCCAAGGTCAGCCCCTTTTCAAGGCGTGCTGCGAGTAACTTTTCCCCGAGTATCTTCGCATCTTTCATGCGCTTCTGTCGGGACTTGGTGGCTTTGGTTTTGTCAGGCATCGGTTTCTATAAACTGAAACATGAAAGCCAATGCGTCAAGCTATATCCTCTGGGCGAAACCTGCGCCTGAGCATGCCCGCGTAGCCGATACAGCATCCGATTCGGTCAGCATTCCCTTTGTCGTCCCGCAGATGCGAGAACAAGGTCAGGTCATACTTCGGTGGGCGACCACTTCCGACCTTGCGTTGGCCTTTGGGCAGACCATTGGCTTGCCGATAGTAGCGCACTGATGTCACCTTCAGCCCGTTGTTTTTAGCTATGGCATGGTCCGAATAAGTGACCCAGTCCTCTTGCGATATAAGTTTCAATGTGTCTTTGCTCATGACTATTGATGCTGCTGGTTGAGGCTGTTGACCTTGTGCCGGAGCCTGAAGTTCTTCGAGAGCATGCGGTTGACATGATCATGCAGTGCTTCGATGCAGTCGTCGTCGATGTCTTCGGGGCTGTCCTTCATCTCCTGCATGCGGGATGCAAGGTGTTCTAGATGCCCGAGGAGGGTGAGGTAGGCGAATTCGACTTGCTCAGGGATGGTGCGGTCTTGGTGGGAGGGATTACTCATGGGGGATAATGATAAAGGGGGGTCTGCCTGTTGGGACGTGGGCTGTGACCTCGTCTGCGCCAGAACTAAATTCAATCTTCACGGAGGGGTGATTGCCAAGCTTGGCGTGTTCTTCTTGGAGACGTTCGATCAGTTCCAAGACTGTGTATTGTGGTGGTTTCATTTTGTTTTAGGTGGTAGGTTCATCTGACGGAGGAGGAAGGCATCCAGTTCGCGCAAAGGTTTGAACTGCGTGAGGTTGAGTTGGATGAGATAGCGCACAGCGGCATTGACCTGATCGACGGTTGTCGTTCTTAGCTTTGGTCTGTAACGCTCTGGTCGGGGCTTAATAGTATGGTTTAGTTGGCTTTTCATGTGTATGTAGTCCGCGTTGGTTATGGATGCGCGGCCCCCGAGGTTCACTTGCGACCTTCAACTGCAAGTCGAGAGTTAAAGGGATCAGGTGTTTGAAGAGCCGAGGGAGGAAAGGGCTTTGATGAATGCTGGAATCTCGTCATTGCCCATTGAGAACACCGCTTTGTCACCCTGCCAGAAGGTAACTGGGCAGGTTTGCTGGGTGCCGTCCATCGTAATATCGAGGGTGTTTGGGTAATTTTTGTCTCCGTCTTCGGAATAAACTGTGAGTCTTTCGGTGATAATGATCATGGCTGCTTGGTTATTAGGTGTTCCGCGTTGGTTGGATGCGCGACCCCCGAGAGTTGGTTTACTGAGCGAACTGGCTGGCGATCTCCCACAAGCCCTTGTTCAGGCGGACATTTTCAGCTAGCGACTTGACGCTGCGTGTGGCGCGGAAATGTTTGCCGCGTGGGGAGATGCGAGTGAGATCGCTCTGCCCGCCTCGGATGATGTTCTCCTGCACACGGTTGAAGGTGGTCCAGAGGTCGTTGTGCGCGTCTGCGCTGCGGTTGACTGCCAAAGCCACACGGGCTGTGATCGGGCGAGACTCAGCCTCAGGCCAACGGAGCTTGATGCCCTGCTCTGCGAGATGGAAAGCATCCTCTTCGCTGATCTGGGTGCTTTTCCAGCCTTCAATGACCTCTGTGACCTTCCCAGCTTGGCCGAGGATGGTGTGCGCGGAGTTGAGCACCGTGTCCATGTTGAGCTTGTGATGCCCGAGACGGATGCTGGCAACCGTGTTGTCAGCGATGACGATGCCGTTGGCGCACGCCATGCGGAATATGCCCGCACCAATCTGAAGGCTGCTTGTGCCATCGTGGGAGTTGATGAGGATGGTCTCGATGCGCTCCTTGATGCCAAGCTGAAGTTGACTCTCATGGGCAAAGCGCAGGAGGTGGCGCTGAAGCCCTTGGCGAGACTGATGACGGACCTTGGCCTCATTGGCAGAGGTCAAGGTCCAGCCTTCGCGGCTGAATGCGTCGACGATCTCCGTTGTCGGGATGAACCCGTAACGGGCGGAGAGACGTTCGTGGGAGCGGGTGGATAGTGCGGATTGTGGTAGTGCGATCATATTGTTTTGTGTTATTTGTTTCGACTGACAGGGTTACTTTGGAGCTTCTGGAAACAGAAGCAAGTTCTTTGTGCTTTTTCTTTTCGTTTTTAGCTTTGGGTGTTAGTTGGTGTGACAGTAGACATCTTTGAACTTCTCAAGATGAGCGTATAAAGCACGGTAGAGGGTCTTTGCACTGCGGCGGTTATGGGCAAAAATGGCTTGAGGGTTAATGCCGTTCTTGAGGAAACAGGTGAACTTTTTCATGTTGTTGGGTCGTTTTTAGCTTTGGTTTGGTGTTGGCGAGCGACGTTGTGCCGTTCTCCGTCCTGCCAACGCCCACAGAGTGACCGTTGGCAGACCGGAAGACGTTCTCAGTCTCGCGCCTTCTTGACTTGCTCGCATGCGGCTAGCCATGCCTCGCCACTAGCGAAGCTTTTCCCCATCGCCTTGAGGGTGGCCTCAGGATCGGCGAGGCAGGTGTCCACATACTTGTCGCATGCGGTCAGGATGACCAGCATCGCCATCAGGTTCTCGTCTGCCAGCTTGGCAAGGCGTCTCATGGGGGAGAGGGCTGGGAGGTTTCTTGGGGTCGTTTTCATGTGGGTGTGGGTGTGTCGTTTTTAGCTTTGTTTCGGGGTGAGTTGATTACCAGATGAAGTCTTCTGATGGTGGTGGGTTGAATGCTAGCCACTCTTCTGGGGTGATTCCGGTCATGAGAAACTCACGGTCGTCTGCTGACAGGTGAGGCATGGCGTCTTGGATGAGTGCGCCTTCGGCCCAGCTTTTTAGCTGATCGTCGGTGACGTCGATTTCACGGGTGTGAGCTTGTCCGGTGAGTCCTGAGATGCGTTTGATGGTCATGTGTCGTTTTTAGCTTTGGGTTGGGTGTGGGTTCTGGCGTGGTGCCGTCCTCCGTCCTGCCAACGCCCACAGGGTGACCGTTGGCAGACCGGAAGACGTTCTCAGCTTTCGTATAGGTGAAGCCTCATGGCTTCCAGATAGGTCTGGATGCTCTCCATGTGCCTGAAAATGTCCTGACGCTCTTTTGTGGCCTTTGCAAAGGCATCAGCCCCAAGTGGGTAAAAGTCTCTGGCGTGGTGCGTGGTGGCACAGAATGACGCCTTGAACGCTTCAAAGGCGTCATGGGCGTCATTATACTCTGCGGTCAGGGATTGGACGCCTGTACCGTTGTTGTGGATGAGAGGGAAGGTCATGGTGTGGGGTCGTTTTTAGCTTTGTTTTGATGCTGGTTTGCGTGTTGGTGCCGTTAAGCCTGCTGGGTCTGCACGTAATAGGTGCGATGGATATACCGAGTCGTATCACGTCTGGGCGTGTCGATGACGTAGCCGACACCATAGCGCCCACGGTATTCTAGGACTCGGCCCGCGCTTTTCCTGCTGACATAGCCCTGACAGGCTGCTTGGTGATGGATGTGAAGCTTTCCAGCTTCGCGCAGGCTTTCGACCTGCTCGATGGTAGCGCGTGTGCTAGATACGGTGTTGCGTTGGTGTGTCATGTGTGGGGATCGTTTTTAGCTTTGTTTTGTTTTTAGAGTCTGGCAGTGTGCCGTGCTCCATCCTGCCAATGGTCACAGGGGAGACCATTGGCAGACTGGAAGACGTTCTCAGCCTAGCGTATCGCCTTGATGTTCTCAAAGCTGATGGCACGAAAGGAGACCTGCCCGGCTTTCGGTTCCTGCTTTTTCGTTTCACTGGCAAGTGCTTTTTCGACGATTACGTCACGCGAGACCAGTTCCCCGGCGGAGTCAAAGTATACGCTAGAAGCGCGGTTGCCGCCTGTAGGCATTGCCAGATAGCGTTTCTCCCCCTTTGCCCATACTCGGCATGCTCCAAAGCGCTCTACACTCTCCACCCATTCCGGCGTTTCCGGGTCTGCGCGTTCCCCTTCCGACACTGCCCGCTTTACCTCTGCCCGCTTTGCATAGTCGCATGCTTGTGCCTGCATAGTAGAGCGCTTTGTGATGCTTTCCAGCTTATGCATGGCACGCATCTTCACCGGACGTTCAACGTCAAGGGTGAAAAAGGTGCCCGCCTTGATGGTTTCCAACTTTGTGATGATGTCTTGAGTTTCCATAATGTCCTTTTTCGCTTTTATTTGTTTTTAGAGTCTGGCGGTGTGCCGTGCTCCATCCTGCCAATGGTCACAGGGGAGACCATTGGCAGACTGGAAGACGTTCTCAGCCTAGTGGCCGAGTATTAGCCATAGCCATGAAGCGCAGGCTAGCCAGATTAAGATGGCCTCGATTATCAGTGCGCGACGGCGCACGGCGCGTGCGTTTGGGATGTTCTTTTTCATTTTTTAGCTTTGTTTTTTGTTTAGAGTCTGGCGTCATGCCGTGCTCCATCCTGCCATCTACCGCTTTTTAGACGTTAGATGGCAGACTGGAAACCGTTTAGACTGCCACCGTCGCACGGATCACGAACCCGCTCGTGTCCTTTTTACCGTCGCCCTTTGCCTTCAATCCCACAATAACACCGCGCGGATCAAGGAAGCGCAGGTCAGACAAGTCGCCGTCTACTACCGGACGCCCGGCGTATTCCGTCGGAACGGTATCGAACACCGTCGCCACATTAACGCCGTGCGCGACTGCCAGCGCGACGGCGTCTTGATTGTCTTCTTTACGGCTGAAAGTGACGTGATAGTTCGCTGGCAGTTCGCCTGCAGCCCATTGGAGTGCTCTTTTGACGTTTGGAGTGTAATCGTAGAATTGAATCTCGGGGAATTCGGACATATCTATCAAGTTGTGCCATGGAAGGTCAGAAACGACGTTCAAACGCACCGCTAATTTCATGCCCTTTTTCTTCGCCGCTTTTTCGCCTTTGCGAATTTCGGCCTTTAGCTGATCAAGAAAAACTGCGCGATCTGACAGGAAACGATGCGAACGCTCAAGACGCGCATTTTTTACCATGTCGAACCGCCCATGCCCGGCGGTGTAAAGACACGCTGCCCGGCATCCAGCGCTTGCATGCGGGCAAAAGTTAGCGCCTGACAAGCTAGCCGGGGCAAGGGACAAACCCAGAGTCATCCAGCCCATAGCCTCCCCTTTTTCGAGCTTGGCGTTGGATGCTGACAGGAGTGGTTTTTGTTTTTCGTTTTTCATATTTGTTTTTTCGTTTTTTGTTTTATGGGGAATTAAGCATCATCAAAAGAGAACACCTTGCCAGAAGGCAGAATAACCGAATCCACGTGCGATGGAAGGAAGCCCATTTCGCGCGCATCATAGAGAGCGGCACGAAGATGCGCCTTATTAGGGCGCGGGTAACTTACCACATCAATGTCTCCCCCTTTGTGCCAGTAAATAAGAGCAGCGCCGTTTAAGGCCAAGCATCCGTCGTCGTTCGTGAGTTTAATTGGAGAGTTCATTTTGTTTTTTCGTTTTTTGTTTTTTGTTTCTGTCGCCCTTTCGGGGAAGCCCCTTGCGGGACTTCACTTTAACAGAAAAGAATTCATCCGTCTAGTCTTTTTCGTTCTTTTTTATATTCTATTTTTTAATTTGTTGAATATTAATAGATTAGAAATCGCACAAAAGCACCTTTTGCACCTTTTTTATCAGTTAGTCAGGGAAAAGTGAAAAAATAAACATGCCTGTTTAACCATAAAAAGGCCAAAAATGAGACAAAAAGAGAAAATAAACAGGCTGGGGAAAAGTAACTGGAAAAAAAGGTGCTAAAGGTGCTTTTGTGCGATCTTTGCTGCCCCGTAGGGCATGGAGTAAAAAGCGCCGTTTTAATAAATAAAAAACGAGCCGGTGCTCTGGTCGTGTGGTCGTGTGGTCGTGTGGTCGTGTGGTCGTGTGGTCGTGTGGTCGTGTGGTCGTGTGGTCGTGTGGTCGTGTGGTCGTGTGGTCGTGTGGTCGTGTGGTCGTGTGGTCGTGTGGTCGTGTGAGCCTGTGAGCCTGTGAGCCTGTGAGCCTGTGAGCCTGTGAGCCTGTGAGCCTGTGAGCCTGTGAGCCTGTGAGCCTGTGAGCCTGTGAGCCTGTGAGCCTGTGAGCCTGTGAGCCTGTGAGCCTGTGGTAACCGGCTTCCCCATCAAATTGGTAGACAATTGGCTAGTGCCCCACTAAATTGGTAGACAATGAAGATACCTGTTCACCTTTCGCCAGAGACATGGGAAGACATAAAAACTGCATCGATTCGTGGAGTTCCCGATAAGGTAATCTGCGAGCGTTACAATCTCAATTTCAACGCTTTAGCCGTGAGACGGAGTCGCGATCCCGCATGGCGTATTGCCGCGAGTAAAAAGGCTAAAAAATATCCAGATAAAAATGAGGTATTGTCGACCCTTTTAGTGGACAATCGCGAGGCGATAGCTCAGGAAAACCAAGTCCTACTGTCCCAGTACATACACGGAAAAATTAAAAACGTAATTACGAAAGACACACTCAGCGAACCGGAAAACTGGGGCGAGATGAAAACGGCAAACGACCTTTTCAGGAAATCGGTAGGCTTGGACAAAGAGCAGCCTGCCGTATCGATAAATTTCGGATGGGCAACAACGGAAAATTCGGATCCCCTATGCGAATATTCCCTAGACAGCGAGGTAGATATTTGCTGAGATTGCGTCTCAACAGTGTAATTCATTGATAATGAGCGAATTAGTGTTTTACATTACAGTGATTGTCTGTAGTTAACCGATTTCGGTATTCACTTGAACACTACTTTTCATCATGTCAGCACGCAGCACAGCACAGCACAGCACAGCACAGCACGCAGCACGCAGCACAGCACAGCACGCAGCACGCAGCACAGCACAGCACGCAGCACAGCACAGCACAGCACACCACGCCCGGCATCCCCTGCCCCCAAAGCGCAGCGGAGCGCAGCAGCGGGGAGGCATAAAAAATTTTTTGCTAAAGGCCCTTTACAAGTGCTAAACGAAAGTCCATATTAGTTAATGACTAAAAAATTAAAAACCGAAGAACCCGATCACCCTTGCGAGCAGGACGCAGAGGGCACAAAAAGAGACTGTCCAAAGTGCGAGGAATTTAACACGCTGAAAAAATATAAAGCAGGCTGGGCTTGTAGCTACTGTTTCTACCATGAAGATTAAAATCGACCTCACCAACAAACGGTTTGGTAGATGGACCGTAATTCTAGAAAATAAAAAAGTCCACGATACCAAGGCCGAGACACATCCGTCCTTATGGTATTGCGTGTGTGACTGTGGTGAGGTCAGACCAGAAGTGCTGTATTCATCATTGGTGTCTGGTCGATCAAAATCGTGTGGATGCCTGCGTAAAGAGTTCAATCGAGTAGCGCCAAAAATGCGGCACAAATTTATACCCTGTTCTTTAGACGACGTATGATCAAAATAGTAGGACATCCCGAACGCGCAAAGAATCTGGTCAACATGAAGTTTGGCCTTCTCACCGTAGTAGCCTGTTGTGGGAAAGACGCATACAACAATATATACTGGGATTGCATCTGCGACTGTGGAGGCAGCAGAAGGATGGTGTGGGGGCACTACTTGGTATCTGGGGCCTATACACGGTGTTTCCTTTGCAGAACGGCAAACAACAAGAATGGGAGATGGAATGGTGGACGACCAAAAAAGGGGACTTTCCCAAAAAAGGGGTTTGGAAAAAAGCCCGAGACCATAAAAAAGTATAAGAAGCTGTTTGCCAAGATGCTTCGGGAAACTGGGGACATCTGCTAGCTTGACTAGATAAGGGCGTTCTATTACCATAACAGAATATGGTAAACTCAGTCCAGCAATCACAAAGCATAGCTACAGCCATTCCAGCGGTAGTCTCTCAAGACGACCAGACGCTGATCAAACGCGGACGAGTAAAGTCTCCAGCAGACATTGCCAGAATCCACCAGACACTATTTAATGAAGACCTGTTGTCTTCACAGAAGCGGGCAATGGTCCAAGCTGCTATCGATGGAGAAGCCCCTTATTCCAACCAGAGGGAGCGCCTTGCTGGGCTGTCTGGTCGAAGCAATATCAATTTCGGGCAACTGGCTCAAGCGGTCGAAGAGGCGCAGATGCCTTATTTCCGTCTCCTTGAGTCTTTAGATACCCTGTGTTCGACACCAACTAAATACGGCGATACCGAGACGCGCACAAATATCGAGCCTGTATTGGCCGAAGAGATCACTCGGATGCTCAAGAACTGGTCTGGGTTCCTCCCGTTGTGGGGACAGCTTTCCCTATTATATGTGTCAGAGGGGATTGGCTTTTCTCTGTTCTCGGACGCTATCGACTGGAGATGGCAGGTGAAGGGTCTTCAACATCTCAAGTTCCCACGGCGCATCCGTGCAGATGTCAACTATCTCGACATTGTAACGTGCGAGGATATGATGAGGCCCGACGAGTTGTATTCCAAGATCACCGCCGAAGAGCCTCTTGAGGACGAGCAGAAGTATTGGAACAAGGACGCGATCCTCAAAACTATCAAGGAGACAGCACGTTCACACGGGCTAAACGCGAACGATCCTCAAGAAGTCGCCGAGACATGGAAAAACAACGACCTTTCCCAAGGTCTGACGGCAAACACTGTGCGGGTCATCCACGGGTATGTCCGAGAACTGGATGGAACTGTAAGCCACTATCTGGCACGGTATGACGGTGAAGGCGACTGGCTCTATAAGTGTGAGGGCAAGTTCAAAGACATCTCGTCTTTGATCACATCATTCATTGGTAGTGTCGGGAGCAATGGTGACTTCCAGTCTATTCGTGGGGTCGGCTATCGCCTGTTCCCTGCAACATCTGGGCAGAATCGTCTGCTCAACAAGTTCCTCGATCAAGCCTGTATCGCTTCGACTCCTCACTTGTCCACCAGCAACGAGGACGCGAACGTCGAGCAGATGATCAGACCAATGGGTCCGTATATGCTCATGGCCGATGGGACAAGCTTCCAAGAGATTCAGACACCGGACTTCAGCAAGAACCTCATCCCAGCGATTCAATCTCTGGAAGGTATCTTCCGTTCACGGGCCGCGGCGTCTGCCCCGTCAGCGGCAAGCGGCATGGACCGAACTCAGAAGACCAAGTATCAAGTGCAGACTGAGACGGAGCAATCGGGTGCTTTGCAGTCGAGCGGGTTCTCGATGTTTATGGCAGCGTGGGAGCGGCATCTGAGATGTGTGCTCTCCCGAGTGTCGAGAGAGGACTACTTGATTACAGACCCGGGCGGGAAGGAAATCCACGAACTCCGCCTGCGTCTTGTCGCTCGCGGGATTCCTCTTGAAGCCCTCTACAGGCTCGACGTAAAGGCTGCTGAAGTGAATACAGGACTTGGCAAAGGCAGTGCAAGTGAGCGCCGATCAGTTGTCAGTATCTTGAATGAGACCCTTTGGCCGAGACTCGATGCTAAGGGTAAGAATATCCTCGACCGCATGACCGCAGCTAGCTACGCGGGAACGCAGATTGCGAAGATGCTCGTTCCTGATATGGAAGGAGGCAGACCACCTGTCGATGCTCAGGTCGCCCAGCTTGAGAATAGCCTCATGTCTCTTGGCAAGCCGCCAGCGTTTGAGCCGAACCAAGACCATGTGGTGCATATCGACAAGCACTTGGAAGAACTCTACCAAGTCAATACTCAGCTTACTCAGATGCAGATCGAACTGCGTCCAGCCATCGACCAGATGCAGCCTATCTGGGAGCATTGCATCAACGACCATCTCCCACTCATCGATCCGAACAACGCAGACTACCGCAGGTTCAAAGAAGCGTTGCAGCAACTTGGTGAACTTATCAAGAATAGCCGCAAGCACCTTGACGCGGAAGATCAACGTGCGGCAGAAGCACAGGCTGAAGCCCAAGGGCAAGAGGCTCCAGAAGCTCAATATGGCGGAACACCCGCTGGTCTGTTTGCAGCAGCGGTCGATGCCAACGCGAGAGCGGCAAGTAAAGACGACGCTGTGATCGAGAAGACCAAGGCCGAGACTCAGATCATGCTTGAACGGCACAGGCAGCAGTTGGCGGCAAACGATGTGAAACTTGCTCTGGATGTCAAGAAAAGCCAAAGTAGGTAACCACGAACATTCGTGCTAGACAGCCCAGCATATTTCGATAAACTGAAAGGGTAAATGATAACTACTCATCTTCAAGCGTCTAAAGAAATATACAGGTTTAGGCAAAACAAAGAAGCTGTTGGGAGACTCCAAGAGCTTTTGTCTGATCCCGTGATGAAGTCGGCAATGGCTATGGTAGAGAATTTGTCCAGACCGTCAGTGCTGCCCGAATTAACTCCCACGGTGCATCACGATACTTCGATTGCACACTATATGCACATGCTCATCGGAGTAAACAAAGCCCTTTCTATGCTCAAGCGTATGGCTATCGACGTGAATAGCGAAGACGATACGGACTTTAGTGAGGATGAAGCCGGAGATTTTGAGTCTTACGGTCACGAAATTAAGGCAATTAAACTCTCTAAAATCAAACCCTAATACCTATGTCAGAACCAATCACGGCCCCAACGCCAGCACCAGCATCTCCCGCTCCAGCGGCACCATCGTCTAGCCCATCTATCTCCTCGGCTCCACCACCTTCTGGGGGCATGGACTTGATGAGTGAACTCTCGGACAGTATCTCAGAGGTGAAGAGCGGCAAAGCCCCTCAAAAGGCCAAGGCTGCTTTGCCAAAGGCTCCAGAGAAGAAGCCCGAGACCGCGGCTAAGGAAGCAGCGAGCGGCGAGAAGCAGCCTTGGGAAGGCGATGCAGCTTCGGAGAAAGAGGAGCCGACTACTGAAGAGGCTCCTTCCGAAGAGAAGGTTCCTGAGGATGTCAGGACTCCAGAAGCCAAGGCCCGCTGGACTGAGCTAAAGAAAAGCCAGAACGAACTCAACAAACTCAAGCCTGAGTATGAGGCACTGAAGGAAGAAGTTGAAAAGCTGCGGGCTACACCAGAGAAGGTTCCTGCGGAAGTTGAGTCTGAACTCAATGAACTGCGTCAGTTCCGTGCTGCATACAAGGTCGAAGAGTCTCCCGATTTCAAGAAGTACGTCACCGAGCCGTGGAACGAACAGGTAAGTGCAATCCAAGAGGTTGCGGAGTTTGCGGGAATCGATGTGGACGCTTTGCTCAAGGCTACTGACGAGCCGAATACGCTTCGTCGGGCGCAGGCAATCAAAGCGGCTCTGGCAGAGTCCACAGAAGACGTTGACTCGCACGCCATCGAGATCGTAATGCGTGCAGCGGACAGACTTCACAAAGAGGTGTATCCGAACCAAACGCAACTCAAAGCTCAGGCTCTGGAGATTCAGAACGCTTTCAAAGGCAAGGAGGAACTGGAAAGCAGCCAGAAGGCTCAAGAGATCGAGCAGAAGTTTAGTGCTTCAGCGGAGCAGATGTATACTACCCTTGAATCTAAACTCAAGGCAACAGGGCTGTTCAACAACAAGGAACTGGCTGAACGGGTGAAAGCGGCAAAACCGTATGACATCTCTGAAAAGCCTATGGAGGCAGCGTATCAGGCGCAGGCAAGTGCTCTGCTACCCGGCTTCATTACCAAATACAATGAGGTTGTCGCCGAACTCAAGACCGTGAAAGCTTCCCTTGCAGCCCGTGGGAAAGCAGTCGCGTCTCCTTCAGATAGCTCCGAGGCACCAAAATCGGCTAGCAATGACTACGACGGTGGGTCTAATTTGGAAGACGAGCTTCGGGCAGTTACTCGCAGACGTTAAAATAAATAGTCAGACGCAGTGAGCCTCTTTGCTAAAAACAGAGAGGCTCATTCTTTTTATTGACACATACTTAGAAAAGCAGTATATCTGACACTGAGTATAAACAGCGCGGTTTGTCGCAAGGAAACGCTCAATCCTTAGAACAAGCAAAAAGAGCTTAACAAGAGTTGGGGTCGCTCCCCCGATGCACGCAACGAGACCCAATCTCGCCTTTTGCTGTATCGGATAATCGAGCATCAGGGGCGAAAACCAAAACCCCCAAAACCCCCCGACTACTATGGCTAACCTCAATGAAATCTTCGCCCGCGATGCTGAACGTATCCAAGGCGACATCTACCACATCCAGCGTGACCAAGGTCGCGTTTCCGCGCTCATCAAGAAGGAAACCCTTCCTGAAGGCATGGGCTACAACTTCACCACTCCTGTCATCCAGCGGTCTAACCGCACTGGCGGTGCAGGCTGGGTGGAAGTCCAAGCTGAAGACGGCACGGGAAATAACTGTACGCCTAGCCCCGGTGTCACCACCTCGGCTATCGACATCCTTGCTTGGTCCGCTGAAAAGCGCGTCGAGAAGTCCGATACGATCTGTCTTGACGATGCTTGGAGCGCATACAACTTCACCGAACAGGTGACCCGTAAGCGCGAAGAATTCGTCGCCACCATCGTTGACCTCTGGGAAGACGCTGACAAGGACCACTTCTTCAAAGCCGCGGGACACAAAATCGTGTTCAACAGTTCCCTCACCGAAGGTAACTCCACAACCATGCCTGCTAGCGCAGCCACCTACCAGATCAACCAAGACCTTCTTGATTCGATCCGCTCCCGTGGTCTTCGCGACGGTATGGGCAAGGAGCCTTACGCTATGCGCGACGGTGGTCCAGTCCTTCCTCTCATCCTCTCGGATGAAGCTCACCGCACTCTTATCAAGGGCGACGCTTCTATCCGTGAAGACTTCCGCTTCGCGGAAATGGGCAAGGGCGTTGAAGGTGCTACCCTGCTCAAAACGTGGTCCGTTGACAAGTCGTATGGTGGCTTTATGCACATCATCGACACGAAGATGCCCCGCTTCAACTTCACTGGTGGCGCATGGGTCGAAGTTCCCTTCTACACCACTGCCTCCGCCTCTATCGGCACGAAGCTGGTCCTTAATCCGGCCTACCTCACCGCTGAATACGAAGACGCTTATGTCTGGCATCCAGACGTGGTGCATCGTCTGACTCCGAAGACCCGCTCTTCGGTTGGTGGTGACACCAAGTTCGCTGGTTTCGGCTACAACGGTGAAGTCGTGTGGCGCAACATCCCGAACGAGACTGACAACCTGATGGAAAATCAGGGCTTCTGGGCTGCCCAGTTGTATGCTGCTTGGAAACCTATCAAGGTCCAATACGGCTACGTCGTCCGCTTCAAGCGTTGCCCAAGCATCGTTGGCTCCGCTTGCCCTGCCTACTAATGTAGGCTAAACTAGGGCAGGGGTTGTTAATCACAGCCCCTGCCTTTTTTACTTAAACCAATAATTCTAAGACTATGTCACCAATGAAAATGGATATGCCAGCAATGGGTATGGAAGAAGCAATGAGCGAAGAAGAACAACTTGATGAGGTGATCTCTTTCGCTCCACCCAAGGGTTTTACTCCTCCTGACGACATGGAAGAAGGAAAACCTTTTGATATCGTCGCTTCGATGGTAATGAAAGGCGGAAAGCTTACCCTACAGTCTGTCAACGGGGCAAAGCTCTCGCAGATGGAAGAAGAGACTGAAGATATGGAAGAGGAAGAGGAATCAAGCGATTCTCAGCCTGCCGAAGATGGCGGAACTACCCTCGCTTCCGAAATCAAGAAAGCCGGATACGGACGCTAATTATGACTGCATCTCCCTACGCCTCCGCAGGTAAGATTACCGAAGCCCTTGCGGTTATCGGTCAATCTTACGTCGATACCAAAGAATACGGTCTGTATGTTCAGATCGCTATGGCTTTGGCAAATCGAAATGCGGCTGGCGGAGACCCAATGCAGAACACAATCGATGCCCTTGGTGGTAGCATATTGGCTACTACCAAGCAGGGCATTTTGTCCCAGATTTTTGTTCTTGCTGCTACCGCATGACCGCCTCTCCCTACGCCTCCGATGCAAAGATTGCCGAAGCCGTTGCGGTTATCGAAGCAGAATACGTGGGCACTCGGGAACAAACGCTCCTCCAACAGATATTGATCGCCTGTGCTTTGGGCGGCGGCGGCTCTTCACTACTTGTGCCACAGAACCTGCGTTTAGCAGCAATCCAAAACCCTGATTCTATTACGGTTGAGTGGGATTCGCTCCCAAGCAGCCCAGACTATGAAGTTGAGGTATATACACCAGATGACGTATGGGTGTCCTTGGGTGGCACTATGGGCGGAATTACGAGGGAGTATGGGACAAGTGACGGTATGGTTTATGGGGCTACTTATTCGTTTAGAGTTCGCTCTACTTTTGATTTTGTTACGTTCTCAAACTGGTCTGCTCCTCTATACGGGGTTGTAGCACCTTCGAGCGACTGGCTCCTATCCACAGGCTTCTGGAACGACTCGGGAGTATGGGATGATACGGCAACTTGGATAGACTAATTTTTATGGCACTCACACAACTCACCAATGGAATGTCCGGCTCCGACTGCCGAACAAATATCAACGCCAGCTTTACCAAGGTTGACACACTTGACGTAATTTCGACCCCCAAGGTCTATTACGTCGAGACAACGGGCAACGATAGCACGGGAACCGTGGGCAATCCTGCCTTGCCCTACGCCACAGGCACAGCCGCCGAGGCTGCGGGCTATGCGGTAGGAGTGAGCTTTGTAATCCAGTTTGGAGTTGGGACATTTAATGTAACCGTCAGCAACCGACCTATCAGTTCAAGTTTGCAGAATGTTTCGGGACGTGGGAACTACGCAACAGACCTCACGGTTTCAGTTACTCCAGCAAACGTGGATTCGGAGCAAGGCACAAATTCACCCAATCTTACCATAGAAGCAAACCAATGCGCTTTAACTGCATTTGCAAAAGGAGGCACAGGAACCGATTCATTAGAGGCTAATGGTCTTAATGGCGGAAATGGGGGCGATATGATAGTAACTGGTGACTGTAAAATTAACAACATAGACAGTACTGGTGGCGATGGCTTTGGTTTTACAAGTCCCGGCTCAGGGGGATATGCTGGAACCATCACGATAAATGGAAGGGGCTGTCTGGTGCTAGCGGCACAGGCTAACGGCGGAGGTGGGGGTGGTGGCACTGCCAACCAATTTTCTGCTGATAACTGTGACCTTCGCCCTGCCCTTGGCTCTATACACGCAAACACCAGTGGTACATTTATTGGCAGATGTTCCTACACTGGATTCACACCAACCGTCGATATAGGAGGAAACGCAGTTTACTAATTTATGAATATCCAACTTAAATGGTGCATGACACCAAAGGACTTTCTGCAAACGAAGCTCACCCAATCGGAGGTAATTGCCATTGGACTATCGACTAACCCGCAGGTTGTTTACTGGCGCATGATCGGACTTGGAGCGGATCGTATCCGTGACGACTCAGTAGAGCTTTCGCAGGGATTAGACATCCTCATTTTCGAAGGAATCCTGACAGCCAATCGAAAAGCCGAAATCCTTTCCTAACCCATGCTCCCCGGACAATCCACCACCCTCAATAACCAGCTTGCCTTTGTTCAAGGGGACACTTGGGGCGGGATTCCGTCGATCACATTCACGCCTGCTCCGAATTACAATGTCGTATCGGCTAAGATGCAGTTTCGGGAGTCGAAAGTAGCAGTGCTGCCTTCAGCTACCCTCTCTACAACAGATGGCAGCATCGTAATTAACAACGCCGCAACATGGACCTTCACTGTTCCTGTCCAGAACTTAGCTCTGACCGCAGGAATATACGACTGGCAGTTCCAAACAACCGACTCTGAAGGTAACGTGCAGACCTACATGCAAGGCACCCTTCAAGTCTATCTCGATATTGTCCGCTTATGAGTAACACCATCGAAGTAACCACCGAAGGCGACACGATCATCACGGTAACTCCAGAAGGGAACGTAACTGTCGGCGTTGAGTATAACCCTGTAGCTGGGGCGGGAGGCGATACCAACCTTGGGATCACTCGAACGAATGCCGCCGTAACGGTGACATCAAGTTCTGGCACTGATGGGACTATCTTGGCGGCTGACGCAACAAACGCTGGGGTGTTCACCGCAGCGAACTACACCAAGCTGGCGGCTATCACGGGGACCAACACCGGAGATCAAAGCATCTTCAAGAATATCGCCGTAGATGGGCAATCTACAGTAGTTGCCGACACGACCAATGGTACGCTCACGTTAGTCGCAGGAACCAACGTCACCCTTACGACGGATGACCTTACACATTCCGTGACGATCACTGCTTCTGGCGGCGGTGGAGGCGGCGGTGATGTCGTTGGCCCAGACGGGGGTGCATCTGATGGAGCCTTCGCTCTCTTTGATGGCTTTACAGGGAAGCTGCTCAAGAACGGTTCCCTGCCGGGGGGAGCAGCAACGCTCGACGTGGGAACCAGTGCAGGCACTGTTGCCGCTGGAGACGACTCTAGGTTTACGGATGAGCGCACACCAACAGCACACGCCTCCACGCACGTCACAGGAGGCTCCGACGCGATCCAGTCAGCCACCGCAGCGCAGAACGGGCTAGCGACTTCCACACAGATCACCAAGCTGGACGGCATTGAAGCACTCGCAGATGTCACAGATGCTACAAACGTCGCGGCTGCTGGGGCAGTGATGAGTACTTTGGCAGATGCCAAGGGTGATCTTTTTGCAGCTACCGCTGCTGACACCGTGACCCGCCTACCTGTTGGAGTATCAAACGGGCTTGTCCTGACCGTTGACTCTGCGGAGGCAACTGGAATGAAATGGGTAGCCCCTTCAGGTTCGGGAGGCGATGTCGTTGGCCCAGCAAGCTCGACGGACAATGCCTTTGCCCGCTTTGACTCTACGACGGGCAAGCTGCTTCAGAACAGCACAGCCACTTTAGATGACGTTGGCTTGGCTTCTGTGGACGGAGTGCAGTTTTCGACCACTCCGACATCTACGGTGGGTCAGGCAAAAGCCGTGTGGGATGCAACCGATAGTTGTCTCAGCATCGGGCTTAACGCTTCAGTTAATGCCCTCGTTGGGACCGACTCACATATTCAGGTTTATAACGAATCGGCAAGCACCATGACGGTGATGCAGGTGGTTCGACAGAGCGGGTCTTCGGGGACTCGTCTCAGTGTTGAGCTAGCCTTGGCTAATACAGACTCTACTTCAGCTACCACTATTGGGGTAGTGGCTCAGTCCATAGCGAGCCACGCCCAAGGGTTTATCCAAACGGCAGGACTTTTGCAAGGGGTGAACACGAATGCATTTACCGAAGGAGATACCCTTTGGCTATCCGCAACAACCGCTGGGCTTATCACCAACGTCAAACCCACCGCTCCGAATCACGGGGTAAGGATCGGTTACTGCATTAAGAAGTCAGGTGGAGCAGGCATTATCCTGATCGACGTCCTCAACGGCTTTGAGCTTGACGAGTTACATGATGTCCGAATCACTGGACCCATTGTAGATAATAGCTTCCTAACCTACGACACCACTTCCGCAGTATGGATCAACGAAGCACCCTCGGCAGCAAGGTCATCCATCGGACTTGGCAGCGTCACAGACGATGCTCAGACCAAAGCTGCGATTGTCCCGAACACAGCACCAACAGCGGGTCAACTACTTGTTGGAAATGCGGGAGGGACAGCCTACGCTCCCGTGTCCCTCAACAACGACGCTACCGTAGCCAGCACAGGTGCTTTGACCTTGGCAACGGTCAACAGTAACGTCGGGGCTTTTGGTAGCGCGACACAAGCTCCTGCTGTAACAGTAAACGCCAAGGGTTTAGTAACTGCAATCAGCGCATCCACGATAACGCCTGCCGTTGGCTCCATCACAGGTCTTGGGACCGGAGTGGCTACGGCACTAGCCGTCAATGTGGGCAGCGCAGGTGCGCCTGTCGTAAATGGCGGAGCACTCGGCACGCCATCCAGTGGCACGCTGACCAACTGTACATTCCCAACGCTCAATCAAAATACCTCTGGCTATGCCGAGGCGCTGAAATCAGCGACTACCACCGTTTCAGTCTCCGCATCCGCCGCACCGACAAGTGGGCAGGTGCTCACTGCTACCAGCGGCACAGCAGCCACATGGCAAACGCCGAGCGGGGGTGGAGGTTTAACCAACATCACGGAAACGCTGGTCACATCCGCTCCGAATGCCACAGTAAATGCAGAGAGGTTAGCGGTAACGGGGGGCACAACGAATACTGACCTTGTTCTAGTGCCAAAAGGTACAGGAGCCTTTATCCTTGGACCTGCTCCCGACAGCACTGGCACTGGCGGCAACAAACGAGGTCAGTATGCAGTCGATTTACAAATCAGTAAGTCTGCCACTGCCGCCCGCGTTGCGTCGGGCAATTATTCGTTTCTCGCAGGGCTTGGTGGGAGTTCTACAGCCGACGCGACCACTTCCATCGGCCAAGGGAACCTCGTCACATCAAACTACGCGGTGGGGCTTGGCTATGGCAACAGTGCCTCGGGTCTTGCAGCTATCTCTCTTGGCTACAGCAATTCTAACAGCGGCACGGTATCGGTGGCTTTAGGGCAAAGCAATATCACCAGCAACAACCGCAGCTACGCTATCGGAAACAGCAACACAGCCAGTGGTGATGCATCAGGAGCAATGGGCGACACATGCACGGCATCCGCAAAAAGTGCCCTTGCAACAGGGCTTCAGGCATCCGCATCGCGATACGGGCAAAAAGCACACTCGGCAGGGCAATTTGCCGCCGTGGGTGATGCTCAGGCAGAGCAGTTTGTCCTCCGAAACAAGACCACTAACGGCACAGCCACAACGCTATTTTTAGACGGTGCATCAACAAGGTTGACCCTTGCCAGTGGGCGAGTCCTCTCAGGCACCATCAACATTGTCGGCACTCGCAGCGATGGAGTCAGTGTAGCCCGCTACTTGCGGCAGTTTACTTTGAAAAATGTCGCGGGAACCACGTCGCTAGTTGGGCTTGTCAACTTACTTGGACTTGATGAAGCCACAGGGACTAGCATTAGCGTTACCGCCGACGATACAAACGACGCTTTGAGCATCCAAGTAACCGGAGTCCTATTGGAAACTTGGCGCTGGGTAGCAACGGTTGACGCCATTGAAGTAGCCTACGGAACCTAAACCATGAAAACATACGGACTACTACCCTCACAGACCCTCGAAAGTCTAACTACCGACGACAACGGAGATTTCCTGCCGCCACTTGACGAAGGCGTGACAGCAGTTCCGCTCATCAAAGTGCCAATGCCAGAAGTCACTTCTGCACAAGTCGCTAACCCTGTGTTGGCATGGTTTGATGATCGTGTCGAACGCCAATGGGTTGTGACTGAGCGCACGCTGACTGAGGCAGAAACCATCACCGCCCGACGTGCCTCAATGGCTGCCGCTTTCGATGCTTTGCCGCTGTCCGTGCAGGCATCATTCTACACCGCCCGCATGACCGCCGAAGCCGCAATGGACCGAGGAAGGTTTGACATAGCCCGTGCCCTCATCGAAGCTGTTTCTGTGCCTGCCGAACTAGAAGCTACTAAAGCCGTTATCCTCTCTCATTTCCCATGAACGACCACACCACACCATTTATCGGCTCCATTGTAGCTCTCATCAGTTCGTTAGCTACCCACGCCGACATGGAGATGTGGCTCAAACTTTCCTCGCTCGCCGTGGGAACCCTTGCGGGTATCCTTGGCTGCATCAGTGCAATCCGTAACCTCCGCAAGTAAAACGTAATCCACGCAATAAAAACGTAATCCACGCAAATGAAAGACCTCCTACCACTACTACTCTCTACCGACTGGCTTTCCCTGCTCGGCGCTCTCTCTGGCGTTTGCACATCGCTTGTCGTTCTTTTTGCCTTCATCCCCGGCGAACAGCCAGAAAAGGCGATCAAGGCATTTGCTGATTTCATCGGCA
>Ga0209134_10000079_pt1 | contig 26090 bp, 31 predicted proteins | sample LauGreSp1BDMLBSN_2_FD_187566 | JGI IMG/M metagenome (GOLD analysis project Ga0209134, IMG submission 187566) | Freshwater lake microbial communities from Lake Michigan, USA - Sp13.BD.MLB.SN (SPAdes) (version 2) | ecosystem: Environmental > Aquatic > Freshwater > Lake | place: Lake Michigan, USA... | reverse complement strand
TAGAAGCTGGATCTAGATAGCCAACTTCAACTAACTTGCCGTCATGTATTTCAAAAGTTGTGATGCTAGAAAGAGCACATCTTCTCTTTCTAGGGTCATGCATGAGCTTTTTACCATTGGTGCTCAAGTGCATAACCCAGATAGGAAGTTGATGCGTAACTAGAACTACATCACCGTCTAATACTGACTCAGACGCCTGAATAATTGCTGAGTGCATACGAGCAATGATGTCCTTGTAAGACTCTCCCCAAGCTGGTCTAGCTGGGTTTCTGAAGTGCCACCACCACTGCGGTTTAGTAGCAATAGCCTTGACGCTTAGCTTTCTACCTTCGAAGACGTTGTGTGGCTCGATCAGGTTCTCGTGGGTAGTTGCTTCAATGCCAAACAGTTCTTCAATAGGTTTAGCTGACTCTTGAGCCCTAACCAGAGGAGAGGTATGAATAGCTCTGACATCTGCCCTCATAGCCTTTAGTTGCTTGGCAGCCTCTTTAGCCATTAGGTGGCCTGTTTCAGAGAGGTGGAAGTTAGGAAGCCTGCCGTATAGGACACCAGAAGGGTTATGAACCTCTCCATGGCGAACTAGATGGATACGTTTTGCGGGCATGGCATCAAGTCTATCGCCCGCTAAACTTGGGGTTTAGGCATCAAGAACAAGGGATAAAACAAATCATGCGCGAACGCATTCTGGTCAAAGATTTAGCACAAAGTGAAGATGGCCCAGTAGTCATCGGTGGCTGGGTTGAGACCCTCAGAGACCAAAAGAGAATCCAGTTCATCGTCCTTAGAGACGAGACTGGATCAGTTCAGGTCACCTACCCAAGACGTGAAGAAGTAGATGCCCTAGCAGACACCGTTTCAACCCTTACCTCAGGCAGCTTTGTCTGGGTAACCGGACGTCTAGTTCACGATGAAAGAGTGAAGCTTGGCGGAATTGAGATTCAGCTTGATGGCCTAGAGGTAGTTACACTGGCTGACCCTGAAACCCCTATTGCTGAAGATTCAGGTATTGATAAGCGTTTGGACTGGAGATTCATCGATCTTCGTCGTCCAGAGATGAACCTAGTGTTCAGAGTTCAGACCACCATTGAGCATGCCTGGAGAACCTACTGGGTGAACAATGGCTTCATTGAGATTCACTCTCCTAAGTTAATGAGCTCTCCTTCTGAATCAAACGCTGAACTATTCAAGATGGAATACTTCGAGACCGTTGCCTACCTTGCTCAATCTCCTCAGTTCTATAAGCAGATGGCGATGATGGCAGGATTCGGTCGAATCTTTGAGATTGGCCCTGTGTTTAGAGCAGACCCTTCCTTCACCTCACGTCACGCAACAGAGTTCACCTCTGTTGACATGGAAGTTTCATACATTGAATCTCACGAAGACATCATGAAGATTCAAGAAGACCTCATGGTTGCTGCTATCACCGCTGTGAAGGAAAAGCACGGTGAAGAGATCAAGAGACTCTTTGATGTTGATGTTGTAATTCCAACAACACCTTTCCCACGTATTCCTCTAGCTGAAGCAATTGAAATTGTTGCTAAGCGTGGTCACGAGATTACTCGTGGTGGGGATATGGACCCAGAAGGTGAAAGACAGATTGCAGCTCACGTAGCCGAAACCTATAACCACGAGTTTGTTTTCCTAACCGACTACCCATCAACAGTTCGTCCGTTCTATCACATGCGTCACGCTGACAACCAGAACCTAACCAACAGCTATGACCTAATCTGGCGTGGAACTGAGATCACCACAGGTGCTCAACGTGAACACAGACTTGATGTTCTAATCGAACAGGCTAAGTCAAAGGGTCTAGACCCAGCAGGTCTTCAGTCATACATGGACTTTTTCAAGTACGGTGCTCCATCTCACGGTGGATTCGGTATGGGTCTTCTAAGAGTTGTAATGCTTCTACTTCACGAAACAAACATTCGTGAAGTTGGTTACCTATTCCGTGGACCTAACCGCCTAGAGCCGTAAGTCATGTTTGAACGTGCTTCTCAAATACAAGGCGTAAACGCCTCGTATACCGAAGCACAGCAAGAACAATACAAAGCCCAGCATGAAGCAATAGCAAAAGCAATTGCTGATCAGAAGCGCAAGGGTGCCCAATTCGATGACATTGATGTTCAAGCACTAATTGCAGAACACTACGCATTTGTGAAACAGTTCTGGACACCTAACAAAGATGCCTACAAGTCCCTCGCACTGACATATGTACTAGACCCGGCATTCAAAGAGACTTATGAGTCCTTTGAGCCGGGCCTAGCTAGTTACATAAAGAGTGCAATTGAGATCTGGGCAGAGAAGAACCTCGATTAGCTATCTCTAAGTTTTTTCGCTTCGCTTCTTGAAACAAATGGTTCGCCCTTAACGCCATAAGACCAATACTTTTGCAGGGATACCCAGCCCGAAACAAAGAATGCAATAACTAGAATCTGCCCACCACTTAGCGTGAAATTGTAAACAGCATCGGGCATTGACGTTATCGAAAAGTCTTTAGCTCCAAAGAAATAGTCTTTATAGCCATACAAGAATGCTGCGACCAGAGCTACGCCTAGGGTTCCAACAAAAGATTCGTGGGCACGCTGTAAGGCTTTATCTCTGCGCCTCAAGTGGTACTCATCCAAAATTTTTGCAGGCTTCTCCTCTTGAAGAGATAGGAATCGCACACGGGGCCAAGAGAGTGCTGATTTCTTGTCTTCAAGATTGAAAACGAATCTAACTGAAATAGCATGCAGGACCAAGGTGAGGCAGATAAAGCCCAGGTACCAAAGCGATAACTCTGAGTTCATGAATGCGTAATACCCGTAACCAAACAGCACTGCGACGGAAAGTAGGGTGATGATCACTCTTGCGTAGGTGTTTCTTAGACCCGAAAAGAACTCATCGTTTCTAACCCAGCCAAAGATTTTTGCCTCTAACCTGTCCCCTAGGTCCTTGGACGGCCATTGAATTTCTGATTGGCTGGTCAGTTTTTCTATTTGAGCCTCGAGATCACGAATCTGCTGCTCAAGTGATTTCTTATCCTTAGTTGCCATTAGTTTTCCTCCAAACTAAATACTTGTTCTACTTTTTTGTTCAGCGCTTTAGCTATGCGCAATGCGAGCACGAGGCTCGGGCTGTATTCGTTTCTTTCGATATAGCCGATGGTCTGATAGTGAACATCGACGGCATCAGCTAGCTGCTGCCTGGTCATGCCAACTTTGGACCGGAGTGCTTCGAGCTTGTTATAGACCAGCTCTTCGTCTGCTTTAGGTTTACGTCCCATGTATGTAGCATAATTACTATGTAGTAATAATGCAACAATTTAGCGTGGTGTTTTCTGGGACTTTCCTCTATCTAACGAACTCGTCCAAAGCTCCTCTGAGCCTTTCTGGATCTATGCGCCAATAGTTATGGACTTTGCCGTTGATTAGTAGCACGGGGACTTCCTCTGAGTATTTGTTCCAGAGGTCTTCATCGACCAAGATGTCATGCTCAACCAGGTTGACTTGGATGTGTCTTGCCACTCCTGTGTATTCGGCTCTAAAGGCCCCAACAACAGCATTGACTGTGACCCTGGCTTCATCACATAGATGACAGCCAGATTTACCTATTAAGGTCAGGTCAATCGTTGTGCTCATGACTCCAGATTATTCGCTTTCTCTGCCTAGACTAGACACGTGCCTAAATCCCCTAAGAAACAGCCTGCGGCTTTCTTTGATGTCGACAACACGCTAGTGCGTGGGTCGACAAGCTATCAGTTTGGCAAAGAGGCATATCGCCGCAGATTCTTCCCTCGCAAAGACTTCATAGCTTTCGCTTGGCACCAGGTTGTTTTTCTAACCAAAGGTGAGACTGAGCACATGCTTTCAGCCATCAAGGACCGAGCATTAGGCCTGGTCCGTGGGCGTGAATACTCAAAGATGATGGAGTTGGTCTCTCACGTCTATAACTCAAACATCAAACCAAAGGTTTGGCCTGAGACAGCTCGTCTTGCTCAACAGCACATTGCAGCAGGTAGAGAAGTTTGGTTGATCACAGCAGCGCCTCAAGAGATGGGTGAAGAGATTGCTAGAGAACTTGGTCTAACCGGTGCGCTTGGTACAAGACTTGAACACATCGATGGAATTCTTACAGGCAACCTAGTTGGCAAACCTCTACACGGTAAAGAAAAGCCAAAGGCAATCAGGAAACTAGCTAAAGAGCGTGGCTTTAGCCTAAAGAAGTCTTTCGCATACAGCGATAGCCACAATGATCTTCCTATGCTCACTCTTGTTGGTCACCCAGTGGCAGTAAACCCAGACAAGCTACTGAAGATTTATGCCAAAGCAGCTGGCTGGAAGATTTACGACTTCAAGCGCAGAGAACTGCGTCTTCAGAAAAAGACAGTCAAAAAAGAAATCAAGATCGGTAAACGCGGTTAAAGAAAAACCCGCAGGATAACCTGCGGGCCCTCTTTGCTCTTAGAGCTAAATCGTGAAGTTTTTACTTCTTATTGCGACGTTGGTGACGAGTCTTACGAAGCAACTTACGGTGCTTCTTCTTTGACATGCGCTTACGACGCTTCTTGACAACTGATCCCACAAAGACCTCTTTATTTAGATAAACCCCTGTGATTCAGGGGTAATTTCGACTTCTAGTACTCTACCACGGAAGCAATAGCTCATAAACTGCCTACAATCTAGGCCCCAAGGACTGAAGTAAACTCAAGGGCATGACAGAAGAGCAGCCCTACACACTTGTTAGCAAACAAAATGGGTTCGAGATTAGGCACTACCCGAGCTATGTCCTGGTGCAGGTTTCAACCCGAGGCGAATTCTCCAGAGCTGCTAGCGCAGCATTTAGTCCGCTAGTGAATTACATTTCAGGACGTAACCAGACTCGTGAGAAGTTTGCGATGACCGCTCCTGTGATCCATGCTCCAGACAAAGAAGCAAAGACGCATGTGGTTTCCTTTGTTCTACCTAAAGACGTTTCCATCAAAGACATTCCCCTCCCTGCAGATGCCCAGGTCTCAACCATTCAGGTAGATCCTCACTACGCAGCTGCCATCAAGTTCAGAGGCTTGGCTAACTACGAGCACTTCAAGTCTCATGGAGATAAATTGATGACCTCCATCAAAGCCGAAGGGCTAACTGCCGATGGTGAGCCTTACTACGCACGCTTTGATCCACCTTGGAAGCCAGGCATTCTTCGAAGGAATGAAGCCCTGGTTGCCCTAAAGAATTATCCGAGAGCAAGTTAATCGAGTATTTACCTTTTCGTTAAAGGTCTGCTCTAGTCTGGAGAAATGATGAAGTCAAGCGTTCTATTTGTTTGTGTACACAATGCCGGTCGTTCTCAAATGGCAGCAGGGTTCCTAAGAGAACTCGCTGGAGATCGTGTTGAAGTTCTATCCGCTGGAACTCAACCTAAAGATCAGATCAACCCAAGTGCTATTGAAGCAATGGCTGAACTTGGTATCGACATTGCTAATCAGCAACCAAAGGTTCTTACTGAAGAAGCAGTAAGAGCAAGTGACTATGTAATCACAATGGGTTGTGGCGATGAATGCCCATGGTTCCCAGGCAAGACTTATTTGGACTGGGTATTAGATGACCCAGCTGGTTTAGGTGTTGAATCTGTTAGACCTATCAGAGACAAGATCAAAGAACTAGTAACTGCTCTGGTTGCAGAGATAGACGCTAAGCCTTAGGTTTTCTAGCAACAGGTTTCTTTGCTACTGGCTTCTTGGTGGCTGTGGTCTTTACTGGAGCTTTCTTAGCCGGTGACTTCTTTGCAGGAGCTTTCTTAGCCGTAACTTTTGTAGTTACCTTCTTCGCAGCAACTTTTACTTTTACTGTTGCATCCCCAACTTTTACTGTGGCTTCCCGCTTAGCATCAGAGAGTTTCTTACCTAACTCTCTTCCTGCTTGCTCAGGATCAATGTCTAAGTTGATTCTTGCACCAACTCGTTTCTCTAGCCAGTCTGCTGCTGAAGACAATAGGTTTCCTATGTTTTCACCTAACTGATCAGCTTGAGCTGATGCAAAGGCTGAACCAAACTTTCCAAACCATTTAGCAGCTTCGCCTAAACCTGTTTTGTTTAGTGTGTAAGTGCTGGTCTTACCTTTTGTAACAGCAGTTAGAAGCTCTGCTTCAACCAAAACCTTTAGGTGCTTCTCAAGTACTGTTGCTGAAAGCTTGGTCTTGGTTGCTAGAGCAGCTGTAGTCAAAGACTCAGATGCAGCTACTAGTTCAAGAATGCTACGGCGATTCTTATCAGCTAAAGCGTCGAATACATCAGTCATTATTTTTGCTCCTGGGCTATTTCTTTAGCGCGAGCTAACGCTGCGCTTGTTGCTTTCAAGAATAGGTCATGCACGTTGCCTTCTTGCAATACAGCAATAGCCTTCATGGTTGTTCCGTTAGGACTAGTGACCTGTCTTCTAAGTTCAGCAGGATCTCCCTGTTGCTGCACTAGTAGTTCACTTGCACCTAAGAATGTTTGAGAAACCATCAGGTAAGCATCTTCTTGGCTGAAGCCATGGCTTAGAGCAGTGTTAATGAATTCTTCAATGAAGTAGAACACATAGGCAGGTCCTGAACCAGAAATGGTTGATAGAGCATCAATCTGCTCTTCAGGGATAACCAAGGTCTTACCAACTGAGTCAAACAGAGAAACAGCAATAGCTAGGTGCTCTGCTGAAACTCTGCTTCCAGCAGAGATACCAGTAACTCCCTGTTGGATAAGTGCTGGAGTATTTGGCATCGCTCTAACAACAGCAACACTCTCCGGAAGGTGCGCTTCCATGGTCTTGATTTCAACACCAGCAGCAACAGAGATAACTAGCGCGTTCTTAGAGATTACTTCTTTGACTTCATCAAGAACCTGAAGAACATAAGCGGGCTTCACAGCAACTATGACTATGTCAGCACCTTCAACAGCAAGAGCGTTAGCGTTTGGTTGATGATCGGTAGCGTATGCAGATAAGCCATACTTAGTAGCTAGCTCATCAGAGCTAGCTACTGTTTTAGTTGTTGCACGAATATCGGAACCATTAGTTCCGTTTTGAATCATGCCGTTAAGAATTGCCGAGCCCATAGAGCCGGTACCTAGGAAAGCAACTGTTTGTGTCATAGGACTAGTTCAACACAAACTGTGGCTTGTTGGTACTGAGAATTCCATTTACTTCAGCTTCCAAGATGTAACTAGCTCCATCAGCTGTCACACCAGGCAATCCGTCCTTAGCAGAACATCCCGCATCGCCAGATCTAACTCTGTCCCAACCACCTGCTGGGGCAGCTACCTCCTTGTTTGGCAATAGGAGAATTGGTTCTGCTGAAGAGCGGGGGGTGTTGCAGTCTTTAGAGTTCCAAACAACATCTGTTCCACTGGTGATCTTGTAGAAAGTAACGTCAGAGCCAACGTTGAATTTACATTCAACGCTTCCAATGTTTGTCACTGAGAACCATAGGTAAGGAGTGTCATCTGGATTGAAAGCTAGTTGTTCTTGCGCTTGTTCGGTCCCAACGTGGGCTTCGATACTCAACTGCTGTGATTGACAATCAGCACCAGCCACGATTGTTGGTGGCTGGTTTGGATTAAAGATTGAACCAACCCACCCGAAGAAGCCAGTGACCAAGGCGATTAGACCCCAGATCAAACCAATAACAATGGCTAGAAATACTAGTCGTCTAATGAGTAGCTCTAAAGGGGAGGGATATCTTGCAAACATAAGACAAGTTTGCCAGCGAGTTTGCTATAGCAAGCGAAGCATGCGGGTGTTGCCTAGTGTGTTTTGCTTCACCCTGGCTAGATCCAAGAACTCGGCAACACCATCATCGGCAGACTGAACCATCTGATTAAAGGTTGCCTCATCTACTGGGACATCGCTAATGATGTCAAAGCCGCAGCGGACAAAGAAGTCGACCTCGAAGGTTAGGCAGAAGACTCTCTTGATGCCTAATGTATATGCACGCTCAACAAGGGCTTCAACAATCTCTTTACCAAGACCCATGCCTCTAGCGCTCTGGTCAACTACCAGTGATCTAACTTCAGCTAAGTCCCCCCACATAACGTGAAGGGCACCGGCTGCAAGAATGCGGCCATCTTTGCTTTCAGCAACCACGAACTCCTGGACACGCTCATAGAGAGATACCAGCTGATGCTGAAGTAAGACGTTGGTATCAACTAGCGGAGCACGCATTGCCTGAATGGCAACGATGTCGCTGGTTCTAGCAGGTCTGAGAATGAAATCTTTGTGGGGCATTGCTAAATGCTAGCAATTTCTCTCACGTTTGACGTGAAGATGAATTCTCCGCCAACTAGATCTGCAACAACATCGCTTGCATTCTTGATTACACCCTGCAAGATGCTCTCAGAGATCTGGTCTTCGATTTCACGCTGAACTGCTCGACGAAGTGGTCTAGCACCCAGTGCTGGGTCGTAACCTAGCTCAATCAAACGCTCTTTCGCAGCTGTTGTAAGGGTAAGAGTGATGTCTCTCTCTTCTAGGCGTACGTTTAGCTTCTTGATGAACAGGTCAACAATCTCCAGCAATTCAGACTTAGATAGCTGAGGGAAGACGATGACATCATCAACACGGTTCAAGAACTCTGGCTTGAAGTGCTTCTTTAGTTCATCGTTAACCTTCGCTGCCATGCGGTCGAAGTCGTTCTTCTGGTCACCTTCAAGGTTGAAGCCAAGAGCACCCTTAGAGATGTCCTTGCTTCCCAAGTTGGTAGTCATGATGATGATTGTGTTCTTGAAGTCAACAACACGACCCTGGCCATCGGTTAGACGACCCTCTTCAAGAATCTGAAGAAGAGAGTTGAAGATGTCTGGGTGAGCCTTCTCGATCTCATCGAATAGAACAACGCTGAATGGCTTGCGACGAACACGCTCAGTTAGCTGTCCACCTTCATCGAATCCAACGTAGCCCGGAGGAGCACCGAACAATCTAGAAACTGTGTGCTTCTCTGCGTACTCGCTCATGTCTAGTGAGATCAAAGCACCTTCGTCTTCGAATAGGAATTCAGCTAGAGCCTTAGCAAGCTCTGTCTTACCAACACCAGTAGGACCAGCGAAGATGAATGAACCTGAAGGACGGTTAGGGTCCTTCAAGCCAGCACGCTGACGACGGATTGCCTTAGAGATAGAGTCAACAGCCTTCTTCTGACCAATAACTCTTCTGTGTAGTTCTGCTTCCATGAAGATCAACTTGGCTGACTCTTCTTCGCTTAGCTTGAATACCGGGATACCGGTAGCAGCAGCTAGAACTTCAGCAATAAGACCTTCATCAACAACACCGTGAGCTGCAACATTTCCTGAACGGAACTGCTTAGTCAACTTTGCTCTTTCAGAGACAAGTTTCTTCTCTGAGTCACGTAGCTTTGCTGCACCTTCGAAGTCTTGAGAATCAATTGCCTTCTCTTTATCAACACGAACACCAGCAATCTTCTCTTCAAGTTCACGTAGCTCTGGAGGTGAAGAAAGAATAGATAGACGAAGTCTTGCTCCTGCTTCATCGATAAGGTCAATCGCCTTGTCTGGTAGGTAGCGGTCAGATACGTATCTGTCAGCTAGCTTGGCAGCAGCAACAATTGCACCATCGGTAATTGAAACCTTGTGGTGAGCTTCGTAGCGATCGCGAAGACCCTTCAAGATGTTGATGGTCTGTGGAACGCTTGGCTCATTAACCTGGATTGATTGGAATCTACGCTCTAGAGCGGCATCCTTCTCAAAGTACTTTCTGAATTCATCCAAGGTGGTTGCACCAATAGTTTGTAGTTCGCCACGAGCAAGCATTGGCTTCAAGATTGATGCAGCATCAACTGCACCTTCAGCAGCACCTGCTCCAACGAGAGTGTGGATCTCATCAATGAAAGTGATGATGTCTCCGCGACCCTTAATTTCCTTGATGACCTTCTTTAGTCTCTCTTCGAAGTCACCGCGGTATCTTGAACCTGCGATTAGAGAACCTAGGTCTAGTGTGTAAAGCTGCTTACCCTTTAGAGTTTCTGGAACGTTTCCAGAAACAATTGCCTGAGCAAGACCTTCAACAACAGCTGTCTTACCAACACCTGGTTCACCAATAAGAATTGGGTTGTTCTTTGTTCTTCTTGAAAGAATCTGCATGACTCTTTCAATTTCTTTTTCACGGCCGATAACAGGATCTAGTTTTCCTTCGGCAGCAGCCTGAGTTAGGTTCTTACCGAACTGGTCTAGGACCTGAGAACCCTTTTGTGGAATAGCTTCGCCACCAACGGTTGCGGATTCTTTCCCTTCAAAGCCTTGAAGCATTTGCTGAACCTGTGCACGAACCTTATTTGTGTCAGCACCTAACTTAGTTAGCACCTGAGCGGCAACACCTTCACCTTCTTTGATAAGACCTAATAGAAGGTGTTCTGTACCAATGTATGAGTGACCTAGTTGTAATGCTTCACGAAGAGATAGCTCAAGAACTTTCTTAGCTCTTGGAGTAAAGGGAATGTGTCCTGTTGGAGGCTGCTGTCCTTGACCGATGATCTCCTTGACCTGGTCTCTAACTGCCTCTTGAGAAATACCGAGTGCTTCTAGCGCCTTAGCGGCTACGCCTTCGCCTTCGTGGATTAGACCGAGCAGGATGTGCTCTGTGCCAATGTAGTTGTGATTTAGTGACTTGGCTTCTTCTTGAGCCAAAACAACTACCCTGCGGGCCTTATCGGTGAACTTCTCAAACATATGATTCTCCTTCAACACTTTTAGTGCTTACAAAGAAGATAACCCTCTGGAGACCCATTTGTTAGGGCTGTTCGCCAATGGGGGAAATGCCTTGAGATTGGGCCTTGCGAGTAGAAGCCAGGTTTATAAAGTCATTGCCAAGACAGCGGCGAGAACTAACCCTGATCCAGCTGAAATGAGTAATTGGGTGCGAGAAAGATTACAAGGCTTAGTGCTCTTGACTGCCTGATATTTAGCCTTCATTCTGGCTTTCTCACTCTTGTCGATGGAGTAACTTGCAACGGCTGCCTGATACCCCGGTAAGCGCAATCCCGAATACAGGATAATGATTGCCGCTGCAGCTCCGCTAATCGCTGCCCATAAGACGAAGAACATTGCCAAGTTGAAATTCTCTTGACCAGCAGCTGGCAAGATAACGAAGCCGAACCCCATAATCCCAATTGTGTATAAAACCATCTTCACTAGAAATGCACTGTTTACATAGACAGCCATGATTTCTGGATCTTTATTCTTCATTGTCCCCTCCAAGGAATCGAATACTGAAACTCTACCTACTTCTTAGCGGCCAGTTTAGCTCTCTCTTCAGCTTCTATTTGTGCTCTAACTTTACGCTCTTTAGCATCTGAACCAATGATTGATTTGAAGAGGATGTAGACGATAACCGCCATGCTGATCGGTGGCAGGGTGGCTAGAAGTGCATCAAGAAAGACCTGCATGATTACTTCACCAACGGGAACATGATTGTTTCACGGATACCTAGGCCGGTAAGGCTCATAAGCAATCTGTCGATACCCATACCCATACCTCCAGTTGGTGGCATACCGAACTCAAGGGCCTTTAGGAAGTCTTCATCTAGCTTCATGGCTTCTGGATCTCCTGCTGCAGATAACTTAACCTGAGCCACAAATCTTTCACGCTGAATAACTGGGTCAACTAGCTCTGAGTAACCGGTAGCTTGCTCATAACCTCTGATGTATAGATCCCACTTCTCAACTACCCCTGGCTTTGATCTGTGGTTACGAACCAAAGGTGAAGTGTCAACAGGGAAGTCCATAACGAATGTTGGCTTCTGTAGGTCGCCCTTTACAAAGTGCTCCCAAAGCTCTTCAACATACTTACCGTGAAGAGGGTGATCAATTTCTAAACCTTCTTTATCAGCAAGCTTCTTTAGAACTGCAATGTCTGTCTCTGGAGTAATTTCCATTCCAGCTGCTTCTGATAGGGACTCAAACATTGAGATGCGAGCCCAGTCACCTGAAAGGTCATTGACTTCACCATCTCCAAGTTCAACCTTTAGAGTTCCAAACACATCCATAGCTGCATTCTGAATTAGAGCTTGGGTTAGTTCAGCCATGGTGTTGTAGTCACCATATGCCTCATAAGCTTCTAGCATTGCGAACTCTGGTGAGTGTGTGCGGTCAGCACCTTCGTTTCTAAAGTTTCTGTTGATCTCGTAAACACGATCAATGCCACCAACAACAGCTCTCTTAAGGAACAGCTCTGGAGCAATACGTAGGAACAGTTCTGTATCAAAAGCATTTGAATGTGTCTTGAATGGACGAGCAGATGCTCCACCGTGAATGGTCTGAAGCATTGGAGTTTCAACTTCAATGAAGTCATCTTTAGTAAAGGTATTGCGAAGAGACTGCATTACCTTGCTTCTAATCTGAACTACTTCACGAGCACGATCACGAACAATCAAATCAACGAAGCGGTGACGAACTCTGTACTCTTCACCTAGTTCATTGTGGAGGTTAGGAAGCGGTCGAATAGTTTTAGCAGCCATTGACCAGCTGTCAACAAGAATAGAAAGCTCTCCACGCTTAGAGGTAATTACTTCACCGGAAACGAACAAGTGATCACCAAGATCTACAAGTTCCTTATATTCTTCAAGGCTTGCTTCGCCAACCTTGTCTAAAGAAAGCATTACCTGGATACGAGTTCCAGTTCCTGCCTGCAAAGTACCAAAGCAAAGTTTTCCTGTGTTTCTCTGGAACATTACTCGACCAGCAAGAGCTACTTTGTCTCCTGTTGCAACATCAATTTCTAGATCTGGATACTTAGCCTTTACCTGATCGATGGTGTGGGTAATTGGAAGGCTGACAGGGTAAGCATCTGTACCTGAGGCAATTAGTCGCTCACGCTTAGCCAAACGAATAGCAATCTGCTCAGGCAGGTCCTGTTCGTCTTCGTTTGGTGTTACTTGCTCGTCGGTCATGCCGGCTCCTGAATATAGAAAGTTATGTTGTCAATAAGGCGGACACCTGAAACAACAACAGCAACAAGTAGCTGGGCTTCGCCATGGAACCCATCGCTTATCGGTGAAAAGGTGCTCTTATCAACTAAGACTAGATAATCAAGTTTACCCAGCGGTGAGGCTTCTAGAGCCTTACTAGCCGAAGCAAGAGCCACCGAAGGTAGCTCACCATTAGTTATCTGCTCTTGAACTTGAATCAAGGTGGCAAACAACGCAGGAGCAAAGCTCCTGCCATCATCAGAGAGGAACCTATTCCTACTAGATCTGGCTAGATAGTCATCTTCTCTAACCGTCTGAGCCTCGATGATCTCAATTGAGTCATTGAATTCCCTATGAACCATTCTCTTGATTAGAAACAGCTGCTGAGCATCCTTAGCCCCAAACACAGCAACCTCAGGTTTGATGACCTCAAAGAACCAAGAGATCACATGAAGCATTCCTTCAAAGTGACCTGGTCTGGCAGCTCCCTCAAAGACAGAACCCAATGCTCCTGCACGAGGCTTTAGAGGAGCATCCATACCTTCTGGATAAACTTCCTCAACTGAAGGAATAAACAGTAAAGCTGGAGGAGTAGTCAAAGCAGAAAGTGCCTTGATGTCACTTTCAAGAGTCCTTGGATACCTCTCAAAGTCTTCACCCTTACCAAACTGAGTTGGGTTCACAAAGATACTCATAACAACAAAGGCATCTTGAACTTGATTAGCTTCTTCAACTAGAGATAAGTGACCTTCATGCAGAGCACCCATGGTTGGCACAAACACAACACTCTTACCTAAAGCCTTAGCTGCAGCAATCTCCTGCTGCAGTTGGCTTACGGTTTCAACTAACTTCAATCGTTTTCGCCCTCTAGTAAATCTGCTGGATCTATTTCAACAACAGCACTCCGAAGAGATTCTTCTAAAGCAGAACGCATAATGCCAGAAAGTATTTGTCTTGACTTATCAATGTTGGCTTCTTCAAGAAGATTCACTGCTTGTCCAACAATCAAAGAAGTAAAGGAAGAAGCCACAGAGATGGCTTCTGCATATTTAGCTCTTGCCTCAGCAGGAACATGAACAGGTTCTCCACCTAATTCAATAGCCAGAGTTTGAACAACAGGAAGAACAGCCTTAGGTGAATCAACTGCAATGTATGCATCCATAAGTCTGGTTCTATCAACTGAACTAATACCTGTAAAACGTATTGCTGGATGAATAGCCATTGGCACAACACCTAAAGACAATGCTTCATCAAATACTTCATAACCGTAGTCAGGTGAAGTATGAGCAACTAGTTGCCCTCTAGCGAAAGACTCTGTCTTGACTAATCCTGAAACTACAGAATCAAGCTCCTCACCAGGAATAGCAAAGATGACCAGATCAACTCCTTGAACAGCATCAATGACAGGAGCCACCTTGATGCCAGGCAGAACAGCACTTACCTGTTCTGCTCTGGCTGGATCTGTGGTTGCTATCGCCATTACTGAGTGCCCTGCATCTGCGATGGCCTTGGCCATGGCTAGACCTACTGGCCCTGCACCAATGACAGCAACGTTTAGGCGGCTACTCATCTTTACTCTTATCGCTAGGTAGCTTGCAGATTTGTTCAACTACAAAGCCAACTATTAGTAGAAGTGCTGCTGCCATAAGGGCAGTGATGTTAGGGGTGGTCGCATCGGTAACAACAACAGGAGCTGTGAATTGTTTAACCAATACTCCTGCGTGCCAACCAATAAAGATTGCACCGGTGATAGCTGCTGCTTTAGCAAGCAACAGAACGCGAACAGCATAAAAAGGATTCACTGGAAGCAGCTTGTTTGTTGATGTAGCTAACTTGACTAGGTTTCTCTTGTATTTCCAGATAGGAACAGCAAGAGCAAGAAGAATTACTGCAATCAATGCTGTTGAGATTGACAGTGAGATTCCTGTAATAGGAATTTCTAAACCATTGTTAACTGCATAGGTGCTGTAACCGAAGGAGATAACTCCTGCAGCAATTGTCCATAGGACAATCATGATTGGACTGATTGGTTTCAATTAAGTTCCACCTGATCTGCAAATCTTCTAGCTAACTTCTTTATTCTGCCAACACCAGGAAGAGTTGCCTTCTGATTCATTAGGTACCAAGGAACAATAACAAATGCTCTGTTCTTAGCTTCTGGATGAGGGATAACAAGATCAGGAGAACTAACAACAGTCTTGCCATAGGTAATGATGTCGATATCAATATTTCTATCGCCCCAGCGCTCTTTACGCTTTCTACCTAGTTCTGATTCAATGGCCTGCAGTTCTTTTAGTAACTGCTCTGGCTCTAGTGGAGTCTCTATCTCTGCCACACAGTTCAAAAAGCTTGGCTTAGATGAATCCACTCCAGACACAGTTAGAGCCTTTGATTCAACAACAGGAGAGATGTCTATTAGGTAGATGTCAGGAGTAGTTGAGATCAGAGCAAGGGCTTTTACTAGCCATTCACGCTTATTCCCTAAATTACTTCCAAGAGCTAAAACAGCTGTTGTCATTAGAGGGGTCTCTTGGCTCTAACAGTGATGCTTACATCCTCAAATTCATAAGGGATAGGTGCTCCTGGTTTATGAACCGTAATCTTTGCCTTTAGGACTTTGCCCCCGCCGAAGTTCAATGCGTAATCTAAGAGTCTTTGAGCCAGGGTCTCTAATAGGTCAACTGGGTTGTTCTTAGTTAGTTCAACTAAACCTTTAGCCAAATCACCATAGTGAGCTGTGTGGTTTAGATCATCTGAGAAGGCTGCTTTATCCCCATCAACCCAAATACTGGCGTCTATATAGAAGTCCTGACCGTTTTGTCTCTCAAAGTCGAAGACGCCATGGTGCGCAAAGACTCTAAGGCCGGTAATGGATATTTTGTGACGCATAGGTCAATTCTGCCCTAGGAAGACTTCTTATCTGCTTCACCCTCATGCAAAGCCCCAACAATGCTGATGGCATCTGTTGTTGCTAGGACATTGTGGACTCTGACCCCCCAGAGCTTTCTCTGCATAAGAAGGGCGGTGAGCACAGCTGTAGCAACATCTCGTCTCTCATGAGAGACAGAATTAGGTTCTTCTTGATCTAGTGCTCCAGCAATGAATCTCTTGCGAGATGCCCCAACCAGGATAGGTAGCCCAAGCTTTTCTAGTTCATCCAACCTGGCGACTAGTTGCCAGTTCTGCTTCATGTCTTTAGCAAAGCCAAGACCTGGATCAATAACAATCTTGTCTAGAGCTACTCCAGCAGCAACTGCCCGCTCAACTCTCTCTTTGAGTTCATTAGCAACTTCAAGAGCTACATTCTGATATGAACTCATGGTGTCCATGACATCAGCGTGTCCTCTCCAGTGAGAGATAACTAGGGTTGCTTTTGTTTCAGCAGCAACTTTAAACATGTTCTCGTCAGCCAAACCACCTGAAACATCGTTGATGATGGTTGCTCCAAGTAATACTGCAGCAAGAGCAGTTTCTGAATTCATAGTGTCAATAGAAATTTTGCAACCGAGTTCCGAATCAACAATCTTGGCAATTACTGGTAATACTCTTTCCTGTTCTTCTTCAACAGAGATACGGATAGCACCAGGTCTTGTTGATTCGCCACCAACATCAATGATGTCTGCTCCAGACATCTGTAATAACTTGGCGTGATCTAGTGCTGCTTGTAAAGCAAGGAATTGATTACCATCACTAAAACTGTCTGGAGTGACATTCAATACACCCATTACTAGTGGTCTTACTTTAGGAGCAGTTGGGTTGTATTTCATTTTACGATTAGTGCCATAACTTCTGATCTGTTAGCTGCTTCACTATATTCACCTCGTGTAGCCATGGTCACAGTGTTGGCTTCTGGTTGTCTTGCTCCACGAGATGCAACACAGTGATGTCTTGCTTCAATAACAACAACTACTCCTCTAGTTCCTAAGCCTTGTTCTAAAGCATCAGCAATCTGAGCGGTTAGGTTTTCTTGGAGTTGCGGTCTTGCTGAAAGTATCTCAACCAATTTAGGTAATCTTCCTAAACCAATTACTCGATCACTCGGTAGGTAAGCAATGTGTGCAACACCTGTGAAAGGTAATAGGTGATGTTCACAAATACTTACTAGCTCAATGTCCTTGAGAATGACAACATCATTGTGTTCAGCAGGAAAAGTTTCATTAAGTGCTTCTAGTGGATCAACACCGACACCAGCGAAGAAACCTTTGTATGCATCAGCAAACTTTTGTGGAGTGGCTTTCAGTTCCTCACGGTTAGGGTCTTCGCCGATAGCAGAGATAAGTTCAACTACTGCCTTTTTAATGCGTTCGGCGTCCACCATAACTAAGCCTTTTTAGCTTTTGCTGTTTTCTTTGCAACAGGCTTCTTAGTTGCTGCCGCCTTCTTGGTAGCAGCATTCTTGGAAGCCGTTGAGCCCTTCTTAGGAATAGCGATAGGTCCTTGCTTAGGCTTTGGTCTGGTCTTCTTTGAAAGCCACTGAGCACGCTTAGGAAGCTTCTTAACCGGCTTGAAGATAACTGCAATGTCTTCAGCGTTTAGAGTTTCTCTCTCCATCAGCTCTTTAGCCATTGCATCTAAAACCTTACGGTTTAGGTTGATTGCTTTATAGGCCTCATCGTGAGCTGCATCAAGGATTGCTCTGATCTCTTTATCGATGTTCTGGGCAGTGACATCGCTGTATTCCTTGGTGCTAGCCATGTCTCTACCGATGAATACTTCACCGGCTGTGCCATAGGCAACAGAACCAACCAGGCTAGACATTCCATATTGCATGACCATTGCCTTAGCAATTGAGGTTGCTTTCTCGAAGTCATTAGATGCTCCGGTAGTTGGGTCTCCGAAGACGATTTCTTCAGCAACACGACCACCCATTGCATATGCAATCTGGTCTAGTAGCTGGTTGCGAGTAACTGAGTATCTGTCTTCCAAAGGAAGCACCATGGTGTAACCAAGAGCTCTACCTCTAGGCAAGATAGTTACCTTAGAAACAGGGTCACTGTGATTTAGTGAGGCAGCAACAAGTGCGTGCCCTGCTTCGTGATAAGCGGTATTCAATCTCTCGGTGTCCTGCATCAAACGAGTCTTCTTTGCTGGTCCTCCGATAACACGATCGATTGATTCATCCAAAGTTGAGTTAGTGATTTGCTTCTCACCCAAACGAGCAGTTAGCAAAGCAGCTTCATTCAAAACGTTTGCTAGATCGGCACCGGTGAAACCAGGAGTTCTTCTAGCAACTGTTGCTAGATCAACATCGGCTGCAACTGGCTTTCCCTTAGCGTGAACTTGAAGAATCTGTTCACGACCAATTAGGTCAGGAGATGAAACACCGATCTGGCGATCGAAGCGACCAGGACGAAGAAGTGCTGGGTCAAGAACATCAGGTCGGTTAGTTGCTGCAATAAGGATTACGTTGGTCTTTGAATCAAAACCATCCATCTCAACTAGCAACTGGTTAAGAGTTTGTTCGCGCTCATCGTTACCGCCACCAACACCAGCTCCACGCTGACGTCCAACAGCATCAATTTCATCTACGAAGATGATTGCTGGAGATGCAGCCTTGGCTTGCTCGAAGAGATCACGAACACGTGATGCACCAACACCAACAAACATTTCAACAAAGTCAGAACCTGAGATTGTGAAGAAAGGAACGCCAGCTTCACCAGCTACTGCTTTAGCTAGAAGAGTCTTACCGGTTCCCGGAGGACCGTATAGAAGAACACCTCTAGGAATCTTTGCTCCAACTGCCTGGAACTTCTGTGGTTCCTTTAGGAATTCTTTAATTTCTTGTAGTTCTTCAATTGCTTCATCAACACCTGCAACATCAGCAAAGGTAACTTTAGGCATGTCCTTGTTGTAAAGCTTTGCTCTTGACTTACCAAACTGCATAACCTTGCTGTTGCCACCCTGAGCATTAGACATCAAGAACCAGAACAAACCGAAGATAAGTAGGAAAGGCAAGATTGAGAACAATAGGGATAGGTACCAAGGAGTGCTGGTTACCTGATCGTTGAAGCCACCTGTGATAGCAGCTTCAGAAATAACTGTTGCAACCTGTGTACCACGAGGTGTGACATAGAAGAACTGAATCTTGTCGCCATACTTTGAATCCGCTGAGTTTAGGACTACATCAACGCGTTGCTCGTTCTCAATAACTAGAACAGATTTAGCTGATCCAGCTTCAATAAACCCTAGGCCGACTGAGGTGTCCACCTTGGTGAATCCTGTTGTGTTTACTGAGTTCAACCCAATGGTTAGAACAGCAAGAGCAACGAAAATCCAGAAGAACGGACCTCTAAAAAGTTTGCGTGATTTCATAAAAGAGGCTCCAGCCCCTACCTTCCTAATACAACAAGACCAAGTAATAGGCTACAAGCCCAAATGCCTTGGTCAAACCCCGAATGGGGCTTGTTCGCAGAGAGATTAAAGGGGATTTAGCTGTAAACAGCTGGGGCTAGGACCCCTACATCCTTGAGTGTGCGGTAGTGCTCGGCATAATCAAGGCCATAGCCAACAACAAACTCGTTAGGAATATCAAAACCTACCCATGCAACCTCAACCTCAACCTTGGCTGCATCTGGCTTACGAAGTAGAGCTACAACTTCAACAGACGCTGCTCCTCTGGCAGTTAGGTTGCTCATTAGCCATGACAGAGTCAGGCCAGAGTCAACAATGTCTTCAACAATAAGTACGTGTCTGCCAAGAACATCAGCGTCTAGGTCTTTAAGGATTCGAACAACACCAGAAGATTGGGTTCCTGATCCATAAGAAGAAACAGCCATCCAGTCCATGGTCACAGGCAACTGAATCGCTCTTGAAAGATCAGCCATGAACATGACTGCACCTTTTAGAACACCAACAAGTAGAAGGTCTTTACCTTCATACTTGTTTTCAATCTCTCGAGCTAACTCTTCAATTCTGTTAGCGATTTGTTCTTCGGTAACTAAGACCTTAGTGATGTCCTTCTGGACCTTATCGAGGTTCACCTAGCATGCTCCTGGCTTCATAGTTTTAGTGCTTTTGAGAATAATCTCTTTGCCCTTTCGCTCTACTCTAACGGAGGGAAGGGTCAAAGGTTTTTGACCATGCCAATTATTTACTAAGTCCAGAACAGCATCAATCTGAACCTTGGCAGGTTCTGCTCCCATTAGGGAAAGGGACTTATGAATTACACGATTAGCAAGAGCCTTCGGTAACTTCTCAAAACCTGCAACATCAATCAACACTGAGTTGTTGGTTGTCTTGGCAACCTCTTTGAAAGCCTGATCTGCTTGGGTCTCTAGATAGCTAATGTCATCCTGCAGAATCTCTGCTGTCCGAGATAGTGCTTGAGCAATGCCAGGACCTAGTTCTTCTTCAAGCACAGGCAAGACTTTGAGTCTTGCCCTCACTCTCGAGAATTTAGTGTCTAGGTTTTGAGGATCAGACCAATACTTCAATCCCAAATCGTCACAATAAGAAACTGTTTCTTTTCTTGTAATACCTAGTAGAGGTCGAAGATACTTTCCATCAGTTGACAGTGTTGGCATTCCAGCCATCGACTTAGCTCCAGAACCTCGAGCTAACCCAAGAAGAACTGTCTCTGCCTGATCATCGAGAGTGTGACCAAGCATTGTGAAAGTTGCATTGTGTTTCAGAGCAAACTCAGAAAGAGCTCCATAGCGAGCATTCCTAGCAGCTGCTTCCATACCTAAGGAGTTCTGTTGGACAACGACATCCATGATCTCCACAACTTCATATCCAAGCTCCGTTAGAACTCCTTTAGTTCTTAGAGCAACATCTTTAGAGCCCTCTTGGAGATTGTGATTCACAATCACAGCAATAACTTTGATCTCTGCTCTAGTGCCCTCAAATAGAGCAGCACTAGCCAAAGCTAGTGAATCTGCTCCTCCGGAGCAGGCAACAGCAACTGTTGAGCCCTTAGCTAGACCTACCTGATCCCAGGCATCCCGAATAGCACGACGGACATCCGCCATTGCTGGGGATAGCCTAGGTCGCTTGGACATTGTCGCCTTTCGGTATTCTTGTTGTAACTAGCCTATTTAGGAGAAGCATGTCTATTGACGCCATCATCGAGATTCCTCGTGGAAGCCGTAACAAATATGAGGTTGACCACGAGTCAGGCCGAGTCCGACTGGACCGTGTTCTGTTCACCCCTTTTGTCTATCCAGTTGACTACGGATACTTTGACAACACCCTAGGTGGCGATGGAGACCCATTAGACGCACTAGTTCTTCTGGAATACCCACTATTCCCAGGTGTAATCGTTGAAGTAAGACCAGTAGGTGTATTGCCAATGGAAGACGATGGCGGTATCGACGAGAAGATTCTTTGTGTTCCGGTCAAGGACAAGCGTTGGGAACACATCCAGGACATCAGCGATGTTCCTCAGCAGACTAAAGATGAGCTAGAGCACTTCTTCACTCATTACAAAGATCTAGAGCCAGGCAAGTGGGTCAAGGTTGGTAAGTGGGCAGGTAAGGATGAAGCTCAGCGCCTAATCGATGAATCTATTGAAAGATTTAAAGCTGAGGGCGGGCACCAATAGTAGTAACTGCTTTTGCCGCAGTCTTTGTTGCATTTGCAATTGCACTATGAAGCTCAACACCTTTTGACAGGTTGGCCATTAGTGAACCAGCAAAAGCATCGCCAGCACCAGTTGGATCTATTGCAGTGACTTTCTCTACCTCAAAGGAATTAGTTTTTATTCCTTCTATATAGAGATCAACACCGTTACTACCTTTAGTAACTATTGTGATGTGTGACGGTTCTGAAGATAGAAGTTCAAACTCTTCTTCATTAGGCAGAAGAATGTCTACGCCATTAACACATGACTTGAATTCCTCAACACCAAAGTCTTTAATGTACCCCGAAGAACCTGGATCAATAGCTAATAGTGCTCCAGCATCTTGAACTCTAAAAACAAAGTTCTTGATCTCTGCTTCTGATCTACCAAAGAGCGTGTAGCCAGATAGAAGCACATAAGAGAAATCACTAAGGTAATCAATAGTTAGCTCTTCAAGAGATAACTCTTTGTTTGCCCCCCTATCGGTGAGCATGCTTCTTGAAGCACCTTCAACCAAAACGACAAGTGATCCGGTTTTTAGATTTTCACTTGTTTGCAGCTCCGCATGAACACCAAAGCTTTCAAACTCTTTAGTAACTCTGTCTTTATCGGAAGAACCAACACAACCAATGAAAGTTACTTCTGCTCCTTCATGAGAAGCCCAGCTTGCCATGTTGCTAGCTGATCCACCGAGTGTTTGGGTGATCTGGGCATTGGTATCAGTATTGGCTCTTACTTGTCCCTCAGGAACAACAATGATGTCATCAATGACATCGCCAATAACTAAAACTCTTTCCACTAGTTCACTTTCGACCAAGATGTTGCAATGCGGCCTGCAAGCTTGACGTTGTTTCTAGCAAGATCAAGATTTACCTCAAGGCTTCTACCCTTTGACTCTTCAACAATGAAGCCAAGTAGGAAGGGTGTTACAGCCTTGCCGTGAACACCAGCAGCATCTGCTGCCTTGAATGCAATCTGTAGAACACGGTCGTGCTCTGCTGGATCCCACTGCAAACCAACAGGAATTGGGTTAGCGATTACAATTCCTTGGTTGTGTCCTAGCTCATCCTGAGCCTTCATAGCCTGAGCAATCTGGTCTGTTGTCTCTAGCGACCAGTCAATCTGAAGGCCAGACTGGTTTAGCCAGAAGGCCGGGAATTCTTTGGTCTGCCAACCAATAACTGGAACAGAAAGGGACTCCAGTCTTTCTAGAGTTGCTGAGATATCTAGCACTGATTTCACACCAGCACAAACAACAGTTATAGGAGTAACAGCAAGAGTAGAAAGGTCAGCTGACTCATCAAAGGTTGTGTTAGCTCCTCTGTGAACTCCACCAAGACCACCGGTGGCAAATACTCGAATGCCAGCAAGTGAGGCTAGGTGAGCAGTAGCTGCAACTGTTGTTGCACCGCTTTCTTTGCGAGCAGCAAGGATAGGAATGTCTCTAACGCTGGCTTTGGCTAGATCTTCATTAGCAATACGTTCAACACCAACTGAATCCAAACCAATCTGAGGAACACCATCCAAAATGGCGATAGTTGCAGGTGTAACACCCTGCTCTCTTAGGATCTCTTCGAACTCAATTGCAGCAGCTAGGTTCTGAGGTCTCGGTAGACCATGAGAAATGATTGTTGACTCTAGGGCTACTACTGGCTTGCCTGCATCTAGGGCAGCGGCTACTTCTTTCGAGATTTGGAAAGGTTTCATACCTCAAGGTTAACCCACCTCTATAGGAGATAGCATCAAAGCATGCAGAGCCCACTGAGTTTCCTTGAAGGTGTTAAACACCCTGAGGCCTTCCACGGTAAAGGAAAGGCCAGCCCTTTCTTTGAAGGCTGGTATGTGAAGTTAGTCTCCGCTGATCTTTCTCAAAGATGGGCAATTATCCCAGGCATCTTCAAGGGCATTGATAAAGCTGACAGCAATGAACGTCAAAGCCAAGATGAAGCCTTTATTCAAGTTCTTGATGGTTCAACAGGTCGTAGCTGGTTTCACTCATTTGATAGCTCTGTGTTCAAAGCAGCAGCTGACAAGTTTGAAGTTCAAATAGGAAACAACTTCTTTAGTGAAACTGAAGTAAGACTTGATCTTCCTCAACTTCAAGGAACTATCTCAATAACAACACCATTTGTTCCATGGCCAGTAACTCTTAGAAGTCCAGGCATCATGGGTTGGTATGGACTAGTTCCCTTCATGGAATGCTTCCACGGCATTGTTAGCTTCGGTCATCAACTGGAAGGTTTACTAAATGTTGAAGGCAAAGAACAATCTTTCTCTAACGGCAAAGGCTACATAGAAACAGATTGGGGAAAAGGTTTCCCTTCTGGCTATATCTGGATGCAAACCAATCACTTTGATTTCAACAATGAAACATCTCTAATTGCATCTTGTGCAATCATTCCCTGGATTGGTAAGTCCTTCAGAGGTTTCATCATGGGTCTTATGCATGAGGGAAAGCTATATAGCTGGACTACCTATAACGGTGCTAAGGAATTAGAGCTAAGGGTTGATGACACTCACGTCTACTGGAAGGTAACTGGTCCAGATGGAACACTGGATCTGAAAGCCGAAAGAACTCGTGGTGGTCTGCTACACGCACCTCTACATAAAGACATGCATAGAAGAGTCGAAGAGACTATGGATTCAACAGTTGAGATCACTCTCACTGACAACAACGGAAAGCAGATTGTGTCTGGAACTGGAACAGCTGCTGCTCTCGAGATCTTTGGTGAACTAGAAAAACTACTTACCTACAAGAAGTAGTTACTAGATTCCCCCTCCGCCGCCGCCACCGCTACCGCCACCTGCAGAGCCGCCTCCACCAGAACCACCTGATGAATCAACGCTCAGTGACTGGGCAAGAATTCGATCAAGGCTTGAGAAGCTCTCAGAGAATACAGGTGCTCCAACAAACCAAGCAGGCGCTGAATCCTTGACATAGAGATTGTTTAGAACCGCGTTCCATTGGTTATGGAGCCCGAGAAGAATTGCCCAAGGCAATACCTCTTCATAGAGCTTCACAACAGTTCGACCTTCAATTTCTGAAGGCTTTAGCCCTGCACCTTTGGGGGACTGAAGAAAATCTAAACGATCTTTCTCTGCAAGCTCGATATACATTGCCATGCCCTTGAGATAGGAGTCAACTTCCGCTCCCTTAGCAGTTAGCACTCGCTTAGAAAGGATTAACCAGTAGACAACTAGGTAAGGGATTCCAAGAAGTATAGGAATGATAGTTAAAAAGGAAACGCTTTCTGCATCAACAGCAACTGCGAACGCAGTTAGCCCTATAAGGGATGCGAGTGCAGCTAGAAATACAAGAGCGGGAATTCCCAAGGCTCTCTTTTTGAAGTATCCTCCAGAGTTCACCTGCCGAACTATTTTGGCTCTGAGCTTTACGAGGTTGGTTGATAAAGTGGCTTGGTTTTTAGCATCCATGTCGCTTGAGAGATTTACTTCATCTCCAGCTGCAGCCAGGCCAAGGGCAACGAGTAGATCTGTGTGATTTGAATTTGTTGCCTTCACTGAGGTTCTTCTCAGAATAAAGCTTCCATCCTTAGATTGTTGAACCTGTTGAATTTCAATCAACTTCTTAACTGCTAACTCAATAACGCTGGCCTGATTTAGGTTACCTATCTTTCTAGAGACAAGAGCTGACACCGCTAAATCTGGTTCTCTAGGAGGCTGATACTGAGGGATGATGGCGGATGCCTTACCAAGATTTCTAAGTTGGGTAACACGATAATAGATGGCCCAAATCAATATCGCGATTAGTGCAAATAGAGACAATAAGAATCCTGGCCAGCTAGAGCTATTTACAGCCTGTGGGCCATCGGTATTGGCGATATCACGATTGAATCCAATCGCAATGGTCTGAGTCTCTCCAGGACCTAAGTCGACTGAGTTGAACTTGTATGTATTTTCACTCGGTTGAGTCACATTGCAAGATCCCGTAGATCCGGAATCACCTTCGTAGCATCGCATTGATTTTGGAATTACGTTTTTTGTGAGCAGTGGGTTGAGAATTACAGTTGACGAAACGCTGCCAAAACTTTGAAGCCACCCGTTACCGTTGATATCCCAATAAAACTCGTTGACCCCCTTGCCGCTGTCAAAATCATTTATTACCCAATATTGCTTGTACTTGATTATGTAGGTTTGCTTCCCAAGCACGTATGAGCCATCGCTAGCTTTTATGGCGAGGTTCAAAAACCCCTCTTCTTGGGTGCTTTCATACTCTCTAGGTTGTCCTAGGTCATCAGTAACGGAAATGATCTCAATAAGGCCAGGAAAGACTTGGTAACTCTGCAAAGGAATACTTCTTCTTATTCCACGGTTCTGCTCAACCATTGGGAAGAGAGCCACCAACTTTTCAGTGACAACCATTTCCGTTCGGTTCTCTTTGGATTCGTCTACCGATATCTCGTAAGTTGCGTCAAAGCTTTCAAAGGAGAAATCATTTACGTCTGCAAAGCTTGGTGACCCAGGAGCGAAGCTGACAATCAAAATCAGCGTGAGCAGCAGTTTAGAGATTAACTTCATCATCTAGGCATCTTGCAGGCAGGGGTTCCCCCAGGTAACTTCTGACGGTACTTAGCAACCAGTGAATA